>Ga0214471_10002657_pt1 | contig 14019 bp, 17 predicted proteins | sample RVTome_5_FD_207665 | JGI IMG/M metagenome (GOLD analysis project Ga0214471, IMG submission 207665) | Soil microbial communities from uranium-contaminated site in the Upper Colorado River Basin, Wyoming, United States - RVT142D155 | ecosystem: Environmental > Terrestrial > Soil > Contaminated >...
TCTCGAACCCGTCCGGCAATTTGCTACCCCTGGGCTTAATCATGTTTGCAGTGTTGTCTCTACCCCTCATGATCCCCGCTGCAATCGGGGCACGTCTCGGGCGCAAGCGGATTACGAGCTGAGGTCTAGTACGGAAAAGTCGCTTGACCCCTGAGCCGGTAGAGGCAAGAATATCGCCAGGCTTCCGAGGAACCACGCGGTCCGCAGTGCTGCCGCCCGGCTCCTGATCCCTCGGCCCCCCGCCGGAAATCGACCGCGAGAAGGTGCAGCCAGCCGCCACGTCGTGAGGTTTAAGGTGTGGTACATGTCCCTGCTTGAAGAAAGAGAGACTGTATGGAATATCTTTGGTTCATCTTGATCGGCCTAGCTGCCGGATGGCTGGCGGGGCAATTGACGGAAGGCGGCGGGTTTGGCATCGCCGGGAACATCATTATCGGCGCAATTGGCGCATTGCTTGGCGGTTTCCTCTTCCAGACTCTAGGTGTGTCCGCCGGACCTGGGCTGTTCGGCAGCTTGATCGTCGCAACGATTGGTGCCGTCGTCTTCTTATTTCTTTTGCGCGTGATCACCAAAAGCAAGTAAAGGAAAGCTAAAGCGCGCTGGGAGGCGGATGAACGCGCAGGCGGGAGGCCAAGGCCGAGTTCTTCCTCCAGTCTATTTCCTGCTGGCCCTGATCCTGATGGTGTGCCTGCACCTCTTCCTCCCGATCATACAGCTCATCCCGTTCCCGTTTCGGTACATCGGTGCGGTCCCGGTCGCTGCTGCCCTGCTCCTCGTCGTGTGGGCGGCACTGCTGTTCAAGAAAGCGGGCACCACGATCAAGCCCTTCCAGCAGTCCTCGGCCCTTGTTGTGAAAGGTCCGTATCGGCTGAGCCGTAATCCGATATACGTCGGCATGGTGGGGGCGCTGATGGGGGTCGGGGTGTTGCTTGGTTCGCTGTCGCCCTTCGCGGTCATTCCGTTGTTCGCGTGGCTCATTGATCGGCGGTTTATCCGGGCCGAAGAGGCGGCACTAGAGCAGACGTTCGAGGCCGCGTACCGTGAGTACAAGGCGAGGGTGCGCCGCTGGCTGTAATATGCGCTGCCACTTCGCATAAGCGGATCACATGCTTGCGTTTCGAATCGTTGTCGCTCTGTTACCCCAAATACTGGGCTTGCTCCTTTTCGGGGGCAGACTCGACCTGCTTGGTGGATGGAATCGCACGGACTCGGCACTCGGCGTTCTCATACTCCTGTTTTTCGTGACTCCCGTGGCGACGGTAATTCTGCTCGTCGTCGAAACAGTGAGGTACGGTCGTCACGTCAAGCGCGGAATCGAGCCTCGATCTTTCTTGATGCCTGGACTCGCCATCGTTCTCTTTCTTGAGGCACTCGCAATAGACATCTTCATTCTTTCGCAATTGAGAATGCATTAAGCGTTGCGCATGGTACCGATGGGTCAGGTCTTGCAATCGAGGAAAGTCGGAGGGAGTCGTTCAAGAAGGCGAGAATGCGGGGCGGAGCTTGGCGGCGATCTGCTCGAGGGTGTCCTTGCCTTTGAAATGCGCGACGCTCTTCATGCTGCCGCCCCCATCGTCCGGATACCATGTGACCGTTGTCAGGGCCTCGCTCTTGGCAGCCCTGGGCCTCAATCTAACCTAAGCCAGCTCGGCGAAAGTTTCTCCGAACTGCTCGGAAAACCCCGCTGAATTCCGGCAGTGTAGCCATTTGCCCGGCCAGCCGCCGACTCCATAACGCGCGAAGCCGTTGCTCCTTTGCTACGAGCTGCCGATGGAGCGATTTGACATCCTGCCCCCGAAAGGCGAGCTTGCGGGCGATCGGACTCGCCAATTCGTTGACGTCGATGTGACCTTGTTCGGTCAAATACCAGAGATCGTACAGGTCGCGGGGTTCGTTTCTCCCCTGGTCGGTAAGGGCAACAACTTTCTCTGCTGCAATCTCACGAAGCGAATACACCCTGATCACGGCGCTTTTCGGAACGTCATCGTACTCCTCGTAGCCGCGGAGCAGGGGTCGTTCTTCAATGGGAAAAACGACCTCTTCCCGAATAGTGATGTCAGTCTTGACCTCCTTCCCGGAGGACTCGCCCGGCAGAGGTCCTTCATAGCCGAGGTAGAACGTATGACTGTTGACGTGGGCGTGTCGATCCTCGCGCGCATACCGAAAGACCACGCCAGACGCTCGATAGGTTTCCGTAAACGCGACTTCCAGTTCCGCCCGGATAGTCTCGAACGGCACCTCCTCTGCCAATGTGAAATCCAGGTCCTCGGAGAAGCGATACTCCGGAAAGTAGCACTTTTTGAGGGCCGTCCCACCCTTGAATAAGAGTCGCTCCCGCAGCGGACTCCGTGACAGGCCCACGAGGAACCAAGACAGACAGTAATCTTGCTCCAACACCCTTTCCGGGATTCGCCGGCCTCCTCCCCGCATCAGCCGATTCGACAGACGGGAGAGGTTGCGCTGGGGGATCATGGAATCAGGTCCTCACAACCGAGAGCAGTTCATCAGGCTCCACGTTCAGCTGAAGACGCCAGCGGTGCAGATGCTTCCCGTCGGCAGGGAGGGCCGGATCGAGAGGAGCATAACTGTTTGTGAGACAGTCCCGAAGCACCTTTGTAGTCTCCTGCGTAGCAGTCCCATACAACTCCAGCAAGAACCCGAGCCGTCGGATCACCGCCCCCACCTTGAGGCGGATCGCGTAACGCATCAGACGTTCCGGGCTCATCCTATGTTGCTGCATCCAAAGACCCTTGGCGACTTCCGTGAGTCCACCGCAGTATTCGGGTCTCTTGAGTCCGTCAATGACCGTGCGCTCCAGGTCGCTCACCTGCACCTTTTCCTGTTTCGTCACCCAATGCTCGACGATGCCGAAGAGAGATTTCTTCCTGCAAAAGACGAATCGGAACTCGGTCCCCATTATCGCGCGGGGCGGCAATCGCTCGGGGGTACTGACATAGACGACGAGCTGTGGCTGGGTGACCATCTGGTGAATCTCCATGGCTGTTGCATGGGAGAGATAGTAGTTTTCTCCGCCCACCAGGGCCTTCGCCACGAGGAATGGATCACCCATATATTCCCGGTCCCGCCCCATCTCGAAGGGAACGAGAATGTAGAGTCCTGGCTTTAGCCTCGTCACCAGACCCCTGTCAACGAGCTTCCGCACAAAGCTGCGGGCTGAAGCATCTGTTAGCCCAGTTATGGCCCTCACGTCCCGGACGCCGAAGATGGTCTGGTTGCGTTCGTGGAGTGTGGTGACAAACCCCGCGGCCTGAGGCCCGAGCGTCTTTATCGACTTTTTTACTTTTTTGACCAATTTCGTGCACCCCTGGTGCACAATTTACTCAATAAACATGAAAGAGTCAAGCCTAAGTTTACCTTTTAGGAGTCAAACGTGCCCTCTCAAGGCACGAAAATGACAAAACATATACACCGCAGAACCACAGACTTGGGGATCGGGTCCTGCGATGAAACAGGTGGGAGGGAACTTCTAGGCCGAAAATTCGGGGCGGAGCTTGGCGGCGATCTGCTCGAGGGTGTCCTTGCCTTTGAAATGCGCGACGCTCTTCATGCTCCCGCCCCCATCGTTTGCATACCGGGGGATGATGTGGACGTGGACGTGAAAGACCTCCTGCCCTGCCGCCTTGCCGCTGTTGACGCCCAGGTTGAAGCCGGCCGCCCCCAGGGTCGCCTGGACCTTTGCCGCCACCCCGGCGGCCGCCTGAAAGAGCCTGCCGGCCTCTTCGGGCGGCATCTCCGATAGCGTGGCATAGTGCGCGCGGGGGATCACCAGCGTGTGCCCCGGCGTGCAGGGATAGATATCGAGGAAGGCGACCGCGCCGTCCCCCTGATAGATGATGTGCGCGGACCGCTCTCCCCGCGCGATCTGGCAAAAGAGGCACCCGCTCACGACGCGCCCTTCGCTTTCTTTTCACTTCCCGGCAGGGGCACCCACTCCACCACGTGCAGTCCGAAGCCGTCGAGCCCCACGATGCGCCGCGGACTGCTCGTCAGCAACCGGATGCGGCTGAGTCCCAGATCCACCAGGATCTGGGCGCCGACCCCGTACTCGCGCAGATCCATCCGCCCCCGCGGCGCGCCCGAGGGTCCGGGCCCCGCGGCATCCATCAGGTGACCGGTCCATCCCATGCTGCCGGTCGCCTCGCGGATGTAGACAAGCACCCCTTTGCCCGCCTGGCTGATCATCTCGAGCGACGCGTGGAGCTTCTCGCCGCAGTCGCAGCGGAGCGACCCGAGGGCGTCGCCGAGGAGGCACTCCGATTGCACGCGCACGAGCACCTCATCCGCCGGCGCCACCTCCCCCAGGATCAGGGCCAGGTGGTGCCGCCCGTCCATCTGGCTTTCGTAGAGGACGCCCCGGAAGCTCCCGTACCGCGTCGGAAAGGCGGTGCTCGCGATGCGCTTCACGAGCTTCTCCCGCCGCATCCGATAGTCGATGAGCGCCCTGACGGTGATGCCGGCCAGGCCGTGCCGCGTGGCAAAGGCGTGCAGATCCGCAAGCCGGGCCGCCTCGCCGTCCTCCGTGAGGACCGCGCAGATGACCGCGCCCGGGGAGAGCCCCGCCAATCGACACAGGTCGATGGCCGCCTCGGCCTGCCCGGCCCGCGTGAGCACCCCACCCTCCTTCGCCCGGAGCGGAAAGATGTGGCCGGGCCGGCCCAGGTCCTCGGGCCGCGTTTTCGGATCGACCAGCGTCCGGATCGTCACGGCCCGGTCCTGGGCCGAGATGCCGGTGCTCGTCCCCGCCCGGGCATCCACCGACACACAAAAGGTCAGGTCACCGGAGGCCGGCTGATCCGCGACCATCACCGGAATCCTCAAGGCTTCGAGCCGTTCACCGGTGAGGGCGACGCAGATGATTCCCCGCGCCTCGCGGGCCATGAAGTTCACGGCCTCGGGGCTCACCCGCTCGGCGGCCAGGACCAGCACCCCCTCGCTCTCCCTGGCCTCGTCATCCGCCAGGACCACCATCCGCCCTTCGCGGACGGCTTGGACCGCCTCTTCCACCGCATGGTCGGTCATCGCAAGCCCTCGACTGCGGTCCGCACCGCCCGCAGATGCGCCTCGGGGACGTCGAGCGGCACCGCGCAGCCCGGGGCCAGGATGTGTCCGATCGCGGCCGTCTGCTCGAGCGCGTCCTTGACCTCAGCGCGCACCGCCGCCGCCGGCCCGCGCCGCAGCGTCTCGACCTCGTTCAGGCCCCCCACGACCGTGCCGCGATAGCGCGTCTGCGCCTCGCGGAGGGAGGGCGCGGTCCGCCGGTCGTGCCAGTTGATTGCGGGAAGCGGATAGCGCGCCATCACGTCGAACGGGATGCCGAGCCCGTGGACATGGAGGATCGAGACGGTGCTCCGCCCGGCGAGCGGCTCAAGTACCTGCCGGTCGTACGGTTCGCCGAAGTCCCGGTGCTCGTCTGCCGTCAGGAGGCCGTCGCCGGCCACCTGGGTGGCAAAGAAGATCCCGTCCGCGCCGGCGCTCAGGCAAGCGGCGACGTATCGCCGCATCGTCGCGGTGATGACCTCCAGCGCTCCGCGAATCAGGGCCGGCCTCTCCCGCAGGTCCCCGAAAAAGCGGGTGTCCCCGGCCAGCTTCCTCGCAATCGACAGGGGACTGAAGATGGTCTGCAGGATGGGGGCATCATCCGGCCGCGCCTTCACCACCTGACGGAGACACGTCAGCTCCCGGCCCAACGCTCCCGCCTCAGGATCGAGCGGCCGGATTTCCTTCCAATCATCGGGTCGCTTGACCGCGTGATCCACGCACACCCGGGAGCCGTCCACATCGCCCTGATACGCCACCCGGCAGCCCCAATCCTCGACACAGTAGACCCCCGTGGGCATCACCTTGATGAAATCCAGATCGTACGTCGCGTGAAAGGCGAGCAGCGCCTCGGCCAGCGCGGACGGATCGTGGTCCTCCTGGGGGAAATGCCGCCAAAAGCTCACCGGCGGCCGGTCGACCGCCTGGCGCGCCAGCGCTCTCTGGATCCGCTCTGCCTTGGTCATTGCACCCCCGGTCCGCCCGACTCTCGTGGTCTTGCCCCATGATAGAGAGGACAGAGAAGAGTTGTCAACGCATCGGTCCGGCGCGCGGGGTGCAGGGCAGCCCTGGTGGGTCAATTGACAAGGGCTCTCGCAGCGTGTTAGCCTTATCTTTCCTGGAGTTGAGAGGAAAGAGCCTATGCGACTCGACCGGTTTACCGTCAAGGCCCAGGAGGCCATCGATGCCGCCCGGCGGCATGCCCTCGAAATGGGCCATCAGGCCATCGATGTCGAGCACCTCCTTCTGGCCCTCGTCGATCAGCACGAGGGGGTGATCCCCCCGCTGCTGCAGAAGCTCGGGGCCAACGTCCACCTCCTGCGCACGCAACTCACCGACGAGTTGTCCCGACGTCCCAAAGTCCAGGGCGCAGGCGGCGGGGAGTATATCACGCCCCGGCTCCAGAAGGTCCTGGACGAAGCCCTGAAGGCTGCGTCCCACCTGAAGGACGAGTATGTCTCCACCGAGCACCTCCTGCTCGCCATGGTGGATCAGGCCGGCGGGGCGGTGGAGCGCATCCTGAAAGAGACCGGGGTCAGCCGGGATGGATTGTACACGGCCCTGGCCGCGCTCCGCGGCGGGCAGCGGGTCACCGACCCGAATCCAGAGGAAAAATACCAGGCCCTCGAGCGGTACAGCCGGGATCTGACGGACCTGGCACGCAAGGGAAAACTCGACCCGGTCATCGGCCGCGATGACGAGATCCGGCGCGTCATCCACGTCCTGTCACGCCGGACGAAAAACAATCCCGTCTTGATCGGCGAGCCGGGCGTGGGGAAGACCGCGATCGTCGAGGGGTTGGCGCAACGGATCGTCAACGGCGACGTCCCGGAAAGCCTGAAGAACAAGCGGGTGGTGGCCCTCGACATCGGCGCGCTGGTCGCCGGCTCGAAGTATCGGGGGGAGTTCGAAGACCGGCTGAAGGCGGTCCTCAAGGAAATCACCGAGTCGGAGGGGCAGATCATCTGCTTCATCGACGAGCTGCACACCCTCGTCGGGGCCGGGGCGGCCGAGGGGGCGGTGGACGCCTCGAACATGCTGAAGCCGGCCCTCGCCCGGGGCGAGCTGCGCTGCATCGGCGCGACGACGCTGGATGAGTACCGCAAGCGGATCGAGAAGGACCCCGCCCTCGAGCGGCGGTTCCAGCCCATCGTCGTCGGGCAGCCCTCGGTCGAGGATACCATCTCGATCCTCCGGGGCCTCAAGGAGAAGTACGAGGTCCACCACGGCGTGCGGATCAAGGACGCCGCCCTGGTGGCCGCGGCGGTCCTCAGCCACCGCTACATCTCGGACCGGTTCCTGCCGGACAAGGCCATCGACCTCATCGACGAGGCGGCCTCGCGCCTCCGGATGGAGATCGACAGCATGCCCACCGAGATCGACGAGGTGGAGCGGAAGATCCGCCAGCTCGAGATCGAACGGCAAGCCCTCCAAAAAGAGACCGATCCCGGGTCCCGGGAGCGCCTGGCCCATCTCGAAGCGGACCTCGCCGACCTGCGGGAGCGGTCGGGGGCGCTCAAGGCCCGCTGGGAACGGGAGAAGACGATCATCAAAAAGATCCGCGACATCAAGGAGCGCCTGGAGCAGGGGCGGGTTGCGGAACAGCAGGCCGAGCGGCAGGGGGACCTCGGCAAGGTGGCCGAGCTTCGCTACGGGGTCATCGCGCAGCTCCAGAAAGAGTTCGAGGCGGAGCGCGTCAGGCTCGAGGAGCTCCAGAAAGAAGGGATGATGCTCAAGGAGGAGGTGGACGAGGAAGACATCGCCCAGGTCGTCGCGAAATGGACCGGCGTCCCGGTGACCCGGCTCCTCGAAGGGGAGACGCAGAAGCTCCTCCACATGGAGGAGAAGATCCGCGAGCGGGTCGTCGGCCAGGACGAGGCCATCAGCGCGGTCGCGAACGCCATCCGGCGCGCCCGCTCGGGCCTGCAGGACCCGAACCGGCCCCTCGGCTCCTTCATCTTCCTGGGACCCACGGGGGTGGGCAAGACGGAGCTCGCCCGGGCGCTGGCCGAGTTCCTCTTCGACGACGAGCGCGCCATGGTCCGCCTCGACATGTCCGAGTACATGGAGAAGCACACGGTCTCCCGCCTGATCGGCGCCCCGCCCGGCTACGTCGGCTACGAAGAGGGGGGGCAGCTGACCGAGGCGGTGCGGCGCCGGCCCTACTCGGTGATCCTGTTCGACGAGATCGAGAAGGCCCACGCCGATGTGTTCAACGTGCTTCTGCAGATCCTGGACGACGGCCGGCTCACGGACGGCCAGGGGCGGACCGTCGACTTCCGCAACGCCATCATCATCATGACCTCGAACCTGGGCAGCCACTTCCTCCAGGAGCTGTCCGACGAGAAGGAGATCCGCGAACGGATCGGGGAGACCCTCCGGACGCATTTCCGCCCGGAGTTTCTCAATCGGATCGACGAGGTCATCATCTTTCACCGCCTCGGCATGCGCGAGATCACGCGGATCGTGGAGATCCAGCTCCGGCACATCCGGAGGCGGCTGGCCGAGCGCAAGATCGAATTCACCCTGTCGGAGGCCGCCAAGCGCCGCCTGGCGGAGGCCGGCTTTGACCCCGTCTACGGGGCGCGGCCGCTGAAGCGGGCGCTCCAGCGGTTGGTGCTCGACCCCATGGCGGCCCGAATCCTGCAAGGGGAGTTCAGGGAGGGGGATCACCTCCTGGTCGACGTGGAGCGCGGCGAGATCGTCTTCACCAAGGATACTGCAGTTCAACGTTCATCGTGACTGCTGAACCATGAACGGCATGACTCATGCAGGCGCTCGACGGCGTGAAGGTCATTGATTTCTCCCGGATCCTGGCGGGCCCGTACTGCACGATGATCCTGGCGGATCTCGGTGCGGAGGTGGTCAAGGTCGAGGAGCCCACGGCGGGAGACGAGGCCCGCGGCGTCGGCCCCTTCCTGAACGGAGTGAGCGCCTACTTCGTCAGCCTGAACCGCGGGAAGAAGAGCGTGGCGCTGAATCTCAAGGATCCGCGGGGGCGCGACTGCGCCCGGGAACTCATCGCGCGGGCCGACGTCCTGGTGGAAAACTTCCGCCCGGGCACCATGGACCGCCTGGGCCTCGGCTACGAGACGGTGATAAACCGGAACCCGCGACTCGTGTACGCCGCCTGCTCCGGCTTCGGCCAGACCGGGCCCTACCGCACACGCGGCGCCTACGATATGGTCATTCAGGGGATGGGAGGGGTCATGTCGATCACCGGCGAGCCGGGGGGACGGCCGCTCAAGACCGGTCCGGCCATCGGGGACCTGGCCGGCGGCCTCTTCACGACCATCGGGATCCTGGCGGCCCTGCGCGCGCGGCACCAGACCGGCGAGGGCCAGATGGTGGACATCGGGATGCTCGACTGCCAGGTCGCCCTCCTGGAGAACGCGATCATCCGACACACGACGACGGGAGAGGTCCCGGGGCCGCTCGGTGCCCGCCACCCCTCCATCGCCCCCTTCGAGGCCTTCGAGGCGAAAGATGGCTACGTCATCTTCGCCGTCGGGACGTCCCACTGGGAGCGTTTCTGTCGGGTCATCGGCCGCGAAGACCTCCTGGAGGATTCCCGGTTCGCCACCAACGCGCTGCGGGCCGAACATCACGGGGCGCTGTACCCCGTCATCGCCGAGGCCTCCCGGACGAAGACCGTCCGGGAATGGATGGAGGCCATGGAACAGGCCGGCATCCCCTGCGGGCCCATCAACACCATCGACCGGGTCGTGGCGGACCCGCAGGTCCAGGCCCGAGAGATGATCCGGACGGTCCACGATCCCGAGGCCGGCCCCATCCGCCTGCCCGGATCCCCCCTCAAGCTCTCGCGGACCCCGAGCCGCGTGGACCGGCCCGCGCCGCGCCTCGGCGAGCACACCGTCGACGTGCTGAAGGCCTGGCTGGGGCTCGAGGGGGGAGCCATCGACGCGTTCAGGGAACAGGGGGTGATCGCATGACCGATACGCTGTCTACCGTGCTCGCCGTCGCCGTCGCCCTCATCGCGGTCGCCGTGGTGGTCGCGGTCGTCGCCCTCCTCCCCCTGATCCGGCAGGCCCGGCAGACGCTCAGCCGCGCGGATGGCTTAATCGCATCGGCCGAACAGGACGTGCGCCGGACGGTGGCCGAGCTCCGGGAGGCGATCCAGAATCTCAACCAGATCTCGGCCGGGGTCCTGAAGAACATGGACAAGGTGAGCCGCACGACCGAGGCCATCCAGGACTTCGGCGAAACGCTCCGCGGCACGAGCGATATTCTCCGGACGACGGTGCAGCCGCGCCTCCTCTCCTTCGGCGCCATGATCGTGGGGCTCAGGATGGGAGGCCGGTTTCTGCTTCGGAAGATCTTTGCAAAGAGGAGGTGAGTGGCGATGAGTAATGACCGTGGATCTGGCGGGGCGGCCGTCGTGCTGGCATTTCTGCTGGGAGGGGCCTTCGGCGCCCTCGCCGCCCTGCTCTACGCTCCGGAATCGGGGAGGCGGACGCGGGTGCGGCTCCGCCGGCTGACCGAGGAGTTCCAGGACAAGGCCCTGGATGTGGCCGAAGAGGTTCGGGACCGCATGGAAGAGGCCGTGGATCAGGGACGGGAGGCCGTCCTCTCCGCCTACGAGGCGGGCAAAGAAGCCTTCCAGCGCGAGCGGGCGCGGATCACGTCTTCTTCTTCTTGATGGGCGGCAGGCGACGTCCGCTGCATGGGTGCCCGGGACCGCACTCCCGGGCACCATGCTTTCGGACCCCGACGGTAATGGCCTTCGGAATCGCCCTGCTGCTTGTTCCGGGCGGGGCCCTGGCGTGCGACGGAGAGCCCTGCGACACGCGCTTTCTCTTCGAGGAGGCGCGGGAGGTGCGTCTCGCGAGCGGCGGCTACCTCCGCGAGGTCTCGGGGCTGACCCGGTTCGCGGAGCACCTCTGGGCGGTCACGGACAAGAGTGACGCCGCCATCTATCGACTGGACCTTGCACGGCGGGAGGGGGGTGTCACCGCCGCCGAGGTCCCCCTCGACATTCCCCCACCGATCCGGCAGGCCCTCAAGGCCTGCGGAGCGCATCGGGGAGACCGGCTCGACCTCGAAGACATCGCCGTCGACGCCGAGGGCCTCTTCTTCCTCCTCTCGGAGAATTACCGGGCCATCCTGATGGCGCGGGTGACTGACCCGCGCGGCGGCCACCCGCGCGCCGCGGCGGAGGACGTCCTCTGCCTCCCGGGCAGAAACCACACCGCGAACGACGGCCTCGAGGGGCTCGCCGCCGTTTCCGGAACCCTCTACGCCCTCGAGGAGGGCAGGGGGCAGCCGACGCGCACCTTCTACCGCTGCCCCCTTCCCGAGCGCCGCTGCCACGCCGTCCCCTTCCCGGCGCAGACGGGCCGGACGCCCGGACTGACCCCCCGCGATTCGGACGGGACAAGATTCCTCGTGCTGAACATGTCGTGGGAGCTCGGCGAGGGGTTCCGCAGGGTCTGTGAGGTGCGGACGGGGGACCCCGCCGCCGGCGTCTGTGTGCTCGATCTCGATCGAGTCAGGGAAGAGGTAAAGGAGCAGCCGGGCGGGGCCAACTACGAGGGGATCCACTTCGATCGCGCGACGGGCCGGCTGTACGTCATCAATGACAACAATGCCGCCTGGAACCGGATCTTCACCGGAGACGCCGAGTTCGAGCCGACCCTCCTCCTGATTTTTACGCTGAGAGCGTCCGGCTCCTCGCCCTGACACCCGGTCCCGGATATCCCCGCCGTCGTGTTCGCCGCTTAACCACCCCAGATCCCGTTACCGATGGAGGAAGTCCCTGGCCTCGAGGGATTGTCCGGTCACCCCGCGGGACTCGTCGGAGGCGAGATAGACGAAGACCGGGGTGATCTCTTCTGGGGTCGGCAAGGTGAGTGGGTCTTCCTCGGGATAGGCCGTTGCCCGCATGGCGGTCCGCGTGCCGCCCGGATTGACCGCGTTCACGCGGATCCCGAAGGGTTGCAATTCCGCGGCGAGGACCTGGGTGAGGCCTTCGACCCCGAACTTGGAGACGGCATAGGCGCCCCATCGGGGCTTGCCGACGCGGCCGACGCCGGAGCTCACGTTGATGATCGAGCCGCCGCCCGTCGCCATCATCACCGGGAGACAGGCCTTGATCACGAAGAACGGACCGTGAAGGTTGACAGCGATGACCCGTTCCCACTCCTCTTCCGGGTATTCGAGGATGGGAACGCGAGGGCCAAGGGAGGATGCGTTGTTCACCAAGACGTCCAGGCGCCCGAATTCCCGCCGGATCAGCCCGCCCAGTGCCTGCGCTTTCCCGCGCTCCGCCACGTCCGCAAGGAACGCCACCACCCGGCGCCCCTCTTTTCGGATCTCGGCCGCCGCCGCTTCCAGGCGATGGCGATCTCTCGCCACCACAACCACGTCGGCCCCTTCCGCCGCATACGCCGCCGCGACGGCTTTGCCGACCCCCCGACTGCCGCCGGTGACCAGGGCAACCTTACCCGTGAGCCGCATCGGTTCCCCTTGCCGATCTCCCAGACATTCTGGTAACGTGCTGCCCGCGCACCCCGTCACACATCCACGCTCAGCCAACCCGAGGGGAGAGCTATGGGCGAGTACGTCAAAGTCGCCGAGATCACGGATATCGCTCCGGATACGGGAATCCTGGTCGAACTGGAGGAAAAGAGAATCGCCCTGCCATCCTATCCGACAGTCCCCCGCCTGTAAAGATCCGTACCGGAGGCCGTCGCTCTGTCCGGCCGGTCCTATTCAGTCGAGGGGCATCGGGCCCGAAGCGGTTTGATCCATGAAGGCAGCCGACATGAAGGGCGTATTGTGCGCATGTCCGACGCGCCCCTGGCGGTCGATCAGGATGATCCCCCCTTCCCCCCACCGTTCCAGGATCCCGATCGCCGCTCGCGCCGCCTCCACGGGATGGCGTCCGGCGCGCAGAAGCTCGACGGCCGTCTTGGTTAAGACGACCCGCATAATGGCCTCGCCATTTCCCGTGGCCGAAGCTGCGCCCAAGGAGGCGTCGGCATAGGTCCCGGAGCCGATCAGGGCGCTGTCCCCGACCCGGCCCGGCCGCTTGCCGATGAGGCCTCCCGTCGAGGTGGCAGCCGCGACGCCGCCGGTCCCATCCATCGCGACCGCACCCACCGTCCCGGCCGCGCCGCCCTGCCATGCTTCCCACCGCGCCCGCTGCCGCTCCGTGACGAGCTCTTCGGGGGCGCACGTGGCCACCCCGACCTCGGACGCAAATCGACGGGCTCCCTCTCCGACAAGCAGGATGTGACGGCCGTCTTCCAGGATCCGCCGGGCGAGACGGATGGGATTTCGGATCGCCCGGACCGCCCCCACCGCCCCGGCCTCGAGCGTCCGTCCCGCCATCAGCGAGGCGTCCATCTCGACCTCGCCCTCGGCGTTACACACAGAACCCTTTCCGGCGTTGAAGAGCGGATGATCCTCCAGAAACACCACCGCTTCCTCGACGGCATCGAGGGCCGATCCACCTCGGAGGAGACACCGCCACCCCTCCAGGACGGCCGCCCGGCAACCCTTTCCTTGCTCCTCCTGATCCCGCTCAGGGAATCGCCCCGCCCCGCCATGCACCACGATCACGGGACTCATGACGTCGCCCCTTCGGCAGCCGTACTCTCCCTGTCCACCCCCCGGACGCCCACCTCCAGAGGGGTCAATACCAGCGAGCCCGCCCTGACCTCGACCTCGAGGAGATCCCCCGGACTCAGCATGAGATCCTTCCGTACCCTTGCAGGGATGGTGATTTGACCTCGTTCTTTAATAGTCACACGCATTTATGTATCTCCTCTGATATTCAGAATTACTGATTTTCTACACTTTTTTTTGCCCAGGTCAAGCAAAATGATCTTGCCACCCGTAAAGTGGTGGGGTACGCTTATTGCATCCGCAGGACGGTATCCGAAGTGGCTCCGGTCGCAGGGATCAAGACCATTCCAGACCCCTAGGCGTTCCGAAAGG
>Ga0214471_10002658_pt1 | contig 14018 bp, 15 predicted proteins | sample RVTome_5_FD_207665 | JGI IMG/M metagenome (GOLD analysis project Ga0214471, IMG submission 207665) | Soil microbial communities from uranium-contaminated site in the Upper Colorado River Basin, Wyoming, United States - RVT142D155 | ecosystem: Environmental > Terrestrial > Soil > Contaminated >...
GGTTGGGTGCAGCGCGTTGGGAATCGATGTTGCGGTCGGGAAGTCTTGTGGCGCTAGGCACCCGGGACGATCATCGCAGGAGTCTCGTGGTCGATCAATATTACGTTGGAGCGCGAGTTTTGCCTTCTGCCGAGGTCGGGCTTCCCCTCGCCGCGATCCGAGGGGTCCTGTGGGGACAGCGGACGGCTCACAGCTATGATTGGGTTGGGGCGCGAGTTTGACCTTCCTCTGCGGCAGACCCTCCCCTCGCCGCCGGGAAGGGTGGAGACCAAAGAGAGACAGAAGGCAGCTTCGATAGGAAGCGAGGAGTAAAGGGGTGGTGAAACTGCACGATCTGAAACCGGCCCCGGGCTCGCGCAGGCCGCGCAAGCGGGTCGGGCGGGGGCCGGGATCGGGACACGGACAGACCTCCGGCCGGGGAGACAAGGGGCAAAAGGCGCGGGCGGGGCAGTCAATTCCCGCCTGGTTCGAGGGGGGGCAGATGCCGCTCGTCCGCCGCCTGCCCAAGCGGGGGTTTCGGAATCCGTTTCGCAAGGAGTATGCCATCGTCAATCTGCGGGACCTGGACCGCATTGAGGCCGGGACGACCGTCACCCCCCGTCTGCTGCTGGAACGGGGCCTCATCAGGGCCGTGAAGGACGGGGTGAAGATCCTCGGGGAGGGCGAGCTGTCCCACCCGCTCACGGTGGAGGCCCATCGGTTTTCCGAGGCGGCCCTGCGCAAGATTCGGGCGGCAGGGGGCGCGGCCGAGGTGATCGCCGAGCGATGAGCGACGTCGTCAACATTTTCAGGATTCCCGAGCTCCGGAAACGCCTTCTGTTTACCTGCGTGGCCCTGTTCGTCTTCCGGCTCGGGGCCCACATCCCAACGCCCGGGATCGACGCGAGCGTGCTGGGGGAGGTGTTCGAGAGAGCTGCGGGGACGCTCTTCGGTTTCTTCGATCTGTTCGCGGGCGGGGCGCTCAGGCGGGCCAGCGTCTTCGCCCTCGGGGTCATGCCGTACATCGACGCCTCGATTATTCTGCAACTCCTGGCCGTGGTGGTTCCGGCCATCGAGCGGATGCAGAAGGAGGGAGCCGAGGGACGCAAGAAGATCACGCAGTACACCCGCTACGGCACGGTCTTCATCGCCCTGATCCAGGGGATGGGCATTTCCATCGGCCTCGAAGGGGTCACCGCCAACGGCCAACCCGTCGTGCCGAATCCGGGCTGGGGCTTCCGGATCATGGCGACGCTCACCCTCACCGCCGGGAGCGTGCTGCTGATGTGGCTCGGGGAGCAGATCTCCGAGCGGGGGATCGGGAACGGCATCTCCTTGCTCATCTTTGCCGGCATCATCGTGAATCTCCCCGAGGCCATGTACCTCTCATACGAGCTCCTCTCGACGGGCGAGATGAAGGCGTACGTTCTCCTCTTTCTCGTGGTCATCATGGTCCTGGTGGTGGCCGGGGTGGTCGTCATGACCCTGGGCCAGCGTCCCATCCCGGTCCAGTACGCCAAGCGCGTCGTCGGCCGCAAGGTGTATGGGGGGCAGGCGACCCACATCCCCCTGCGGGTCAACACGGCGGGGGTGATTCCGGTGATCTTCGCCGCGTCCATCATCGTGTTTCCGCCGACCATCGCCCGATTCATCTCTCACCCCTGGGTGGAGTGGATGGTGCAGGCCATGTCGCCCGGGACGTTCACCTACTTCCTCCTCTACGGCGGCAGCATCATCTTCTTCACATATTTCTACACCGCCATCATCTTCAATCCGGCGGATGTGGCGGAGAATCTGAAAAAATATGGAGGTTTCATCCCCGGCATCCGTCCGGGGGCCAAGACGGCGGAGTTCATCGAACGCGTACTCGATCGCATCACCTTCGTCGGGGCGGTCTACCTGGCGCTGATCTCCGTCCTGCCGGAAGTCCTGATCGTGTGGGCCAATGTCCCTTTCTTCTTCGGGGGGACGTCCCTGCTCATCGTGGTGGGGGTGGCGCTGGACACGGCACAGCAGATCGAGGCGCATCTCCTGATGCGGCACTACGAAGGCTTTCTGAAAAAGGGGAAGATGCGGGGGCGGGCCTTCTGATGCTTGAATACTGTCGGCATTTTCGATAAACTAGGGGTTTAGGGATGCGCGGCATTCTCTTGGGTCCTCCCGGAGCGGGAAAGGGGACCCAGGCGAAGATGCTCACCGAGCGGTACGGTGTCCCCCAGATCTCGACCGGGGACATCCTGCGGTCCGCGGTAGCGGCCGGAACGCCCCTGGGGCGGGAGGCGAAGAGCTACATGGATCGTGGGGCGCTGGTCCCCGACGAGGTCGTGATCGGGATCGTCCGGGAACGGCTGCATCAGCCTGACTGCCAGCGCGGGTACTTGCTCGACGGTTTCCCCCGCACCGTTGCGCAGGCCGAGGCGCTGACGCGCATGCTGACGGAGCTCGGGGCTCCGCTGCCCTGCGTGGTGAGCCTGGACGTGGCGGAAGCGGAACTGGTGCGGCGTCTCTCAGGACGCCGGACATGCCCGGCCTGTGGGGCCGTTTTTCATGTCGAGTCCCATCCGCCGAAGGTGGAAGGAACCTGTGATGCGTGCGGCGGACGGCTCATCCAGCGGGAGGATGATCGGGAGGAGACGATCCGTCGCCGCCTGCGCGTGTATCGAGAACAGACCGAGCCCCTGATCAGCTATTACCAGGCCCGGGGGCTCGTGAAGCGCGTGAACGGATTGGGCGACACGGGGGAGGTCTTTGCGCGGATCGCGGGCGTCTTGGAAGGGCGAGGCGGTCAAGCAGCCGCCCAGCAGCGCCGTTGAATTCAAGGCGTTGTGGGAGGTGGAGCGGATCGGGCGGGCCAGTCGAATCGTCGCCGACGCCTTGGTAGGGCTCGGCGCGATGAGCCGACCCGGGGTGAAGACGATGGAGCTTGACCGCTTTGCCGAGGCCTTTCTGCGGGACCGGGGGGCGACTCCCGCGTTCAAGGGCTACCGGGGCTACCCCTCCACCCTGTGCACGTCGATCAACGAGCAGGTGGTCCACGGCCTCCCCGGCGACCGGCCGCTCAAGGAAGGCGATATCGTGAGCCTGGATCTGGGAGCGATCGTCGACGGGTATTACGGCGATGCCGCGATCACGGTGGCGGTGGGGGAGATCTCGCCGGAGTCGCGTCGGCTCCTCGAAGTGACCCGGGAGGCCCTGCACCGCGGGATCGCGCAGGCGACCCCCGGGCGGCATCTGAGCGATATTTCCCATGCGATCCAGCGTCATGTCGAGTCGCACGGCTTCTCCGTCGTGCGGATCTTCGTCGGCCATGGGATCGGGCGGGCCCTGCACGAAGAGCCGCAGGTCCCGAACTTCGGTCCGCCGTCCCGCGGCCCCGTCCTCAGGCCGGGGATGGTGCTCGCCGTCGAACCGATGGTCAATGCCGGGACCCATGAGGTGATGATCCTGGAGGATAAGTGGACCGCCGTGAGCAAGGATCGGTCGCTCTCCGCCCACTTCGAGCACACGGTGGCCATTACCGAGAATGGCCCTGAGATCCTGACCCGCACCGCAGCGGGAGAGGGGTGGTAGCAGGCCGATGGCCAAGAAGAACACGGGACAGACGAAAAAGGAAGAGGCGATCGAGGTCGAGGGGACCGTGGTGGAGTCCCTCCCGAACGCCATGTTTCGGGTGGAGCTCGAAACGGGCCATAAGGTCCTGGCCCACATCTCGGGGAAGATGCGGATGCACTTCATCCGAATCCTCCCCGGCGACAAGGTGATCGTGGAGCTGAGCCCGTACGACTTGAGCCGGGGCCGGATCACGTACCGTTATAAGTAAATGGTCCAATGTCCAATGTCGGGTTGAGAGGCCTTGGACGTTGGACCTTGGACTGGGGACGGTGACCATGAAAGTACGGGCGTCGGTGAAACCCATCTGTGAAAAGTGCAAGGTGATCAAGCGCAAGGGTGTCGTGCGGATCGTCTGCGAGAACCCGCGGCACAAACAGCGGCAAGGCTAGCGGAAGTAGTGAACAGTGATTGGTGATGAGTGATTGGTGAAAGGCACCAACCACCAGGCACCATTCACCAACCACGGCTAGCGAGGTGAGAGGATGGCGCGGATTGCAGGGGTTGATCTTCCCCGAGAGAAGCGGCTCGCGGTGGCCCTCACGTACCTCTACGGGATCGGGCGCCCGACGTCGCTCAAGATCCTCGCGGAGGCCAATGTCAGCCCCAATGTCCGGGTGAAGAACCTGACAGAGGACGAGGTCACCCGCCTCCGCCGGGTCATCGAGGGGCATCACCGGGTCGAAGGGGATCTGCGCCGGGATGTAAGCATGAACACCAAGCGCCTGATCGACATCGGCTGCTACCGGGGGCAGCGTCATCGGCGCGGGCTCCCCGTGCGGGGCCAGCGGACCCACACGAATGCACGGACGCGCAAGGGGCCGCGCCGGTCGGCGGGCGCCCGGCGGAAGCCAACACCGAAGTAGCACGGAGAGGGGGATATGGCAACGGAGCGGCGGCAAAGGGCACCACGGGCGGGTCCCAAGAAGGAGGTCAAGAACATCGCGCAAGGGATTGCCCATGTCCAGGCGACCTTTAACAATACCATTATCAGCATCACCGATCTCAAAGGGAATGTGGTGAGTTGGTCGAGTGCGGGCACCGTGGGCTTCAAGGGGTCCCGGAAGAGTACCCCCTTCGCGGCGCAGACGGCCGCGGAGAACGCGGCCCAGAAGGCGAGAGCCCATGGCATGAAGGATGTCAAGGTCTATGTCAAGGGCCCGGGCGCCGGGCGCGAGGCGGCCATTCGGGCGCTGCAGGCGGCGGGCCTCGAGGTCACGGCCATTAAGGATGTCACCCCCATCCCGCATAACGGCTGCCGTCCGCCGAAGCGTCGTCGAGTGTGAGGAGGAGTCGCGAGCGTGGCGAGATACACCGGTTCCGTCTGTAAGCTGTGCCGGCGGGAAGGGTTGAAGCTCTTCCTCAAGGGAGACCGCTGCTTCAGCCAGAAGTGCGCCATCGAGAAGCGGAACTATCCTCCCGGAGCGCACGGCCAGCGCCGACGCGTGAAGAAGATGACGGACTACGGGTTGCAGCTCCGCGAGAAGCAAAAGATGAAGCGGATTTATGGAATCATGGAGCGGCAGTTCCGCAACTACTTCCACATGGCGGCGCGGCAGCAAGGAATCACCGGCGAGAACCTCCTCCGCCTGTTGGAGCGGCGACTCGATACTGTGGTGTACCGTTTGTGTCTCGCCGCATCGCGCGCCGAGGCGAGACAGCTGGTGACGCACGGTCACTTCCTGGTGAACGGGCGGCGAGTGGACATCCCGTCCTTTCTGGTCCGGGTCGGGGACCAAATCGCGGTTGCGGAAAAGAGCCGGGAGCTCGTCGCGATCAAGGCGGCCGTGGAGGGGGCCCAGAAGCGGGGTCTACCGTCCTGGCTCGAGCTGGACGCCCAGGCGCTGCGGGGGGTGGTGCGGGGCCTGCCGGCCCGAGACAATATCGTGCTCCCGGTTCAGGAACAGCTGGTGGTAGCCTTGTATTCCAAGTAGCGGGCGAAGCGTCGACGTTCCCCCCGAGGACGGGGACAGGGAGGATGGCGTAGATGCTGCAGAAAGTGAAGGGCTTCCAGAAGCCCAAGCGGCTGGAGTGCGAACTGGAGACCTTGACCAGTACGTACGGCAAGTTCATCGCCGAGCCGTTGGAGCGGGGATACGGTCAGACCCTGGGCAACTCCCTGCGTCGGGTGCTCCTCTCTTCCATCGAGGGGGCCGCGGTGACCGCGGTGCGGATCCCCGGCGTGTATCACGAGTTCTCCACCATCCCCGGTGTCAAGGAAGATGTGACGGATCTCATGCTGAATGTGAAAGCCCTCCGGGTCAAGATGGCGGGGGAGGGACCCAAGACCCTCCACCTCAAGGCCACCGGCCCCGGGGAGGTCCGCGCCTCGCAGATCGAGCCCGTTGGTGATGTCGAGATCTTGAACGGCGATCTCTACATTACGACACTGGACAAAGACGGCAAGCTAGAGATGGAACTCGAAGTGGGCAGGGGCCGGGGCTATGTCGCCGCCGACCGAAACAAGCGGGAGAGCCAGCCGGTGGACATGGTTCCCGTCGATTCGGTCTTCTCCCCCATCGCCCGGGTGAACTACTACGTCGAAGATACGCGGGTGGGCCATGCCACGGATTACAATAAGCTGATCCTGGAGGTCTGGACGGACGGCAGCATCCTGCCGCAGGAAGCGATAGTGCAAGCGGCGCGCATCCTGAAGGACCACCTCAACATTTTTATTACCTTCGATGAGGAGCCGGAGGAAGAGATGCGGGTGGTGGACGGCGAGAAGGAACGGCTCGCCGAGTACCTCCTGCGGCCCGTGGAGGAGCTCGAGCTTTCCGTCCGGTCGGCCAACTGCCTGAAGAACTCCAACATCCAGCACATCTGGCAGCTGGTGCAGAAGACGGAAGCCGAGATGCTCAAGACCAAGAACTTCGGGCGCAAGTCCCTGAACGAGATCAAAGAGATCCTGTCCGGCATGAACCTGCAGTTCGGGACGAAGCTGGACGAAGTTCCCGGCGGTCCCTGGTCGGCCAAGAAGAAAGCGGATGAGAAGTGACGGAGGGACCCGATGCGGCACCGAAAACTCCGACGGAAGCTCGGACGCACCTCGGCCCACCGCGAGGCCTTGCTGCGCAACCTGACGACCTCTCTGCTCCTCTATGAGAAGATTATCACGACCGTCGCCAAGGCGAAGGAGCTCAGGAGAATTGCCGAGCGGATGATCACGCTCGCGAAGCGTCAAGACCTCCACGCCCGGCGGCAGGCGGCCGAGGTCATCCAGGACGAACGGGTGTTGAAGAAGCTCTTCGAGACCATCGGCGATCGGTACCGGGGGTGGAACGGAGGCTATACCCGGATCACCAAGCTCGAGTATCGCGTGGGGGACGGCGCCCCGCTAGCCGCGGTCGAGCTCATCACCCCGGAGCAGGCCCCTCCCGCGGCGGCCAAGGGGAGCAAGGCGGAGAAGAAGAAGAAGGAGCAGCCCGCCGCCGCCCGATAAGGGCGCGTGAACACATTCGCCCCGAGATCCCAGCGATCTCGGGGCGTTGTTGTTTGAGGCGTGCCTTCCCTCTCGCTGTCTCGGGGGACTCCGCCGCGACGTAGGGGGGCGCTGGCCAAGAGTGTCGAGATATCAAAGCCTGAGCCCAAAGGTTCCTTGGGTGATGACTTCCGCCTGAGAGACTCGATTTCCTACATAAGGGTGACACGACAACGAAGAGACATAAATCCATTCGAAGGGGCAAAGATATGCACAGAATTACGTTACCTTCTATCCTAAGGCTTTCACTCATAGTGCCAGCCGTACTTCTTCTCTTGACTGCGGTTTCCGTTGCAAGTGCCGACGCGACTGTCATGCTACATCTTGGACCCAGGGACCTTACCAGGAGGGCAGATATCATTGTTATAGCCAGAGTAGTTCAAGTTGAACCACGTGAAGAACCACACGGGGTTTTCACTTACACTACCTTAACTGTCGAAAGGACCATCAAGGGTTCCATAGGATCTCCTTTCGTCATCAACACAGCAGGGGGCAGAATTCGTGAAAGGGCTACTATTGTTCATGGCATTCCTACCTTCAAGGAGGGAGAACGCGTCCTACTTTTTCTAAAGTACGGGTCCTACAATCCCCTTGTCGTTGTCGGCTCGATTCAAGGAAAGTTTACCGTTGTACCGGACCCTGAAGACCCAGATAGGGAAATCCTCATACGCGATCTTTCCGAAGCAACTCTTATTCCCGGCCCAGACCTACCGGAAAAGTCTGCCCCTGATATTAGTCAACAAAAGCTGTCTCTAGATGCCTTCCTGCAACTCATTCGCAAGCAGCTTTCCGAAGACTAGCGGAATCGTGGAGGAAAGAATGGCTGACTTACGAAGATCGATTTACATGGGACTCTTGATTTCCGTCGGAACAGTCCCCTTCTTCTCTGAGCTGACCGTCGCATTCAGAGTGCAGAGGACAAACTGTTCCCCATTTCCAAGTTGTATTCCCACCGCTCCCTTCGCCGCACCCGGACCCTACGCTCACTGGAATCTTGAAACAATTGGCGACCGAAAAGTGCATTACGTGGTGAATCCTACCGGCTCCGGCCTTCCCGATGCTGGAGTGCGACAAGCGATTGGCAATGCATTTGGAAGTTGGGAGGCAGTTGAATCAGCCGTGATCCAATTCCACGGTGATGACTTTAACTCAAGTAAGAAAGCAGGCCTGGACGGAACGAACACACTTTTGTGGGACGAGGATGGAAGCTTCATCGAACAGGCTGGTTTGGATCTTGATACGGCGATTGCCTTAACCGCAGCGTATCTTGATGGTTCGACCGGAGAGATCCTGGACGCCGATATCGCCTTTAATGGTGTTCGGTTCACGTGGAGTATCTCGGAACAGAAGCTTAACATGAGGGGAGGGGGCATTGCGGACCTCCAAAGCATCGCGACCCACGAAATCGGCCACCTAGTCGGTCTTGATGAATCCCCAAAAAGAAAATCGACTATGTTTCCGTTTGCTCCCAGGAAAGGATTGGGCTGGAGGACCCTAGAAAGGGATGATATGCTAGGAATTTCTTTTCTCTATCCCTTTGTTTACGTGAGTAGTTCTACTCAGGGCACCATTCATAGGATAGACACGGTAACAGGAGAATCTAGGCTTATCATAGATGGATTAGTTTCCCCTGAGGACATCGCGACAGATTTGGTAGGGAATCTGTACGTCGCGGAGCCTTTTGCGGATGGAACCGGAACGATAGAAAGAATCAACCCGGAGAGCGGCACCAGAGAAGTCGTAACTGCAGCTATTTGTGGCCCCGAAGGTCCTAGTTTTGACACCGACGGAAATCTATTTGTGAATACACGCGGAGGTCATCCCGAATGTACCCATTCGGGGATCTGGGAAATTAAGGATGGCAGACCAGGTAGAAAGTCAAGAAACGTTGTCGACGGGTTCAGTACTTGGGGCGAGGGCACGGTGTTCCTTACTCAGGGACCCTTCGATGGCGACCTGCTTGGGGTAGATAGCGGAGGGCGAGTGATAAGAGCGGAAAGGAGGTTATTTCGCGGATTTGGACCGCCCATATCATTTTTGGATGTGGGAGAGATTCTTGTCGGTATATCTGTCGATTCCCGGAGCCACATTTTCGTATCGCTCGTGCATGCGGGCATTATCAAGGAATATAACGAGGAGGGCGACTTCGTGCAAGACTTTGCTACTGGACTGACGAGTCCAAGCGGCCCTCACTTCCTTGACTTCGATGGCTCCGACAATATGTATGTGGCGGAATTTGCGACCGGGAACATTCTAAAGTTTTCTAACGATGGTGCGCATAGGCTCTTAACAACGGTTTCCGGTGCAGTCGGAATAGCGGTACCAAAAGTTCTTAAATAGGGTGCTCCTTTTTAGCCGGATTAAAACTTAGGATATCAAAGCCTGGCCCGATTGGCCAGATCACCTCAGGGCGAAGGGAGGCGAGGGCGAACGCGGGGGTGTCGCCGCCGGTGCCCGATGGAGCCCGCTGAGGATCGCGGGTGATCCGACCTCTCGGGGACCACGCCTTCGCGTTCGAGGAGGGCGCGCTTGCGATCGGCGCCCCACCGGTAGCCCCCGAGAACGCGGTCGGCGCGCAGGACCCTGTGGCAGGGGATGGCGACCGCGAGCACATTCGAGGCGCATGCGCCTGCGACGGCCCGGGCGGCCGTCGGCCTGCCGATCCTCCTGGCCACCTCCGCATAGCTGGCGGTCGACCCCGGCGGGATCTGCTGCAACGCCTTCCAGACCCGTTGTTGAAAGGCCGTGCCCTGAACGTCCAGGGGCAGGGCGAGGTCGCGCCGCGGTGTCTCGATGAAGGCCGTAATCTGGGCAACCCAGGTCGCAAAGGCGGGATCATCTTCCAGGACCTCCGCCTGTGGAAATCGGGCACGCAGGCGCGCGGTGAGCGCCTGGGGCCCGTCGCCGAAGTCGATGGCGCGAATGCCCTTTTCCGTCGCCGCCACCAGCACCCAGCCGAGGACCGATTGCGCCGTGGCGATGCGGATACGATGCCCGGCCGCCCCCTGCTTGTATTCCGACGGCGTCATGCCGAGCGTGGTACCGGCGCCCGCGTAAAAGCGGCTGCTGGATCCGAAGCCCGCATCGTAGATCGCCTGGGTGACGGATGCGCCTCGATCGAGAGCGTCCTGTAGCCGCCGCCGCCGCCGCGCGGCGGCGTACTGCTTCGGCGTGACGCCGACGAATGCCGTGAACAGGCGGTGCAATCGAAAGGGGCCGATGCCAACGGCGGCCGCCAACGCTTTCAGCGCGGGTGGCTCTTCCGCCTCGTTGATCAGTGCACACGCCCGAAGGATGGCCTGTTCGTGCCGGTGCGGGGCGGGGGGATCGTTCGGCGTGCAGCGCTTGCAGGAACGAAACCCTGCCCCTTCCGCGTCCCCGGCGCTCGTAAAGAAGACGACGTTTTCACGGTGTGGCCGGCGTGAGGCGCAGGTCGGCCGACAATAGATGCCGGTCGTCCGCACGGCATAGAGGAACGACCCGTCGGCCCGCCGGTCGCGGCGGAGAACGGCGTTCCAGCGGTCCGCGTCGGCCGAGAAGGCCGTATCCGTCCTCTTGCGCATCGGTCTCATCCCCCTTTCAGGTCGTGTTCGGACCGAAGTTCGTCATGCGAAAGCATACCACAGGCCGGCGCCGGGCACCGCCCGAACCGCGCCCCCCCGCCGGCCGGCCGGGGGCGCGCCGCTCGCCCCTCTCGCCCCATGACTCTGTGCGTGGCGGCCAGGCGTTCGGAGCTTTGCAGTCGATACGCGAACGATGCTACTGCGGGACCGAAAGCAGCGCTATCCGGTTCTTGCTGTTGAATTCCCGCCGCGAGCGAGCACCCCTCGGAGGATCCGCGTGCACGATGAAATGAAGAGAAACGGCGTTTGGTTTTTTCCCTTTACACTCCGACGGGCGGTATGATACCTAAAGGCCGTGGGAGCAGTGCGGAGCACTCATTCCGGCTGATCATCAGGGGGAACCGATGAAAGCCTACGAGGTCGCGCAGATCCGGAATGTGGCGATCGTGGGCCACGCGCAGGAGGGCAAGACCTCACTCACCGAGGCGATCCTCTTCGACACCGGGGCGATCAGTCGCCTGGGGCGCGTCGAGGAAGGGAATACGGCGACCGATTGTGACGAGGACGAGATCAAACGGGGCATCAGCATCAGCGCAGCGGTCGCCGCCGTCGATTGGAAAGGGGTCAAGGTCAATCTCATCGACACCCCCGGCTTCTCGAATTTCTTGACCGATACGCGGATCTGCATGCGCGTGGCGGATCTGGCCGTGATCCTCGTGAGCGGCGTGGACGGTGTCAAGGTCCAGACGGAAAAGGTGTGGGGATTCGCCGAGGAGTACGGTCTCCCCGTGGTCTTCTTTGTCAACAAGATGGATCGGGAGCGGGCCGACCTGTTCCGCTGCCTCGAGGATATCCGCAAGAGCCTGCAGGCGGCGGCCATCCCGGTCGCGCTGCCCATCGGGGCCGAGGCGGGCTTCCGGGGGGTCGTGGATCTCCTGACGATGAAGGCCGTCACGTTTCCGGGGGACGCGTCGGGAAAGTCCAAGGAAGTTGACGCCCCCTCCGAGCTCACGCGCCGCGCGGGTGAGCTGCAGCATGCGCTCGTCGAAGCGGTGGCGGAATCCGACGATGCGCTGCTGGAAAGCTACCTGGCGAGCGGCAACCTCACCCCGGAAGAGCTGCGGCACGGCCTGCGCCGGGCCATCGGCGCGCGGCGGCTCTTCCCCGTCTGCTGCGGATCGGCCAGCCGGAACATCGGGGTGCAGCCCCTCCTCGATTTTCTCCTCGAGTGTGGTCCTTCCCCACTGCATCGGCCGCCGGTGGAGGGCACCGACGTGAAATCCGGGGACCGGATCGTCAGGCAGACCCGGCTGGAGGAGCCGCTCACCGCGTGGGTCTTCAAGACCATCAGCGACCCGTACGCCGGCAAAATCAGCGTCTTCCGGGTGTACGCCGGGCAGTTGAGTTCCGACAGCAGCGTGTATAACGCGACCAAGCGGGTCCGGGAGCGCATCGGACAGCTCTCGCTCCTTCGGGGAAAACAGCAGACATCCGTCGCCGCTGTAGGGCCCGGAGACATCGGTGCCGTGGTCAAGCTGAAGGAGACGGGCACGGGGGATACCCTCTGCGATGAACGATCCCCGATCCTCCTCGACCCCCTTCCGACGTCGACCCCGCTGATCTCGTACGCGGTCGCCCCCAAATCCAAGGGGGATGAGGAAAAGCTCTCCGGCGGATTGAGCCGCCTCCTGGAAGAAGATCCGAGCCTCAAGGTGGGCCGGGATCAGCAGACCAAGGAGACCATCGTCTCGGGGATGGGGAAGGTCCACCTGGAGGTAGCGGTGGACCGCCTCAAGCGAAAGTTCGGGGCGGAGGTCGTCATGAAGACCCCGCGCGTCCCGTACAAGGAGACCATCCGCGGGACGGCCTCCGTGCAGGGGAAGTACAAGAAACAGACCGGTGGCCGCGGGCAGTACGGCGACTGCTGGATCAAGATCGAGCCCCTGCCACGCGGGAAAGGCTACGAATTCGTCAATCAGGTCGTCGGCGGCTCCATCCCCAGGCAGTACATCCCGGCAGTGGAGAAAGGAATCGTGGAGGCCATGGACGGAGGGGCGTTGGCCGGCTATCCGGTGACCGACATCAGAATCACCGTCTATGACGGCTCGTACCACAGCGTGGACTCTTCGGAAATGGCCTTCAAGATTGCCGGCTCCATGGCCCTGAAGAAGGCCGTCCAGCAGGCCACTCCCGTCCTTCTGGAGCCGGTTATGGCGGCGGAGGTCGTCGCGCCGGATGACGCCATCGGGGACGTGATTGGTGATCTCAATTCGCGGCGGGGGCGAGTGATGGGGGTCGTGGGCAAGACCAAAAGCCAGGCCATCAAGGCGTCGGTCCCTCTGGCAGAGATGCTCGAGTATGCCACCACACTCCGCTCGCTCACCGCCGACCGGGGAGACTACACCATGGAGTTTTCGCACTTCGAAGAAGTGCCGGCCCACATCCAGGAGAAACTGGTGGCCGCGGCCAAGAAAGAGGAGGAAGAGGACTAGGGGAAATTCTCCTTGCGTTGCCCCCGACGGTGTGGTATGAATTCACAGAGAGAAAAGTGGGCCCATGCCCACTTTCTTCTTTTCGGGGACGGGGAGGGTGGCGACCGGAGACCAGGTGATTGAGCGGGTCCGATCCGTGATCCTGCCGGTGGTGGAGGCCCAGGGCATGGAGCTCGTCGATGTGATCTTCCGTCGGGAAGGACGGGGCTGGGTATTGCGACTGTATCTGGACAAGCCGGGGGGGATCACGCTCGAGGACTGCGGCGCGGTGAGCGAGCAATTGTCCGATCTGCTCGACGTGGAGGAGATCATCGACCATCCATACGCCCTGGAGGTCTCCTCCCCAGGGTTGGACCGTGTGCTGAAGTCCCCCCAGGATTTCACGCGATTTGCGGGACGGCTCGCCCGGATTCAGACTGCCGCCCCACTCGGCGGGCAGCGGCGGTTCCTCGGGCGGTTGGAAGGATGCCGGGACGGCATGGTGATCTTGCGGCAGGCGGATGGACCGACACTGCTGATCCCGCTCCAGGCTATCGCCAGCGCGCGGCTGGAGGTCGAATTCTGATTGGTTCAGGGTTGAGGGTTTGGGGTTCAGAGGGTCGAACTCGGGGGGTGGCGTTCTCGATTGACGGACGTAGCGGACGTATTTTCGCGGATCGTGACCCTGAACCCTGAACTATGAACGCTGAACTCGACGAGGGGTGGCTGTGAATCTGATCCAAGTCATCGAGCAGATCGGACGAGAGAAGGGGATCGGGCGGGAGGTATTGATCGACGCCGTGGGGGCCGCGATCCTGTCGGCCTCGCGGAAGACCCTGGGAACGCTGTCGGATATCCGGGTCGAATTCGATCAGGCCTCCGGGCGGTTCGTGCTCTATACGGTGATGAAGGTCG
>Ga0214471_10002659_pt1 | contig 14017 bp, 11 predicted proteins | sample RVTome_5_FD_207665 | JGI IMG/M metagenome (GOLD analysis project Ga0214471, IMG submission 207665) | Soil microbial communities from uranium-contaminated site in the Upper Colorado River Basin, Wyoming, United States - RVT142D155 | ecosystem: Environmental > Terrestrial > Soil > Contaminated >...
GCAGTTCTTGCGGAGATAACCCTTGACTGTGCGGAGATTAGAGGACGGGCCGGAGCGGCATGCACAAAATCCGCGTGGGCAACTGGCGTGATGACAGTACGGGTCCCATGCAGGTTGTCTCTGGTCCGATGGGTCGAGAGAGGGTTCATTTCACCGCACCGCCCGCGAATAGGGTTCCGGCTGAAATGGAGCGATTCCTAAAATGGTTTAACAAAGACACAGATTCTGATCCCTTGCAAACGTCCAGTGTCGCTCACTTGTGGTTTGTGACTGTCCATCCCTTCGGCGATGGAAACGGCCGCATCGCCAGAGCTTTGGCAGACATGATCCTAGCTCGCTATGAACGAACCTCTCAGCGGTTTTACAGCGTGTCGTCGCAAATTCGTAGGCAACGAACTAAGTACTATGAAATTCTCGAGGAGACGCAAAAAGGCGCCCTCGATATTACTGATTGGATCGAATGGTTCCTTCAATGCTTCACTCAAGCAGTCGCCAACTCACAAGAGACCTTGGAGAGTACTCTTGCAAAAGCACGATTTTGGGAACGATTTGCAGGAGCAGCATTTAACGAACGCCAAAGAAAGGTGCTCAATCGCCTACGCGATGGCTTTGAGGGAAACTTGACGAGCAGTAAGTGGGCAAGAATGACCAAATGCTCCCAAGACACGGCAAGCCGCGACATTGCTGCGCTCGTACATTCCGGTGTCTTAAAGCGAGGTACTGCCAAAGGTCGTAGCACCAGTTACTTGCTGGCGGACTTCTAGCGGCGAAGCCTGGCCCGCGAGCGCCTGCGCTAGCACGCGCGCCACGTGCAGCGCGCGCCGGCCGGTGCCGTCGGCAATCTGGTGGCGGCAGCTGGTGCCGTCGGCGACGATGAGGGCGCCGGCAGGTGCGCTGCGTACTGCCGGCAGGACGCCGAGCTCGCCCATTTTCATCGACACTTCGTAGTGCTCGGCTTCGTAGCCGAAGCTGCCCGCCATGCCGCAGCAGGTCGATTCGATCGTCGACACCTTCAAATCGGGCACCAGTCGCAGCACGCGCTCGACGTCGCCCATGGCGCCGAACGCCTTCTGGTGGCAGTGCCCGTGCACCAGGGCCTGCGCGGCCAGCGGCTTCAGGGCCGGCGCGAAGCGCCCCGCGTCCAGCTCGGCGGCGAGGAATTCCTCGAACGAGTGCACGCTTGCGGGCAGCGACTGCGCTTCGGGCAACAGCACCGGGTACTCGTCGCGCAGCGTGTACAGGCACGAGGGCTCGAGCCCGACGACGGGCACGCCGAGCTCCACCCACGCGCGCAGGGCGTCGAGCACGCGCCGCGCCTCGCGCTTCGCCTCGTCCACCAGCCCGGCCGCGAGAAACGTTCGCCCGCAGCACAGCGGCCGCTCGCCGAATTCGGGCTGCGCCACGTGCACGCGGTACTGCGCGGCCTCCAGCACGCGCACCGCCGCGCGCGCGTTTTCCGGCTCGAAGTAGCGGTTGAACGTATCCACCAGCAGCACCACCTCGCGGCTGCCGCGCTTGGACCAGACGCGGTCGACGAACCAGTCGCTGCGCCAGCGCGGCAGCGCGCGCCGCGCCGAGAATCCCGTCAGCTTCTCGCGCCATCCCGGCAGCGCGTTGCCCAGGTTGGCGAGGCCCGCCGCGCGCGCCGCCCACGGCGCGTAGCGCGGCAGGTAGGCGATGAGCCGGTCGCGCAGCGTCGCACCGTGGCGCTTGCGGTAGTGCGCGAGAAACTCGATTTTCATGCGCGCCATGTCTACGCCGGTCGGGCATTCGCGCTTGCAACCCTTGCACGACACGCACAGATCGAGCGCCTCCTTCACGTCGGCGTCGGCGCGCTCGCCGAGCTGGCCCGAGAGCGCGAGGCGCAGCGTATTGGCGCGGCCGCGCGTGAGATGGATTTCGTCCCCGGTGGCGCGGAACGACGGGCACATGGTGCCGGCGTCGAACTTGCGGCAGTGGCCGTTGTTGTTGCACATCTCGACGGCCTTGTCGTAGCCGCCCCATTCGCTCCAGTCGAGCACGGCCTGCGGCGCGCGCGCCGCATAACCGGGCTTGAAGCGGAACAGGGCCTTGTCGTCCATCCTGCCCGGCGCGACGATCTTGCCGGGGTTCATCAGGCCTCGGGGGTCGAGCCGCGCCTTGATCTCGGCGAGGCACGCGGTGAGGCGCGGCCCGAAGAACGGCGCGATCCACTCCGAGCGCGCCAGGCCGTCGCCGTGCTCGCCGGAGTAGGCGCCCTTGTACTGCTTGACCATGGCGCAGGCTTCTTCCGCGATGGCGCGCATCTTGGCCGCGCCGTCGCGGCGCATGTCGAGAATCGGCCGCACGTGCAGCGTTCCCACCGAGGCGTGCGCGTACCAGGTGCCGCGCGTGCCGTGCTTCTCGAAGACCTGCGTCAGCCGCTCGGTGTACTCGGCGAGGTGCTCGAGCGGCACGGCGCAGTCCTCGATGAACGACACGGGCTTGCCGTCGCCCTTCATCGACATCATGATGTTGAGACCGGCCTTCCTCACCTCCCAGATGTCGCGCTGCAGGCGCGCGTCGGTCACTTCCATGACGCTCCCGGGCAAGCCGAGGTCGCCGAGCAGTTGCACAAGCTGCTTCAGCTTCGCCTCCTGCGCCGCCTTGTCGTCGCCCGCGAACTCCACCAGCAGGATCGCGTCGGGCTCGCCGCGAATGACGGCGTCCACCGTCTTGCGGAAGGCGCCGATGTCCCGCGCCAGGCCGATCATCGTGCGGTCCACGAGCTCTACCGCCGAGGGCCCGAGCTTGACGATGTGCTGCGTGCGCTCCATCGCCGTGTAGAACTTCGGGAAGTGGCACACGCCGAGCACGCGGTGCGCGGGCAGCGGCGCGAGCTTCAAGTGCAGCCGCTCGAACCAGGCGAGCGTGCCCTCGGAGCCGACCAGCAGGTGCGCTGCGTTCTCGTGCGGCGGGCCGAGGTGATCGAGGTTGTAGCCGGCGACGCGGCGCAATACCTTCGGAAAGCGCGCCGCGATCTCGTCCTTCTCGCGCGCGTAGAGCGCGCGCAGCCAGCCCGAGAGCTCGCCATCTTCGCCGAGCGGCCCGAAGCGCCGCGCCGCGCCGTCGCTCGTCAGCGCGTCGATGGCGAGCACGTTGTGCACCATGTTGCCGTAGACGATGGAGCGCGCGCCGCAGGAGTTGTTGCCCGCCATGCCGCCGAGCGTGGCCTGCGCGCCGGTCGACACATCCACCGGGAACCACAGCCCGTGCGGCCGCAGCCGCGCGTTCAACTGATCGAGCACCAGCCCCGGCTGCACCACGGTGCGGCGGCCCGCCACGTCGAGCTCGAGCAGCCCGTTCAGGTGCTTGGAGCCGTCGATGACGAGCGCCGCACCGACCGCCTGCCCGCACTGCGAGGAGCCGGCGCCGCGCGGCAGCACCGGCACGCCCTCCTCGGCGGCGATGGCGAGCGTCGCGCGCACGGCCTCCGCCGTGCGCGGTACCACCACGCCGATCGGCTCCACTTGGTAGATCGAGGCGTCGGTGGCATAGCGCCCGCGGGAGGCTTTGTCGAACAGCACCTCGGCGTCGATGTCGCGGCGCAGGCGCGCGGCCAGCGCCGAATCGCCGGACCGCGGGGAAGCAATGCGGATCGGCATGGACGGAGCGCTCATGGCTGCGGCGTAGAATACACTGCGCCGCTAGCGTCTCTTGGAGGATTCATGCCGCGCAACGCCGGAAGGCATTTCCTGCAGATCCCGGGCCCGACCAACGTGCCCGACCGGGTGCTGCGGGCGATCGATTTCCCGACGATGGATCATCGCGGGCCCGAATTCGGCGACCTCGGCAAGGCGGTGCTCGAGGGCCTGCGGCGCGTCTTCAAGACGCGCAGCCACGTCGTCATCTACCCCGCCTCGGGCACCGGTGCCTGGGAAGCCGCGCTGGTCAATACGCTCTCGCCCGGGGACGCGGTGCTGATGTGCGAGACCGGCCACTTCGCCACGCTGTGGCAGAAGATGGCGGCGAAACTCGGCCTCAAGCCCGAGTTTCTTCCGGGCGACTGGCGCAGCGGCGCCGATCCCGAGGCCATCGAGAAGCGCCTGCGCGAAGACCGCGAGAAGCGCATCAAGGCGCTGTGCGTGGTGCACAACGAAACCTCGACCGGCGTGACCTCGCGCATCGCGCAGGCGCGCAAGGCGATCGACGCGGCGTCGCACCCCGCGCTATTCATGGTGGACACCATTTCCTCGCTCGCCTCGATCGACTACCGGCACGACGAGTGGGGCGTGGACGTGACGGTCGCCGGCTCGCAGAAAGGCCTCATGCTGCCGCCGGGCTTGTCGTTCAACGCGATTTCCGACAGGGCGCTCGCGGCCGCGAAAGGCGCCGGCCTTGCGCGCAGCTACTGGGCCTGGGACGACATGCTCGCCAACGGCCGCAACGGCTACTTTCCCTATACGCCCGCGACGAACCTGCTGTACGGCCTGCGCGAGGCGCTCGCCATGCTGGAGGAGGAGGGGCTGGAGAACGTCTTTGCGCGGCACCAGCGCCATGCCGAGGCGACGCGGCGCGCGGTGCGCGCCTGGGGCCTGGAGGTGCTGGCGAGCAATCCTGCGGAGTACTCGGCCTCGCTCACCGCGGTGCTGATGCCCGCCGGCCACGATGCCGACCGCGTGCGCAGGATGATCCTGGAATCTTTCGACCTGTCGCTCGGCACCGGCCTGGGCAAGCTCGCCGGCAAGGTGTTCCGCATCGGGCATCTGGGCGACTTCAACGACCTGGCGTTGATGGGCACGCTCGCGGGCGTCGAAATGGGGCTTACCCTCGCCAGCGTGCCGGTCAGGAACGAAGGCGTCGCGGCCGCCATGGGATATCTCGCCGAGAGCCATCGCCCGAAGGCGCGCGCGGTCGCCTGAGCGCGCCGACATGGGCCCGCTCGCCGGCGTCAAGGTGCTCGAGCTTGCCCAGATCATGGCGGGGCCGACCTGCGGCATGCTGCTTGCGGATCTCGGCGCCGACGTGATCAAGGTGGAAAAGCTGCCGGGCGGCGACGATACGCGCGCCATGGACCGGCCGTCGGTGAACGGCGAATCGGCGGCCTTTATGGCGATGAACCGGAACAAGCGCGGCATGGCGCTCAACCTGAAGCTGCCGGCCGCGCAGCAAGCGCTCAAGCGCATGGTGGCGCAGGTCGACGTGCTCACCGAGAATTACCGCAAGGGCACGATGGAGAAGCTCGGCATCGGCTACGAAACATTGAAGTCGGTGAATCCGGCGCTCATCTACTGCTCCATCTCGGGCTACGGGCGCACCGGGCCCTACGCCGACAAGGGCGGCTTCGACCTGGTCGCGCAGGGCATGTCGGGCCTGATGGCGATCACCGGCGAGCCCGGGCGACCGCCCGTCAAGGCGGGCAGCCCGATCTGCGACATCAATGCCGGCATGCTCGCCGCGCTCGGCATCGTTTCCGCCTACGTGCACCGCCTCAAGACCGGTACCGGTCAGCTCGTCGAGACGTCGCTCTTCGAGGCCGGCATCCAGCAGACCTATTGGCAGGCGGCCCTTTACTTCGCCACCGGCGAGTCTCCCGGGCCGAGCGGCTCGGCGCACGTACTCTCGGCGCCGTATCAGGCGTTCCATGCCAAGGACGGCTGGCTCACCATCGGCGGCGCCAACCAGTCGAACTGGCAGCGCCTCGCGCGCGTGCTCGCGGCACCCGAGTGGCTGGAGGACGAGCGCTTTCGCGACAACAGCGCGCGCATGAAGAATCTGCATGCGCTGGTGCCGCTCATCAACGCCAAGCTCGAAACCGGGACGGTGGACGAGTGGCTCGACAGGCTCGAACGCGAAGGCGTGCCCTGCGGACGGATCAACTCGATCGGCGACATGGCAAACGACCCCCAGACCCTGGCGCGCGAGATGGTGGTCGAGCTCGAGCACCCGCAGGCCGGCCGCACCCGCGCCATCGGCCTGCCGATCAAGCTCTCGGCGACGCCCGGCAAGGTGGCGCGACCGGCCCCGCTCTTCGGCCAGCACACGCGGGAGGTGCTGGCCGAATTCGGCTTCGGCGCGAGCGAGATCGAGGCACTGATCCGCAGCGGCGCGGCGCTCGCCGCCTGACGATGGACTTCACGCTGAGCGAGGAGCAGCGCGCCTTTCGCGACAGCGTGCGCGGCTTCGCGCAAAAGCACCTCGCCGCGGGCGCACTGGCGCGCGCGCACGATCCCGCGCACCCCTTCGACGTCGCGCGCCTGATGGCGAAGCAGGGTCTCCTCGGCATCACGCTGCCGCAAGCCGACGGCGGGCAGGGCGGCACCCTCATGGACGCCGTGCTCGCCATCGAGGCGGTCGCCTCGGTCTGCCCGAGAAGCGCCGACGTCGTGCAGGCCGGCAGCTTCGGCCCGGTGCGCGTGCTCGCGGAATTCGGCAATGCCGCGCAGAAGGCGAAGTACCTGGCGCCGATCATCGCCGGGGAAACGGTGATGTGCCTCGGTATGAGCGAGCCCGAGGCGGGCTCGGCGGTCACCGATCTGAGAACGAGCGCCACGCCGGATGGGGACGGTTTTCGCGTGACCGGCAGCAAAGTGTTCTCGACACACGGCCCTTACGCGTCGGTGATCCTTGCCTACGTGCGCTACGGCCCCGGGGTCGGCGGCATCGGCTCGATGCTGATCGAGCCGGGTTGGAAAGGCGTGACGCTCGGCAAGCCCTCGCGCTTCATGTCGGGCGAGGAATGGGTGGAGATCCATTTCGAGGACGTGCGCGTGCCGCGCAGTAACGTGCTCCTCGGCCCGGGCGGCTTCAAGAAGCAGATCGCGGGGTTCAACGTAGAGCGCATCGGCAATACCGCGCGCTCGCTCGCGCTCGGGCGCTACGCCTTCGACGCGGCGCGCGAGTGGGCGCTCGAGCGGCGCCAGTTCGGCCGGGCGCTCGCCGAGTTCCAGGGCCTGCAATGGAAGTTCGCCGACATGAAGTTGAAACTGGATGCCGGGGAGCTCCTGCTGTATCGCGCGGCGGCCAACGCCGACCGCGGCCTGCCCTCGGCCGAGGAGACCGCGATCGCCAAGGCGTTCTGCAACCAGGCCGGGTTCGAGGTGGCGAGCGAGGCGCTGCAGGTGATGGGCGGCACCGGCTACAGCCAGGAGGTGCTCGTCGAGTACTGCCTGCGCCGCTGCCGCGGCTGGATGATCGCCGGCGGCTCGATCGAAATGATGAAGAACCGCATCGCCGAGGGCATCTTCGGGCGCAGCTTCCCGCAGCGCCCGGAGCGCGCGCCGGAGTGAGCGCGGCGCTGTTCAGGGCGCTGTTCGCGCCGCGCGGCATCGCCCTGTACGGCGCCTCGGGCGACGCTTCGAAGAACACCGCGCGCCCGCAGCGCTATCTGCGCCGGCACGGCTACGCCGGGCAAATCGCCCCGATCAACCGCTCGCGCCGCGAGGTGTTCGGCGAGGCCGCGTATGCGCGCCTCGCCGAGGCGCCCGGAGAGATCGATCAGGCCTTCATCATGGTGCCTGCGGAGGACGTGCCGGCAGCCTGCGACGAGTGCTTCGCGCGGCACGTGCCGGTGGTGACCATCTTCACCGATGGCTTCGGCGAGACCGGCGCGGCCGGGCGCGCGGTCGAAGCGCGGCTGGTGGCCGGCGCGCGCGCCGCGGGCGTGCGGCTGCTCGGCCCGAACAGTATCGGCCTGGTCAGCACCTCGCCCGCGACCGCGCTCACTGTGAACGCCTCGCTCGAGCTCGAGCGCCTGCCCGTCGGGCCGCTCGCCGTGGTGTCGCAGTCGGGGAGCCTGATCGGCGCGCTGCTCTCGCGCGGCGCGGCGCGCGGCATCGGCTTTTCGCGCCTGGTGTCGGTCGGCAACGAGGCGGACCTCTCGGTCGGCGAGCTCGTGGACCTGCTCGTCGACGATGCGCAGACTCAGGCCGTCCTGCTTTTCCTCGAGACGCTGCGTGACCCGGAGCGGCTGGCGCGTGCCGCTCGGCGCGCATTCGCGGCGGGCAAGCCGGTGATCGCCTACAAGCTCGGGCGCTCGAGCGCCGGTGAAGCGCTCGCGCGCTCGCATACCGGCGCGCTCGCGGGCAACGATCGCGCGGCGGAAGCGTTCCTCGCCGCCTGCGGCGTGCTGCGCGTGCGCACTTTCGAGGCACTGACCGAAGCCGCGCTCCTTGCCATCGGTCAACGCCCGCCCAAGGGCAGGCGCGTGGCGATGATGACGACGACCGGGGGCGGGGCGGCGGTGGTCGCCGATCCGCTGGGCGCGGCGGGCGTCGAGCTGGTGGCGCCGCCGCGCGCACTTGCGGAGAAGATCCGCGCTCTAGGCGTGCGCGTCGCGGACTCCCCGCTCATCGACCTGACGCTCGCCGGTACGCGGGCGAGCGTCTACGGTCCCGTGCTCGAAGCGCTGCTCGCTTCGGATCACTGCGACGCAGTGGTCGCTGCAGTGGGCTCGTCTGCGCAATTTCATCCCCAGCTGGCGATCGAGCCCATCCTGGCCGCGCGCCGCGCTCATCCTGCAAAGGCGCTCGCCGTGTTCATCGCGCCGGAGGCGCCGGCTTCGCTCGCGCTCCTGGCGCAGGGCGGCGTCGCCGCATTCCGCACTCCTGAGTCATGCGCGGACGCGCTCGCCGCCTTCTTTGCCTGGCGCGCGCCGCGCATTCCCCCTCGCGCCGGCACCGTCCCGCCGGTGCAGCCCGCCGAGGCGCTGTTCGCGGCCCTCGGCATCCCGCAGGCACCTGCGCAACGGTTGCGCAGTCCCGACGACCCCATCCAGTGCCCGTTCCCGGTGGCGATCAAGATCGCCTCGCCCGACATCGATCACAAGACGGAGATTGGCGGCGTGGAGCTGGGATTGCGCGATGCCCGTGAAGCGGCGGCGGCGGCGAAGCGCGTGCTCGAGCGAGCGCGCGCCGCGCGGCCGCAGGCGCGGATCGACGGCGTCATCGCGGCGACCATGCAAGCCGGGCTTGGCGAAGCGATCCTCGGCTACCACGTGGATCCGCAGGTCGGGCCGTTCGTCCTCGTCGGCGCGGGCGGGACGCTGGCGGAGGTGTATCGCGATTTCGCCTTGCGCATCGCGCCGGTGAGCCTCGAGGAGGCCCGGGAGATGGTCGCCGAAGTGCGCGGCTTCGCTCTGCTTGCCGGCTACCGCAACGCGCCGCGCGGCGACCTGGAAGCCTTGGCGCAGGCGGTGACCGCGTTCTCCCGACTCGCCGCGCTGCCCGAAGTCGCCGAGGCGGAGATCAATCCGCTGATCGTCAAAGCCGATGGGCAGGGCGTGATCGGCGTTGACGCGCTCCTCCTTCTGCGCGAAGGTGCGCCCGCAAATGACCCTGCCGCTTGAGACGCTGAAGGAGCGCGCCGCGGGCGATGCGCTGCTCGCGCGCTTCGGGCTCGATCTCGACTGCGCATTGCTCGTCGGCGACGGCGACACCGACTGGCTGATTCGCATCGAGCGTGGCGCGGTGGCGCACGTCACCAAGGGCCCGCTCGTCATGCCGAAGTCGGACTTGCGCCTGCGCGCGGCGAGCGAGGCGTGGGCGCGTTTTCTCGAGCCCGTGCCGCCGCCCGGCTACCACGACCTTTTCGCGCTGCGGCGCTATCGGCGCATCCAGATCGAGGGCGACATCCGCCTCATGTCGGCCTACCTCTTCTACATCAAGCGCCTGTTCGCGCTGCTGCGCGGGGGCGGCTCGTGAAGCCGCTCGTCGAGCCCATTGCCGGGCGCTACCTGCGGCTCGAGCTTCTGGGACGGCCGCACCGGCTCTACGTCGAGGAGGCCGGCCAGGGCATTCCGCTCCTGTGCCTGCACACGGCCGGGTCCGATACGCGCCAGTACCGCGGCCTGATGAACGACCCGGAGATCACACGCCATTTCCGCGTCGTCGCCTTCGACATGCCCTGGCACGGCAAGTCCTCGCCGCCCGCGGGCTGGCAGACCGAGAATTACCGCCTGACGAGCGCCGACTACACGCGCATGGTGCTCGAGGTGTGCGAGGCGCTCGCGCTCGAGCGCCCCGTGGTCATGGGCTGCTCCATCGGCGGGCGCATCGCGCTGGTGCTCGCGATCGAGCACGCGGCGCGCTTTCGCGCCATCATCGGACTGCAGTCGGGCGCCACCATCGACCCGTACTACGAGCTCGACTGGCTGCACCATCCGCAGGTGCACGGCGGCGAAGCCTCGGCCGCCTATGTCAGCGGCCTGATGGCGCCGACCTCGCCCGAGGCCGAGCGCTGGGAGACGCTCTGGCACTACATGCAGGGCGGCCCCGGCATCTTCAAAGGCGATCTGTACTTCTACCGCGGCGCCGACGGCGATATCCGCGAGCGGCTTTCCGCGATCGATACGCGCGCCTGCCCGTTGTATCTGCTGACCGGCGAGTACGATTATTCGGTGTCGCCCGAAGACACGCGCGCCGCGGCCGAACGCATCCCGGGCGTGAAGTTCACGGTGATGCCGAAGCTCGGACACTTTCCCATGAGCGAGAACCCGGCGCTTTTTCTCAGCTACCTGCGCCCGGTGCTCGAGCAGATTAGAGCCGGCGGCTGAATGCGCGAGGCCTATCCCGAACTCGAGCCCGACAGGCGCTACCCGCGGCTGCGCTTCAAGTCGATCCGCGCCCGGGTGAGCGCCGCAGAATGGGAGGCGCGCGTCGACTGCGCCTGCGCCTATCGCCTGGTGCGCCACTTCGGCATGCAGGACCTCGTCTACAACCACATCTCGGCGCGCATTCCGGGAAGCAACGACTTCCTGCTCAACCCCTTCGGCCTGATGTACGAGGAAATCTGCGCTTCCGCCCTGATCAAGGTCAACCATGCGGGCGAGGTGCTGTGGTCGCCGCAGTTCCCGCGGGGGCTCGGCTACAAGTTCAACCCGGCGGGCTTCGTCATCCACGGCGCGGTCCACGAGGCGCGCGCCCGCGTGCACTGCGTAATCCACACGCATTCGCTCGCCGGCATGGCAGTGGCCTCGCTCAGGCACGGCCTGCTGCCGATGACGCAGACCGCGCTGCGTTTCGAGCGCGTCGCCTATCACGACTACGAGGGCGTGGTGCTCGAGCACGAGGAGCGCTCGCGCCTCGCCGCGAACCTCGGCGAGGCGGACGTCATGATCCTGCGCAACCACGGCTTGCTCGCCGTGGGCGACACCGTCGCGCAGGCCTTCAACAATATCTACCGCCTCGAGCGCGCCTGCCGCGCGCAGCTGATGGCGCAGGGCGCGGGCGACGAGATCGTGCTGCCTGCGCCCGAGGTGATCGAGCGCACCCACCACGCCTACCGTCCGCACACGCGCCGCCCCTACGGCCTGCTCGAATGGCCGGCCATGCGGCGGCTCACCGACCGCCTCGATCCCTCGTACAAGCGCTAGGGCGCCCGATGCACGCCGTGGAGCACTGGGCCGACTTCATCGAGCGCTCGCGCAACGCGCCGCTCGCACCCGAAGTGCTGCACCACGCCAAGCGCGCGGTGATCGACTGGAGCGCGGCGCTCCTGCCCGGCGCGCTGCTCGCGCCGGCGACGCTGCTCGAGCGCGCGCTCGCCGAGGAGCTCGGCCACGGCCGCGCGCGCCTTGCGCTCGGGCGGCCAGCCGGCGTGCGCGCCGCGGCGCTCATCAACGCCGCCGCGGCGCATACGGTCGAGGTCGACGACATCTTCCGCGACGGCATCTACCACCCCGGCGCGCCCACCATCGCCGCGGCGCTCGCCACGGCGCAGGACTGCGCGGCCGGGGGCGAAGCGTTCCTGCGCGCCGTCGTTGCCGGCTACGAGATCTCCACGCGCATCGGCGTGGCGATGGGGCGCGCGCATTACCGCTACTGGCACAACACCGCGACCGTGGGCGCCTTCGGCGCTTGCGCCGCGGCCGCGAGCTTGCTCGGGCTGGAGCGCACGCGCGCCGCGCACGCGCTCGCCACGGCCGCGACCTTCGCCGCCGGCCTGCAGCAGGCCTTCCGCATGGACTCGATGTCCAAGCCCCTGCACGCAGGGCGCGCCGCCGAATCCGGGCTCACCGCGGCCTACGCCGCGCGCGAAGGGGTCACCGGTTCGCTCGACGTGATCGAGGGCGAGGCGGGGTTCGGGCGCGCCATGGGCGACGCGCCCGACTGGGAAAAGTCGTTCGCCACGCTCGGCACCGAGTTCAATATCACGCGCATGACGTTCAAGAATCACGCTTGTTGCGGGCATACGTTCGCGGCGATCGACGGTGCGCTCGCCGCGCAGGCGGTGCTTGGCGCCGACGCCGGGGACATCGCGCGCGTGCGGGTCGGCAGCTACCGCGCGGCGCTCGAGGTTTCCGGGATCGAGGATCCGCGCACGCCGGCCGAGGCGCGCTTCTCGTTGAAGTACGTGGTCGCGCATGCGCTGCGCCACGGCAGCGTGCGGCTCGCCGCGTTCGCGCCCGAGCGGCTCCAGGACTCTGCGACCCGCGCATTGATGCAGCGCGTCGAAGTCGCGATCGACCCCGAGCTCGACGCGGCATTCCCGGGGCGGCGCGCGGCGCGCGTCGCGCTCGAGACGCGCGACGGCCGGCGCCATGAGCACTACCAGCCGACGCGCAAGGGCGATCCGGACGCGCCGCTCGATGATCGCGAGCTCGAAGCGAAGTATGTCGAGCTCGCCGCTCCGGTGATCGGCGAGGCTCCGGCGCGGGCGCTGCTTGCGCGGCTGTGGCGGCTGGAGCGCGAACCGGCGGTTGCGATCGCCCGCGCCTAGTCGCGGCGCAGCAGCAGGACCAGCGGCAGGGTGAGCAGGATCGTGCCGCCGAGCGTCGCGAACACGGAGCTCACGCCAAGACGATCCCCGAGCAGCCCGTAGCCGAGCGGCGCCGCGATGCCGCAGACCGACCCCACCGTGTAGAACAGGCCAAACGCCCGGGATAGCCGCTCTGGCCGCACATATTCGCCGATCGTGGCGTAGAGCACCGAGGAGGTCCCCTGCAGCGCGACGCCCAAGAGCGGCAGCAGCACGAGCGCCCCGGCACCGGGAAGGGCCAGCGCCGCGAAGATGCCGCCGGCGGTGGCAAGCTCGGTAAGGACGATCATGCGCGCGACGCCGAGGCGCTCCGCAAGCAGGCCGCAGGCGAGCTTTCCCGCCATGCCCCCGGCCAGGACCAGCGGCACCGCAGCCGCGGCCCAACCCGTGGGCAAGCCCTTCTCGATCAGGAGAAAGGCGATGAACGTGAGGAATGCGGTGCGCGTGCTCGCATCGAGGACCTCGATCAGGCACAGCGCCCCAAACCCTCTGCGATCGCGGATACCCCAGCCCGTCGCGTGGCTCGCCCGCCCATCGCTCGCGGGTCCCGGTGCCTGCGTTCCCGCAGCCAGCAACAGCAGCACGGCGATCGCCACCGCCGCCGCCACCGCGCCGAACCCGATCACCGGTGCCTGCCAGGAAAATCCTGCCAGCAGCAGCAGCGACACCAGGCCGCCGAAGGCGAACTTCCCCACGTCGCCGGCGAAGTTGTACGTGCCGAGCGCCGCGCGGCGCCCCTGCACGGGATAGGCGCGCGAGACGAGCGTCGAAGCCAGTGGATGCTGCACCGCCGAACCCATCCCGGCGAAGAACAACGCCAGGAGGATCGCCCAGAATCCCTGCGTGTAGCCCAAGGCGGCAAACGCCGTGCCGGCGAGGAGCGTGCCGAACGCCAGCAGCTCGCGCTCGCCGAAGCGCTCGGCCACGAGGCCCGCGGGAATCTGGAATGCCGCCATCGCGGCGCGGTGCGCGCCGCGAATCAGCCCGACCTGCGCGAGCGAAAGCCCGAAAGCACTCGCCAGCAGCGGCAGCAGCACGTAGGTCACGTCGGACAGGCCGTCGTGCAGCGTGTGCACAGCGCTGCAGATCGCAAGCGTGCGTTTGCTCATCGAGTGACCCGCGGCAGGATCGTAACAGGCGGGGCGATGCACGGGGCAATTCCCCCGTGCTAGACTGCCCGGCCCGTAGCCACCCTACTAGGAGGAGGAAGGTGGCGAAGCTGCTCGAAGTGAAGAACCTGCAGACCCAGTTCCTGACGTCCGCGGGCATCGTGCGCGCCGTCGACGGCGTTTCCTGGGACGTC
>Ga0214471_10002660_pt1 | contig 14011 bp, 7 predicted proteins | sample RVTome_5_FD_207665 | JGI IMG/M metagenome (GOLD analysis project Ga0214471, IMG submission 207665) | Soil microbial communities from uranium-contaminated site in the Upper Colorado River Basin, Wyoming, United States - RVT142D155 | ecosystem: Environmental > Terrestrial > Soil > Contaminated >...
GCCGCGTTGCGGGACCAGCGCCGTATCGGCGTCCGGGAGCTTGAGGCGGCGATCCAGAAAGACGAGACCGTCGTCAAGCGTACTTTGGGGATCCTCGTCGAGCGGGGGCTGGTGCAGCCCCACGGGCATGGACGGGGCCGAACCTACACGCTGTCTCCGGCGGTCTACGCGATGCTGGGGCAGCGGGCCGAGTACACCCGGCAAGCGGGGTTCGAGCCGCTTCAGCAGGAGAACATGGTCCGCAGCTACGTGCAGCAGCACGGTGAGATCCGGACCGCCGACGTCATGGATCTTTGTAGGCTTGCTCGGTACCAGGCGGTACGGCTTCTCGGACGGCTAGTCGAGGAGGGCTTCCTGCGTCCTCAAGGTCAAGGTCGTGGCCGATTCTACGAATTGTCGCAACGGCAGGGAGCAGCCCATCAAGAATGAGCGCCCGCGCACGATTCCCGCTCATTTCCGCACATTTCCCGCGAAAGCTCTACCGCGATCCGGACTCTAATCCATGTCTCTGCAATAACTTACGAGAAAGCACCCAGAGTGGGATCCTCTGACGTAACGCACGATTACCGCTCATTTCCGCACGATTCGGCCTCACCAGGCCGTTGAGCGGCTAGCATACCGAGGTCAGAATATGGGCAGCGGACCCGAGTTCCTCAACGTCGAGAAGCCCCTCCTCGACCAGCTCGGCGAGATGGGCTGGAAGACGATCGCGGGCAGCTTCGTCTTCCCTTCCGTCACCGGACGCGCCAGCTTCCGTGACGTGATCCTGAAGAGCGACCTGGCGGCTGCCCTGCGCCGCGTCAACCTGCGCGACGGGGAGCCCTGGCTCGACGACGGGCGCGTGTCGCAGGCGGTGAGCGCGCTCGAGCGCAGCCGCGGCTGCTTCCTGTACCCAGCCGCGGCTGCTATAGTCGGCCGATGCGGCTCGGTAAGGGGAAACCCGGTGCGCTGGCTGTCGAACCTGGCCTGCTGGCGGTCGGGACGGAGCTCGTGGAGAAGGACCGGCTGCGGGCAGTCGCGGTGCGCGAAGGGCTCGACCCCCTGCTCCGGGCCATCGGCGGCCGCGAGCCGGGCCTGTAGGCGATCCGCCGACTCGACCAACGTCTCTATGGCAGGCAGACAAGGAGTAAGCGATGATTCAGCGATCGTTTGTAGAGCGTAACCCCGGGCTCGTACTACATCCCACAGTCTGGATCTTGTTGTTGAGCCTTTTTTCAGCGTGCGCCAAGGGCCAGCCGCCCGAAAAGGTCGCGCAGCTTATGGTCGACGCCGCGAGCAACAAGAGCGGCGCTGCTTTCGATAACCTCAACGAAACACCGCCGGAGCAGTTGGCCGCTGCAGTCACTGAGTGGTCATCGGCCCTTGAGTCGGTCCTGGGCGAACGTTCGCATGCCTTGGTTACGCTCCAGATCGTTACGAAGACAGGCGAACTGTACCGCGACGGCGTGTTTCAGCCCGAGGAGTCGTCGAAGTATGCGGCTCGGGTCAGAGCCATCTCGAGGGATCGCTTGGCGTCATGGCAAACCGCCGTCAGTCAATTCGAGAGCGGCATTGAAGAGACCAATGTCCTCTGGTTCATGGCTCGCCAACCGGCTATGTTCGAGGGTAGCAATCTCCGAGGGGAGATCGCTGATCGCCAGTTGAAGAGGCTAGGTGCGCTTCCGGTTGACGCTGTCGCGCGGTGGGCAACGCTCACCGAGGTTGATAAGGACGCAGCGGCACTCGCTTTGATCCAGGTTGATCCGCTGTTTCAGGATTCCGTCTTCCAGCCGGGTGTATTCGACGTTGCAGTTCCGCACGCAGAGAGACTCCTCGGCAATGGCGTCGACAAGGAGTAGGGCGTCCCTCGTCACTTCAGGAAGGGTGGTGGTCATGAGAGTAAGAGTAACTATATCAAGCCTTGTGGCGCTAGTGCTGATTGTAGGATGTAAAGCAGATACTTCTTGGAAGCAAGATTGCGGCGCTCTTGTGCAAAGAATGACCGACCTGGCTTCCACTGCGGAGGGTAAGAACGACGATAGAGGATTCGGCGATCAATTCAAGGGCCAAGAAGTCATCTGGGCATTGCGGTTCGAGAGCATCAGGGAAAGCGACACGGGGGAGGAATCGTTGGTTTTCGACGTTGGGCCCTGTGGCATCCGCCATGAATTCTTTTCTGGTAATCCTGTCATGTTGGAGTTCAAGCCCGCGGCCGGTACTTCGGAGATCTGGAAGGATACCCCATCTGGATCTCAATTAACGATTTCAGGCGTTGTGACCGACGTCTTTTTCGCAACGATGTCTCCGGGCGACAATCCAAGCAAATCTGTTCCCATTGCGGCTGTCTCGCTTGAAGCCGTGAAGCGAGTGCATGAGTGACTCGACTCCGGCAAAACTCGTGTTCCCGACTACGAGCGTAACCGGCATTTTTCGTCGCCTACTAGCCGCTCATTCCTCCAGGTCAGAGCGGCCGGTCGACGGACGGAGCCTCAAGTGAGCGGCGGACCCGAGTTCCTCAACGTCGAGCTGCTGCTGGGGGGCGAGCGGCGTCGACTTCGGGCTGACCCTGGGCGGCGTCCTCGCCGGGGTCGTCACCAGCCGGAAGAGCGGCGAGGAGGTGCCGGGCGTGACGATGGAGCTCTTCCGGGAGGACGGATCGCCGGCCTGGTCGACCGTCCTCCAGGGCGGCGGACAGGCGCTCACGCCAGTGCGCGGCTACCGGGTGGGCGCCGTGCCGCCGGGGAGCTACTTCGTCCGCGTCGCCGCGGAAGGATTCGTGGCGTCGCTTTTCGACGGCGTCCCGTGCGGCGAGGGCTGTGACGTGACCGCCGGCGTCCCCGTGGAGATCCGGGCCACCGAGGTCTCGCCGGGGATCGACTTCGTCCTCGATCCGGCGCCGGATCCCTGAGGGCCACCGGACCTGGGCCGTCCTTCGGCGACGCCGAGCCACCCCGCGACGCGGGGCGGAGTCCCTCTCCGGCGATCTATCATGGTCGCAACTGCCGGATAGCAGCCCACAATGGACGCCCCTGACTCTTTGTCTGCCGAGATGACGCTGCCTCCTTCCGCGCCAACGTGATGATAAAGATCTCCCTTCGAGCCACGAGCACTTGCGTCTACGGCTACAGCTTAGCGCGAATGGCCGTCGAAAGACCTCCGTTGGCCGCTACCGGGTCAGGCGAAGTCCAGTCCTCGAACGGCAACCTCACCCGCCGAAGCCAATCCTCGACGTCTCCGGCGCACAGCCCGGCTCGCCATTCGAGCGCCGCCATGTATTCCTCGGCCGTCCCCTTGAAGACTCGGATCTTCTGTCGCTCCGGATCGTAGATTTTCTCTGTCTCCAGAAACCTGCGCAACCGCGCCGCCACCTCATAGACGTCCTTCTCCAGATTGACGATGACGAACTCCGTACTTTTATCATGGGTGGCGCGGCAGGTTTCTTCGATGACTCGAAGCAGACGTCGATCCTGCAATCCGTGGCCGACAATGTGCCATACAATCCACCTCCACCTGTCCTGCTTCGTAGTTCGTAGTGTCCGTGTCAGGTAGAACTCGACCGCGGAATAAATCTGGTGCAGGCTGTCGATCGGAACGCTGAGATTGCCGAACACTTCCTTGTCCTGGCCCGCTATGGCCATGGTCTGGAGCCGGCCGATGTCGCCATGGAGCTTGAAGAGGAAGCGACTCTCCTCGCCGTTGGTCTCGTCGCTATGCTCCTGGGCGTGGCGCTGCTCGCGAAGGAAGACCGCGGCCTCGTTGGCGGTGGCGATGATCCTCCACGGCGTGAAATTGTCCGCAAGCTCCTCCCGATGATCACTCAGGAGCGCGACCGCGCGATCCGAGAAGTGCGTATAGTTGGTCGTGAGCCAAGCGTGCCAGGGTTGCTTCCCGGCGGCCAGGCACTGGCTCAGATGCCCCCAGTCGTGACGCAGGATCGATCTGCGGAAGGAGTCCCGCAGGGAAAACTCGCGGCGCCATACCTCCTGTTTCCTGACCTCGGCGGCTTGGAGGATGGACTCCTCGTCCTCTCTGAGCTCGCTGGCCTTCTCGCCGCTCGCCGACGTCCCGATCTGACGAAGCCACTCGTGCTGATTCTCCAATATGATATTCCAATACTCGTCGAGAAGGCCCCTCTCGGCGATGTTCGTGATGCGCTTCTTCAAACCGTCGTCCAGCTCGAGCTTTTTCCCGGGCACAGGAAACTGATCGTCAGCGCGCTCGAAATAGACTTTGATCAGCACGTCGTCCATTTCCTGCAAGATCCGGGCGGTCGAGGGAAGGCCGAACCCACCCGGTCCCGGCCGCTTCCGGATCTCGAAGCCGGCGCCGGTCACCAGGACGTTCGCATGAGAACCGGGAGGCTTCGCCGTCACCTGCCTTTCGACGCCGCGCTGTAGCGTCGCCAGCGTGGCCGGTGACTTCGGGAGTATTCGGACGGGCTCGGCAAGGCCGTCGATCCTGATCCGCCCCAATCCGTACGAGCTGACCACCAGGAACCGCCTCTCGTCGATGAAGGCCCTTGCGGCCCGAAAGGCCTTATCGACTTGATAGTCCCCCGGCTTGTTCTTGTAGTCGAAAATGAAGAAAAAGGACGTAGGCTTGGCCGAGTAGGTCTTGGCCGAAGCTTCGAGCACACGCTGAAGCCGGTCCCTCCACTCCGACGTGGCGGGAACCCACCAGACCCGTGCTCCGCGGTTCGAGGTCGTGAGGGCAGAGGGCATGACATCGTCCCCCCAGAACAGGTGGTTCTCCACGTCCTTGTAGCGGCCGATCCCGATGCTGATGGAATCGGTCAGGGAGAGCCAGACGTGAAGTGCGAAGCGTGAAATATCGTCGATTACGACGTAGTTGGTGACCCCATCATCGATCCTGGTATCGTCCATCGTCTTCCTATCCCTTCTTGACGAGCCTGAAGTCCAGCTTGCCTTTTCCTGAGCTCTCGTCGACCGTCAGCTCCCAATTGACGATCGCGGCGGCGAGGTTGGCCAGGTAGAGGCCCATGCCGTTGGAGGCGATGTTCCGGTTCTTGCGAGGGTGAAGGAGCTCCTGCAGCTCCTTCACCTTCAGATCGCCGACACGGCGCTCGAGCTCGCCCGACGGATGATTCGGGTCATACTCGAAGTGCAGCGTCAATGAGCTTCCTTCCTCTACCGAATACCACGGAGTATAGGGACAATTCGAGACTCCTACGACGCCGTGCTTCAATCCGTGAGTGACATCGTTGTTCGCCAGCTCGCTCAAGGTCAGCCGCAGGAACCTTCGCTCTACCCTGCTGATCTGGAGAGGATGGGATCGCCAGGCCAACTGGCGCCACTCGAAGCTCCCAGCCGAGAATTCGCCGAGAAGCGAGCTGACGTCGTCGCGGCCATTTCCGTCCGAGTAGTCCTCCCTGCTGCTGGCGAAATCGAGAATGCTGTGGAGGGTGCGCAGGTTCTTGGGGATCCCCTCCGCGTCGGTCGAGCGACGAAGGAGGTAACGGGCAAAACTTTCGGCGGCCGGGCGCGAATCGTCCTCGATGTCACCCAGGTCATCGTCTTCTCCGTGCCCGCGGCGATGATAGCTCTTGGCCATCAGCGGATCCAGGCACTGCGCGATCTCGGTCAGCTCCAAGACGTGCTCGTCCATCGACTCGAGAAGACCGTGGTCGAGAACGCCGAGCACCAAGTTCGTCTGCACCGCGGCGCTCCTGGGGAAGAGCTGCGCCGCCTGCTGCAACTGCCGCAGAGCGTCACCGTAAAGATCGTACTGAGGGTGGAAGATCCGGAGCTGCTCGAACAACCATTTCAGCTCTTCCAGGCTCTCCTTACACCAGCTAGCGATGTCGCGGCTCAGCAAGAGGATCTCGGGCCGCACCACGCCGACCCTCTTCGGCGGCTTGCGGCCAGCAAATATTTTCTTGATGAAGGCTCTGAGAGCCGCGCTCCAGAATTCTCTGGAGTGCTTCCACATCTCGGAGATCTCGGCCTCGCCGTCCGGAGGCTCCCATCCTTTCGTCAAAATCCTGGCGAGATACAGCGCCGGGCGGAGATCGATGTCTTTGGCGTCGCCCGTGAATCGCCCGGTCAGGTCGTGCAGCCAAACAAGTATGCAGTTGAAGATCGTCATCCCTGCCGCAGACTGCGCGTTGAAGCGGCCTATGCAGGGATCGAGAAGCTCCACCACTTCGAGCAGTCGCCGCCGTGGAGGGCTTACTCTCCCGACCGCTATCAGCCCAGAGACCGCCTCCCAGGTTTCTGGCAATATCGTTTCCGGAAAATCATTCCATTGTTCCGGGTCGAGATTGAGACTACGCTCGAACTTGGTGGAGGTCGCTCGGCGGAACAAGTCGTCGGCGAATCGAGGGACGGTGATGCCGATGCTGTTCAAGAGGTCGCACTGAGATCGCACCAAGGAGGAGAAGTCCTCATAGGATTCCTGGGCGAGGATGAGGTTGGCCTCCGACATCCACTGCGCGATGCGAATCGCGGCGGACGGACAGGCGCAAAGGCCCAAGGCGTAGGACCTCACGATCTCCAGCTTGAGGGCGTCATTGATGCTCGTCTTGGAGTTGGCGGCTCGAGAGGCGAAGTCCGTCAGGGCTTTGAAGAACGTCTCCATCCCTACCCAGTCCAGCTCGTGCTTGGGTTTCCAGCCGTGCTCGCGAGGACCCTGGAGCCGAAGGCAGGCGCGCGCCAGCGCCAGGTTGGAGGCGCGGAGCGTTTCCAGGGCCAGCATGACCTGCCCCGTGACGAGGAGATAGCGAATCGAGGAGACCCGCCGTTGGAGAATCGCAGTAAAGTCATGGCCGCCGGGCTCCTGACGGGCCTCGCAGGCCATGTGCCACAGGGCGTCTCCGTCGATCATGTGTTTGGCGAACATGATCTGGATTCGCTGGGCTAGCTCTGGATCGCCGATCCAGTGCTGGATCGTCCGTTCGATGGCGTTGAGCAGGTAGCCGTAATCAGCGGCGTTGACCAGTCTGGATCTTACGGGGTCGAAGAGCGCTTCGTTGGTCCTTCTCATGACCACCGCCACGATCTCGACGAAGAGGTTCTCGTCGCGCAGCGCGCAGGTCCTTTCGAGCGCGCTCTCGAGGGCTTTCACGCCTTCTTCCGAAGGAATTCCGCTAGCTTGAACTCTGTGGTCTCGCACCAGGTCGAAGAGCGGCCGGAGGTGATGAGGGAGCCAGGTGCCCTGCTCCGGGCTGAGGTAGTCGCTCTCCAGAAGCCAGCGGACGAGGATCCTGGAGAGCGCCGGCGACGCGGCGAAAGTGCTCTCGACCAAACGCAGCCTCCGGCTGTCGATCGCCGCGCCGCTTCCTTTCCCGCCGCTCGCAACCTCTCGCTTCCAATCCTGCACCAGCTCACCGTGCTGGATGGGTCGGCGTTCTCTGTGAAGGAGGTAGTCGAACACGTAGACCCGAATACGGCCGTCGCTGGTGGCGCTCACGAGGTGGACGGCCGAATCTTCGCGGATTACGCTGCTGGCGAAGGACGTTGCGCCGAGCCGGGGGCGGCCGTAGCGGACTCCGGGTATCGACAACCGATGGTGCTTGCAGTCCCTGGGACGGTCAGCCTTCTCCTGGTCGTCGAAGAAGACGACGCGGCCGTTTTGCGCCACGGCCAGCACTAAGGCGGTGTCGCCCTCCTGAAGCGGGGCACACGTGCGCGGATGGATCTCCGCGGGATAGTCCAGCGTGTGGAGCCAAGTGATCGGCAGCTTCTGCTCGACGGTCGCCCAGAGCGGCGCGAAGCGCACCCTGAGGCCGTCCTCGGATTCCCGCTCCTGCCATCCGACGATCGTGCCGTCCGCTCCGCCCGCGAAGACGCGGAAGCCCCCCCTGCGGCGGGTGCGGCGACACGCCAAAGCCCACACGGGGACCCCGAGGCGGTCCACGACGCTTTGATGCTCGTCACGTTTGAGGTCAAAGGTATCGCCGTCGAGACCGGACGAATGAGGAAGCTCGAGACGCAAGACTTGGCCGTCCTCGCACCCCACGAAGACCACGTGGCGCTCTCCCGCTCCCGTCGACTCCCGATGGTCGCGCGTCATCGCCCAGACACGGTTGCGAGTCTGGACCTTGGCTTCCGGGAAATTCACCAACAGCGGTTGCGCCGGGCGGTACAGCTTCAATCGGAGGTCCGGAGCCGTATCGATCTTGAGGAGCAGGATCTTCGGAGTTCCTCCCACGCCTCTCAACCCGAGCAGGACTAGCGTCTCCTCGAGCTGGAGCATGGTGTAGACCGACTCGCCCTCCAAGGACGCCCCGGCCGAGCCGCTGATTTCGATCTCGCAGTCGGGAGCTCCGGGCGCGTCGCCGGTACACGCCGGCAGTCTTCCGTCCTCGTCCAGACGCCAGATTTGGACCTTCTCCGACCCCGTTTCCCGAGTTGGAGCCGTCACCAGGAAGAAAGTGCGGTCCGCGAGCTTGCCGAGGAGGATTCTCCTGCTGTGTCCATGCGGGTCGTTCCGGCCGTCGTCGAAGTGGACTGCCTGAACATCGTTCCTGCCGACAAGGGCTCCGTCTCCGGCGGGAAGGAGCACGGCCGTGCGGCATATCTCCGGCTCGACGATCTCCGGCGGTCTGGCCGAGCCCTTTCGCGGCTTGCCGATTCGCAACGGACGATAGCGGTGGACTCGGATACCGCCGGAGGCCCAGGAGACGGCGATCAGATACTGCCCGGCCGTGGTTTCCAACGTCCTGAGGTCCCAGGCCGTGCGGCCGAGCGCCGCGAAGGACGAGTCCTCGATCTCCAAATCGACGCCCCGGTCGAAGAACTGGGACTCGTAGACCAGCCGATCAAGGCTCGTGCTGGACCGCGGCGAATCGTGGCGGCCCGCCTCGTTCCTCAGCGCCCAGCGTTGTTTCCACGTGCTGCCGTCCGGGCCGAACGTCCTGCCAAACAGGCCCCACTTGCGAACGAAGCGGATGTTCTCCTCGATCTCGGCCCGCACCTTCGCCATTCGCGGAGCTTCGCCGGGTGGAAGGCAGGTGTAGGCGCTGCCCAGGGCGCGGAGCCATCGGATCACGCCGAGACACTGCGAATCGGACCTCTCGGCCGCTCGCCGGTGAATCGTCCCCAGGAGAGCGTGGGTCCAGGGAGCGATGGCCCGTTCTGGCTCCTCGGAAGTCTTGAGGATCCGGAGGGCGACCTCGATCGTCGGATTGGAGAGCTCCTCGATCAGGAGTTGTATTCCCCGTGGTTCCTTTCCGGCCTGCTCGAAGAAGTCCGCCAGGTCTGATTCCGGGCTGGAGGCTTCCGTCCGGTGGGAGCCGTATCTCTCGCCGAGCCGCTCGAGATCCGTGTCGGCGAGAACCTGCCGGAACCGGGGCCGCGAGGTCTTCCGGAGCGAATCCGGGACCTGCCGCAATCCGTCGTCGGAAAGATAAACGCTGACCGTGATGGTCTCGGGCCGCCGCGCCTGCCCGATCACGAATCCTTCACCGAGAGTGCGCCACGAGCCGACGGCCAGCATGACGATGGTCTCTTCGTGGCGGATTCCCAGTCGTCTCCAGTAGGGCTCGTCGCCGTCGGGCTTGCGATCGCTCCAAAAGAGATGGACGCCGGTCGTATCGGAAGCCCAGAGATAGTCGTAATCCTCGGCCGCGAAGTGGGCGAGCGCGATGCACATGCCCCCGAAACCAGGGAGCGAGACCCTGCGCAGCCGCAGGCCGTCGACTCCACCGCCGAACGATCGTGCGTGATAGACCCCGATGTCCGTCGCCAAGTATATCCCACGGCCTCTCTCGTCTCCGTAGAAGAAGTCGCGACGCGACTCGTCGGGGTGCCAACGCTTGACGACCGCGTAGTCGTTGACCCAACCGGGTCTCTCGCCAAAGGACCAGAGCTGGGAGACCGGTACCGGGGGCGTGCTCCCGTCGCAGGACCCGGCCAGCCAAAGCTCTCCCGTCGCCGAGGCCAGGAGCCACTGCGTGTCGCCTCCGTCTCCGTCGATCGGCGCCGTGGAACAAAGGGCATCGACCCCTGACAGCCGGTGGTGGTCGCCGATCGGAACGTCGTCGACGAACGCGGTGCCGCGGCCGCGCGTCTCGAGGTCAGTCAGCTCCTCTTGGAGCCGCGCGCCGTCGAGAATCCAGGTGCCGCCGTTTCGAAACGACGCGATGACGTGGCGATGGTCGAGCCACTCCAGGTACGTCACGGGATCGGAATCGGCGCGGCGATCCTCGCCGATTGCCGCCAGTCGGCCGATGACCTGCCGTTTCCCGCCTTTCTTCGCACGCCACGGATGAAGGTAGAGCCGGCCGTCCTGACGGCCGGCCAGCAGCCAACCCCGGCCGAGGTCGACCATGGCCCGCACCTTGGGCTCGTCGCCTTGGGAAGGCGGCGGGAGGCGCGACGAGATCAGTTGGTCCCTGCTTGCGGGAGTCTTGGGCCCGGCGATGCCATCCACGACGGCAATCGTCCCGTCCTTGCAGCCGACGAACAGAGCTCCGCTGTCACGGGAGAGCTGGATGCTGCGCGGCGTATAACTGCAAGTCCAGGAATACTCTACAGGGAGAACAGAGATTCCACGAAGGGCCATGTCCCTCCTCAAGGATATCCTCGTCCGACCGGCGTATCTTAACCAAGATCGGCTTGGCGGTGCAAGCCTGACGCCACGGCCAATCCTTCGGCGATGCCGGGCCACCCCGCGACGCGGGGCGCAGTCCCTCTCCGGCGATCTATCATGGTCGCAACTGCCGGATAGCAGCCCACAATGGACGCTCACGATTCGCTGCCTGCCGAGATGTCGCCGTCCCACTACCTGGAAAAGGTGAGCGTCGCCACCGGCAAGGTGCTCGACGAGGAGATCCGTCCCGAGGAGCTCCTCGTGCGAGCTCACCGCGATTTCCACCTCGCCGACATCCAGGCGCGGCGCTTCATGAGCCTGCTCATGAAGCAAACCGGCGACGCAGGGCTGGTGCTGCGACGCATGCGCGAGCTGCGCCGGCTCGGCAGGCGGACCTCCAAGACCGTGGCGCGGATGCTCGGCGGCCGCGACCCGTCCCGGGTGGCGGAGGTGCTCTTCGGCTTGAAGCAGCGCCACGCTTACTTCCGCTTCAAGAAGCCCGCCTACTCCGGCGCGGAGATCGCCGACCGCGTCGCCCGCCTGCGCCGCGAAGCCGCCGGGCAGCTCGCCGCCCGCCGCAACGGCGAGCGCCCGGGGCTGCGCGTGCTGGTGACCGGCGGCACCGGCTTCGTGGGCCAGGAGCTGCTCTGGCAGGCCGCCCAGGACGACGACGTGGCCGAGCTCGTGGTGCTGATCCGCCCCAAAGAGACCCACGATCGACGCAGCGGCCAGCGGCGTGTGCTCTCCCCCACCGAACGCGGCGAGCGGCTGCTCGAGCAGCTCGGGCTCGACGCCGCGGCGGGAGCCAAGCTCCGCTTCATCACCGGCGACGTCGAAGCGCCCGGCCTGGGCGTGGCCGAGAGCGACCGCGAGCGCCTCGGGCACACCCTCACCCACGTGGTCCACAGCGCCGCCAGCGTGGCCTTCGACGATCCCTATCCCGACTCCTTCCGCGCCAACGTGATCGGCACCCGCCACGCCCTGCGCTTCTCCCATGCCCTGCAAACGGCGCCCGCGAGCCCTTTCGTGGCCCACGTGGGCATCGAGACGGCGTACATCCACGGCCGCAAGCTGCGCCAGATCGCCGGCGAGGACGAGGTGGTCTTTCCGCTCGACTTCTACAACAACTACTACGAGCTCACCAAGGCCATGGCCACGTTCGAGACCGAGCGCTTCATGCTCGAGGAAGGCCTGCGCCTGGTACAGCTCTGCCCGGCCATCGTGATCGGCGACTCGCGCTCCGGCAACAACCGCGGCGACTCCAAGGTGATCAACGCCCCCGTCAACCTCCTCGGCCGCGTGCAGAGGGTCCTGGCGCACCCCGAGGGCGGCTGGCTCGAACGCTCCAAGACGACCCTCCTCGGCCACCTCGCGGCGATCTTCCCCGCCGACCGGTCGGCCCAGCTCAACATGATTACGGTCGACCGCGTCGCCGCCGGGATTCTCGCGGCCATGAAACGGCCGCAGGCGGTCGGCGAGCGCATCCACCTGGCCAACGACAACCGGGTGACGGCGGCGGAGATGCGCCAGATCCTCCACGAGGAGATCGGCATCGGATTGTTCCTGGCCGAGCCCACGGTGCACCGCAATTTCACGGGGCCGGCCCTCGGCAAGCTGCTCGCCGGGCTCAAGCAGGAGCGCCTGGCCAGCAACCTCGCGAGGCTGTCGACGATCTTCGGCAACTACAGCGAGTGGGGCCAGCCGGTCCACGCGGTGGGCAAGGACGTCGCCGTGCTTGGCCTGCCGGCCGAGCGCCCGAATGCGCGCAACGCCTTCCGCATGCTCTGCCGGCACAATCGCCACGTGCTCGAGTTCGGCCAGGTCCGCGATCCCAGCGAGATCGCGCGCCGTGAGCGGCTGTGGCGCCAGCTCGTGCTCGAGATCGAGGAACGCTCGGGCGCACCGGCGGGCGTCATACCGGCGGCGGACTTCCGCCAGGCCGTGGAGAGCCGGCTCGAGTTGCCGGCCTTCGAGCGCCGCCGGCCGTGAGCTACCCTGGCCCCTCCACCCTCGGGCCGTGCGGATCGGGCGGACAGAGAGAACGCTCGGGCTCGCTGCCGGCGATCATCCTCCACTCCTCTTGCGACGGTCCCGTCCCGATGACGCGGCACACGATTCGAGGAGCTCGTCGCGCGACTGCGTCGCCAGCCCCCGGGAAGGCCACGAGCCCAGCCTGCGATCGCGCTCCGACGGCAGGCGCTCGTCGGGGTGGAGACCGGCGGGGCCGAAACGGCCGGCCCGCAGCCGTCGAGCAGGCGGATGCCCTGGGGCTCGAAGCCGATGGCGTCGAGCTCGTAGAGACGGATCTCCGAGTGGCTGCGCCGGGCGTCGTCGAAGCGGTAGGAGGTCATCAGCCAGCGGCTGTCGGGGCTCAGGCGAACGTCCCGCAGGCCCTCGCGGCCGGAGTCGCAGGCGAAGTCCCCCACCCACCCCTCCAGGGAACGCACGAGGTCGGAGAGCGCCGAGAGGGTCAGCTCGCCCCGGGCGTGGAGGCGCCGGAGCCACAGGTGCGCCCGCGTCTGGACGTCGGCGCCCAGGCCCTCCGGCCGGGCGGGGGCCGGCGGCTCGGGCAGCCGGGCCGCGGTCCAGGTCTGCCCGGAGTCCTGGGTCGCCAGGACCGTCCCATGGTCGAGCCCGACGTAGACGTTGGAGGTCACCACCGGATCGACGGCGATCGCGAAGACGGCGGCGCGACGGTCGACGCCGGCGACGGGCCTCCAGGTCGCCCCGGCGTCGGCACTGCGCCACAGGCCCTTGGCAGTCCCGGCCCATACGAGCGCGGAGTCGCGCGGATCGGTGGCGACGGCGGCGACGTTGGCGGTCAGGACGGGCAGGCTGAGGCCCCCGGCGTCGCGGAAGAGTCCCGCCGCGGTGGCGCCGTAGACCACCCGGGAGTCGTTCGGGTCGAATGCCAGGTCGCGGATCTCGAGGGCCTCCGGCACGATGTAGTAGGGCTCCCAAGGGCCGCCGAACACGTGACGGCCGATCCTCGTCCGTAGGGGGCTCGCTTCCCAGGCTCGGGCCGCGAAGTCCCAGAACAGGCCGTGACCGGTCGCGGTGCCGGCGAGCAGCCGCAAAGGATAGGAGGGATCGAAAGCGAGCGCCCGCACGTCGTCCGCGCCCTCGACGCCGATCGGCTGCCAGCGGCGCCCCTGGTCGAGGAAGTCCGCGCCGACGGCCGAACGACGCGCCGGGCGAGCGGCTCGACGCTCGCCGGCGGCGGACGTTCGTGGAGCACCAACTCCCAGGCGGTGCCGCCGTCGCGGCTGCGGAAGACGCGGATGGGCGCGCCCGCCACGAAGACCACGCCGGGGCTCTTCAGGTCGAGTGCGATCGCGGTGCCGTGGGCGCCGGGAAACGCCCCGGCGGGCCGGCTCGACTTGCCGGCCTTCGAACGCCGGCGTTGAGGATTCCGAGACGAGAACCTTGCCATCAACTCATGGATGATGTATGCTCGCTCATCATTCATGAAGGAGATCGC
>Ga0214471_10002661_pt1 | contig 14011 bp, 11 predicted proteins | sample RVTome_5_FD_207665 | JGI IMG/M metagenome (GOLD analysis project Ga0214471, IMG submission 207665) | Soil microbial communities from uranium-contaminated site in the Upper Colorado River Basin, Wyoming, United States - RVT142D155 | ecosystem: Environmental > Terrestrial > Soil > Contaminated >...
GTAGGGCCGCCATCAACTTGTCGAGAACCCCCGTGGCGAGAACATGGAGTGGCGGTCCGGACAGGTACATAGGGTCGTCGGGCATGAAGCCCTTGTGATTGGCGACAACGAGGGTGTTCGTCAGCTTGATCCCGAAACGACGATCCTGTCTCGCCGCGAAGTCCTGGAGGCCGACGATGAGATCCAACGCTTGATCAAACTGGAGGTCGGCGGCGAATGCTTCTTTGCGGAGCACCACTTCGTCGTAGCCGAGATCGCCGTGAAGGATTTCATCGACACCATCGAACCCGAGCAGAGTCGGGTTGAGCTTGACGATCACATCCACTTCGTGCCGGGTCATCAAGTGGCGGGTGATCTGATCGATTTCCTCCGGTGGGCATCCGTGGAACGTCGACAGGGTGACGGTGTCGGCAATTCTCGGCGCAAAGTCGAGATCGGCCATCCCCCGAAAGGGCTCGGGAATCAACGGTCGCAGTCGTTCGATGACCCCGGTCGCGTCTTTCAATCCGTCAATGAACGCGGCTACCTTGTCCGTGGAGATGCCAGCCAGGTCGTAACCAACCGACATGTCGAAGACGTGAGGGCCGGGATCGGCGCCGATGTGCTCTCGCAGCGGCTCCCACTGGCGGAGCAGATGGACCGCCATCCACGCCTTGACGTACTCCTCCAGCGAGGCTGTCACCGTCAGTTCCTGGCTCCACTCGATGTTGTAGCCGATGGTTTGCATGTCGATGCAGGGACGGTTGATCACGAGGTCGTCGAGCACTTGCACCGTCTTCAACTCGAACAAACGGGCGCCGCCCAGCCAGGCGAGGATGATGTTCTGGGCCATTTGGCTGTGGGGACCGGCGGCGGGCCCGATCGGTGTTGCCGCTTTCCGACCGAGGAACGAGAACGAGAGATCGACGGCAGGGTCCGGCGACCAGAACCGCGCCGTGGGCAAATCGAAGATCCTCGACCGGGTGTCCCATTCGTGGAGGATTCGACCCATCAGGACGTCGAGGGGAAACGGCGTTAGCGGTGCCAGGCCCAGCGAGGGCATGCTCATAGCTGGGAGTGCAGCCGCCGGGCCTGCTCCGCCGCCTTGGCTCTGACCTCGGCGACGTCGACCCGACTCGAGGCCCCGTCCTTCCAGATGGTCTCTCCACCGACTTCGATCTCGAGCGGACGCACCGCGGTCGTAAACGCAAGATGCCACGGGTCCATCGGCTCGTATGACCAGGTGACCCGATCGTCGCGAGCCTCGGGAGCGAGGTCCCAACCGCGGGCGAGCCACCCCCAGGCCGACTGCGGGGTGGCGGTGAGGTCGCTCGACTTCTGGAGGTAGTACGCCAGGCGAAAGGCCCCGACCATGTCGGCCCCGATTCCGTCCGTGCCGAGTGCCACCGGATTCGAGAATCGCCCCGGGTCGGCGTAACCGACGCCGTTGTTGAGATTGGAGGCGGGGTTGTGGAGGATCGTGCCCTGGAGTCGATGATCGGTGGCGAGATGAACGCAGTGCGCTAACAGCCAGTTGGGTCTGGTCAGATGGCCCAAACGGACCGGCGACTCAATGTCCTCGGGCCCCTCGCAGACATGGACGTGGACCCCCACTCCGAGGTCGGCAGCGAGGCCGGCCGCTGCCTCCAGGGTTTCATCGGAGCAGGTGAATGCGGCATGGATCCCCACCAATCCCTTGCCGCCGTTCCTGATGAAGCGGTCGTTCTCGGCCAGACCCCTTCGGGCCCCGTCGGGACCGTGCCGATCGGTGACCCCGTAAGAAGCGACGACCCTCACACCTACTTCGGCACAGGCGTCGGCGACGACCGAGAGCGAGCCCTCGATGGCGTTGGGGGTCTCGTTGTGATCGAAGATGGTCGTCGTCCCCACCTCCAGCGCCTCGACCGCAGCGAGCTTGGCCGACCACTCCAGCATCTCCAGGTCCATCGCAGCGTCGAACCTCCACCAGACCTGCTCGAGAATTCCCTGGAAAGTGGTCGGGGTTTGGGGCGGAGCCGGCATGCCGCGGGCCAGAGCCGAGTAGATGTGATGGTGAGCGCACACCATGCCGGGAGTCACAGAGGCCAGGCCGGGCATCACAGAGGACACGCTTTACATTTTGTCAAAGGAGGGGACGCGGTGTCAACGAAGGCCGGCATCACCGGGTCCGGGGGGCTGACACGGCGAGACGCGGGAGGAAGAAGTGGGCCAGAGGTCCAATCGAGAGCGCATAGAGAATCGTGCCAACCCCGACGGTCCCGCCCAATATCCACCCGATCACCAGCACCGTCAGTTCGATGGCGGTACGCACCACCCTGATCGAATGGCCCCGGGCGGCCAGACCCGTCATCAACCCGTCTCTCGGACCAGGACCCAAACCCGCTCCGATATACAAACCGGTGGCGACGCCGTTGATCACGACTCCGGCCACCAGCACGCCTGCCCGGCCACTCATCGAGGCCGGCTGACTGAGAAGGGTCAGGGTGGCGTCGATGACCAAGCCAATCACGATCGCATTGCTGATAGTTCCGAGCCCCGGGCGTTGTCGCAGCGGGATCCACAGAAGCAGGACCGCCAACCCCACCGCGATCACCACCCACCCAAGCGAGACACCGACCTGCCTGGACAGTCCCTGATGGAACACATCCCAGGGCCCGAGGCCAAGACCAGAAGCGACGATCATGGCGCTACTCACCCCGAAGAGAACCAGCCCGAGATAGAGATTGAACAGCCGACGCCCGAGAGTTCGGCGAAGAGCGAGAGTCGTCACGTCTCCCCAATCTACGTAGGCGCGTCCCAACCGTCGTCGCTGTGGGACGTCCGACCCCCGCTCAGGCTCCGTCGGTAGTCTCCCGTCATGGCCGACTACTACCTGGTCCGGAGGGCGCGTGGTGATGGCTGGGACCATTCGCGGCCGCGCCGCGAACAGCCCGGGTGGGGCGAACATGCAGCCTTCATGGACTCGTTAGCCGAAGCCGGGATCGTCGTCCTCGGCGGTCCGATCGGCGAAGGCGACGGCCACGACGTTCTGCTTGTCATGGATGTCGAGAACGAGGAAGCAGCCCAGACTCGCCTGGCGAAAGACCCCTGGGGACAAGAATTGCTCACGATCAAGAGTGTTGAGCCGTGGTCGGTGTGGCTGCGAGGACCTGCAAACCCCAGATCCGCTCCAAATCTGTAAGCGCTCCTCAACTGGAGATTTCGTCAAGCGTCCCACCGCACCGGAAGCGTCCGCGGCTTTCGGAAGATGACGCCAGACGGTGGATCGGAGTCGTTTTCGATTGTCACTCCGGGCCAACCGTCGAGAACCGCCTCGAGAGCAGCCTGAGTCTCCAACCGGGCCAGGTGGATGCCAACACAGGCGTGGGGGCCCTGGGCGAAGGCAAGATGGGACCTGGCATTGGTTCTGGCCAGATCGAAGACATCGGGATTGGGAAACATCGCCGGATCACGGTTGGCCGCGCTGAGAGACACGACGACGAGATCGCCTTTATGAATCGAAGCGCCCGCCAGTTCATTGTTACCGGTCGAGTAGCGATCGACCCGGGCCGCGGCCGGCTCCAGCCTCAGCGACTCGTCGACCGCTGCCGCCCCGAGTGATCGATCAGCCCGAAGAGCAGCCAGTTGGTCGGGATTGGTCAAAAGGTGCCAGAAAAGGGTCGTGGTCATCCCTTCGCTGGTCTCAATCCCCCCGAACATCATCACTGCCGCATTCGAAACCACTTCGGGAGTGGTGAGAGTTGCAGTCGCCTGGGCCAGCACTCCTTGGCCATTCTCGATGGTGCCGGCGACGTGATGGGCCAGGGATAGGACTGCCTGATGACCGGACGATCCAACCTCACCTCCGGCCGAAACCCGGTCGACCGCCGCCACGATCTCTTCGTACCAACCGAGGACGATGGACGGGTCGACGTCGAGCAGGTCAAGAGCGGCCGCGACGACGCCGACAGCGAGCGGTCCGGCAATATCGCGCCGGATCTCTGCCCTCCCCCGCGGGGCCAAAGCCAATACCAGGTCGCGAGCGTCGTGCTCGACCCGCTTCGTGAACCGCTCCCTTACCTCGGGCAGACGAAAGGCGGCCGCGAAAGGATCGCGATGGCGGCGGTGTTCTGGGCCATCGAGCGACAGCATGCTCGGCCCCACCACCTGGGCAGTCGAGAAGCGGGGATCATCGACGGTGAAGGCTTCGGCATCCCTCATCACTTCGACGCACAGGTCACGACGGGTCACCAGCCAGCCACCGAGAGCTGGCACCCACGAAACCGGCTCGGCTTCCCTCAGCCGGGCGAGATGGGGGTGAGGGTCGCCATGAAGTTGCTCGAGGGTAAGAGCTGAGCCAATCGGGAATGACTGCACGCTCAGAGGCGGAGTCGGCGGGTGTCGTCCAATTCCGTCACAGGTGAAGCGGTTGGTGCTTCTCGATCGGAAGGTGGTTGCGCCACTCGCCGTCAAGTTCGTGATAGGCGGCTGCCACCGCGCCGGCGGTTGGTACGAGTCCGATCTCGCCGACACCCTTGATGCCGTACGGAGCATTGGGCTGGGGGGACTCGATGAGGATCACATCGACCGGAGGCATGTCCTTGGGGCGGATGATCTCAAGTGAGCGCAGGGTCACGTTGGTCGGGCGGCCCTGGTCGTCGCAGGGAAAGTCTTCGGACAAGGCGTAGCCGAGGCCCATGTGCACCGAGCCCTCGATCTGGCCCTCGCAGAGCATCGGGTTGACCGCCCGGCCGACGTCGTGGGCAGCCACCACCCTCTCGATATCGCCAGTGGTCCGGTCGGCTATCACCAACTGGGCGGCGTAGCCGAAAGTGGAGTGGAGCACCGGATGCTCGAGGCCTTCGGAAAGGCTGTTGGTCCAGTCGACCCGGTACTCGCCGAGATAGTCGATGCCGATCTGACGACCGCCTTCGTCGGCGGCCACGCAGGCGGCCTGGACCGCTCCGGCGCCCATCAAAGTCCCTCGCGATCCGGTCGTCTGGCCGGTGCCGAGCTCCCGGGTGGTGTCGACGATGACTCTGATCCGCTGAGGTTCGATCCCGAGTTCTTCGACGGCCACCTGGAGGGCGACGGTGTGGATGCCCTGGCCCATCTCCGTCCAACAGTGCCGGACCTCGACCGTGCCATCTTCTTCGAAGCGAACGACCGCTTTGGCCCACTCCTTGAAGCCGTTGCCCAGACCGGAGTTTTTGAGCCCGAAACCCAGGCCAACCGCCTTTCCCTCGGACCTGGCCTGGTCGTAGTGCGGCTTGATGGTTTCGAGGCAGATCAGGGCCCCTTTACACCCATCGTCCATGATCTGGCCGGGACCCCAGATCGCGCCGGGCGTAACGACGTTGCGCCGCCTTATCTCCCACCCGTCGATCCCCACCATCTCCGCCAACCGGTCCATGACCCCTTCCATGGCGAACTGGGCCTGGTTGGCACCGAAGCCCCGGAAGGCGCCGCCTACCGAGTTGTTGGTGCGGACCGCGATGGACTCAACGTCGACGACCGGGACGGTGTACGGCCCGGTGGCATGACCGGCCGCACGCTCCAGCACCTTCATCCCGACCGAGGCGTAAGGCCCGGAATCCCCGACCATCCTCGCCTTGTAGGCGGTAAGAAGACCCTCCTCGTCACAACCGGCCCACACCTCGATGCGGATCGGGTGGCGTTTGGCGTGAATCAGGTGCGACTGCTCGCGGGTGACGGTGCATTTGACCGGGCGGTCCAACAAGAAGGCAGCGAGCGCGGTCTGCGCCTGATTGGACAGATCCTCCTTGCCACCGAACGCCCCGCCGTTGGAAACAAGCTCGACGGTGACGGCGGTCTTGGCGACGCCGAGAACCGCGGCGATCTGGTCGCGGTCGTCCCACATTCCCTGTCCCCCCGAGTACACATGGAGGGTTCCATCACCGTTGGGCAGCGCCAGGGTGGATTCGGGTTCGAGGAAGGCGTGCTCCACCCGCTGGGTCTGGAACACTTCGTGCAGGGTGTGGGCACTCGATCCCAGAGCGGAGTCGGCGTCCCCGCGCTTGTACGTCGAAGTCGACAGGATGTTGCCTTCCAAACCCCACACGGCGTCTTCGCCATCGGTGATGGCGGCGACCGCGTCAGTGATGGTCGGCAACACCTGGTATTCGATCTCGATCGCGTCGGCCGCCCGCCGAGCCGTTGCAACATCCTCGGCGACGACAATCGCAAGCACATCGCCGGCATACGAGGTCCGACCGCCTTCGGGAATGAAGACCGGCCAGTCCTTGTGGATGAGGCCCACCTTGAGTTCGCCCGGTACGTCGGCGGCGGTGAAGACGGCGATGACGCCCGGAACTCCTCGGGCAGCTTCCGTGTTGATCTTGATGACATCGGCGCGGGCATGGTCGGTGAGGCGGAGGGCGCCGTGCAACATTCCGTAGATCGAGAGATCGTCGATGTAGCCGCGATCTCCGAGCGCCAACTTGGAACTCTCGTACTTGGCGCCTCCCTTGCCGATGCCACCGGGCAGCGCAGGATCAGGTATCGGTGCCCCCGAGGCGAGCAGTTCAATGGCGTCGATGATTTTGGCGTATCCGGTGCAGCGGCACAGGTGCGCCCCGAGGCGGCTCTCGATGGTGGCGCGGTCGAGGTCGGCGCCTTTCTGATCGAGCAGTGACTTGGTCCGGACCACGATCCCGGGCGTGCAGAAACCGCATTGAAGGGCGCCGGTGACGGCGAAGGCCCGGGCCAGTCGATCCCGCTCGGCCGGGTCGAAACCCTCGAGGGTCGTCACAGTTCGGCCGGCCACCTTTTCCATCGAAAGCTGGCATGCGATCGTGGCCTTGCCGTCGAGCAGGACGGTGCAGCACCCGCACTGACCGGAGGGGGCGCAGCCGTCTTTGGGCGAAGTGATGCCGAGTTCTTCCCGCAGCGCCGCCAGGACGTGAGGATGGTCGGCCGAAGCCCGAACCTCGGCCCCGTTGAGCATGAAAGTCACCGGGGTAGCAACCGTCGTCATGGCGAGATTGTCGAAGCCCCTTTACAAAGTGTCAAGCTTCGGCCTTCCCAACCCGGGTTTGGCGCGGAAGATCGACACCAGGGGAGCAGAACCCAGATCACATTGGTTGGGCCAAAACGGTGGTTTTAGGTTTCCGGGGGTGGCTCAGCGCCTTTTTGCTCGGTGATCAGGCGATAGGCCTCGGGAATGCGGTAGCGGGCAAAATCGAAGAGGGTCTTCTTGTAGAAGTCGCAGTAATCGAGATCGAGGCGGACCACGACAACCTCATCACCGGTGGTTATCGCCTGGCCGATGATCTGTCCCGAAGGCGCGACGATGACGGTCTGGGCGAGTGAATCGACCCCCTCTTCGACACCACCCTTGGCCACACCGACGACGAAGGCTCCGTTCTGATAGGCCCCCGATTGCATCACCAGGTGGTTATGAAACGCCTGCAGGGCATTCTGCTGAGGATCCGGGGCGTAGTAGAGGGGGGTGTTGTAACCGATGAGGATCAACTCGGCTCCCTGGAGGCCCATCACCCGGTAGGTCTCGGGCCAGCGGCGGTCGTTGCAGATCGCCATGCCGACCACGCCGCCGAATGCCCTCCATACGGGGAACTCAGTGCCGGGTTCGAAAAAGTGCCGCTCGGCGTGCTGGAAGGGTCGCCACGGCTCATGGTCCTCGTGACCGGGGATGTGGACCTTCCGGTAGCGCCCTACGACGGTCCCGTCACGCTCAACCAGGATCTGGGTGTTGTGACGATGGGTGACACCGTCGTCGTCGGTGCTGATCTCGGCGTATCCCAGGCAGAACCCGACGCCGAGGCGACGAGCCTGATCGAACAGCGGCTTCGTAGCCGGACCCGGCATCTCGGACTCGAACCAGGTCGCGATCTCCTGTTCGTCTTCGATGAAATATCGAGGGAAGAAGGTGGTGAGGGCCAGTTCGGGGAAAACCACTAGTTCGGCGCCGCGGGTGTGAGCGTCGGCGAGAAGGGCCAGTAGGCGCTCGACGACGTCTTCCCTCGCGTCGTCCCTGGCAACCGGGCCCATTTGCGCCGCGGCGACGGTCAGATGGCGGGGCATGTGTTCAATTCTCCCACTCTGGGGGCGCTTTTCGTCCCAATTCTCCCGTTGTTCGGGCGACGAAAACGACCCAGGGTCGCGGGTTTGGTGCCATCGCCGCTAGCGCTTTACCAGGAAGAGGCCCGAGCGAGGCTTGGGAGCGAAGAACGTCGCCTTCGGCGGCATCGCCCCACCGCTGTCCGAGACGGCCATAACGGCCTCGACGGAGGCGGGGTGAAGAATGAAGCCGACTCCCCCGCGCCCGGCCACCGTTGCCCTGAGGCCTGTTGCGTCGGGGAACCCGGGCACGAATGCGATGCGGGGGTCGGTGCGCTCGTCGGCGACTCCCAGGTCGGGGCCGAGAACGGTGCGGGCCAGAGCCGAGACATCCCCCTCACCCGGGCCGGTACCCAGATCGATGGTCCACTCGCCGGCCCTCGTCACGACGACGGCCTGGCCCGGTTCGGGATCGAGGCCCACCGCCCCCGGTTCTCTCGGCGGCGGCCCTGGTCTCAACAATTCTCCGTCGATCCAGCGATGAAAGGCATAGACCATGAGGTCGTCATCGGGAAAAGCAACCGCCAGGAACCGGCTGGCCGGGCTGGCCGGGTCGGCATCCCGCTGCACCGTGGCGGCCACCCGGTGATGGCCGTCGATGATGTAGGCAGCGGAGACGTCCGCGAACGCCGCCATGAGACCTTCCTGGGCGTCGTGGTTCTCCACGATCCACGCGGTGTTCCGGTCCCCGTCCTCGAGCGTCACGTCCAGGTCCGGTGTTTGCTCGGTCAACAGGGAGACGATCGCGTCTATCTCCGGCTGTCGCCGGTAGGTCAATCCGACCGGTGACGACCCGTATCCAACCGACCGCAGGTAGTCGCTCAGATCAGCCACCCGCCGTGGTCTCGTGTGCTCGTGGGGACGGATCAGTCCGGGAAACGCCGCTGCAGGGACATCGCCCACCACACCGGTCTGCACGTGTCCCTGGCTTTCCAGGCGCAGGACCGCAAACCTCTCACCACCGAAGCTCCAGGTGCCGGCGTCGAGTTCTCTCCGGAGATAGTCGAGGGCCTGGACCCGGCGGCTCTCGATGTCTAGGTCGGGATAGTCCTCCTCCGACAGGGTGGCGTTGAGGAAGTTCCGGGGCCGGGCCAAGGCATACCGCAGACGCTCAGGGGGGGTATAGAGGTCATAGGCGGGGCTGATGACCTCCGCTGCCACCCGGGGTCTCACCATCCCCGCCATCACCGGCAGGAGCCAGCGGCTCATGGGAGGGCGGGACGGACTGTGACGTTGATGATGTCGTGACTCTCAGAAACTCCGGCCCTGACGGTCTCGGCAATCTCACCTTCGACGTGGATGGTGGCCACGGCTGCGCCGGCCCCGGCGAAGATCACGTTCTGCATGTCGAGGACGTTGAGGCCGGCCCGTTTGAGCGCCTCGAGCACCGCCGACAACACCCCGACCCGGTCGTAGTGGCGGATCACCATGACCGAGCCGACCGGGGGCGGCGGCGTCAGGTTGACGACATTGCGGACGATTCCCCTGGCGTAATCGCGGATCATCGCCACCACTTCAGTCGCAATCGCTTCCTGCGCCTGGGCGGTGGAAGCGCCGATGTGGTGGGTGGTGTACACGGCCGGATGGCGGGCGAGCCGGGACTCAAACGGGCCGGTGCCCTCGGTCGGCTCAGCATCAAAGACATCGATCCCAACCCGGAGGCCCTGGTTGTCGATCGCCGCCAGCACGGCGTCCTCGTTGAGCACGTCCCCGCGGCTGGTATTGATCAGGACCGCCCCCGGTCGCAGTCGGCTGAGAAACCCGGCGTCGATCAGTCGTTTTGTCGACGACCCAGCCGGGACGTGGACAGTGACGACGTCCGACGCTGCCGCCAGGGCGTTGAGATCGGGCACCGTCTCTATCCCTAGCTCCTTGATCCTCGCTTCTGTCTCCGGATCGCGGGTTTTGGCAGTCGTGATCACCCTCATGCCGAAAACCGCGGCTCGCTCGGCGACCGCGAGGCCGATCTGGCCGAGACCGACGATTCCGATCGCCTTGCCCAATAGCCCCTCCGCCTTGGAGTAAGCCTTCTTGTTCCAGTCTCCGGCCCGGGCATCAGCCACGTTGTCCGGGATCCGACGATCGATCGCCAGTAGCAGACCCATGGTGAGTTCGGCCACTGCCACAGCGTTCTTTCCCGGCACGTTGGCGACGAACACCGCCCGTCGGGCGGCGGCCTCGCCATCGATCGTGTTGGTGCCGGCGCCGGCCCGGATCACCAATCCCAGCGGGCCGTCGACGGCGAACACATCACCCTCGACCCTGGTCGATCGGACCACGAGCACCTCGGTATCTCCAAGAGCGGCAGCCAGGTCGGCACTCGTAAGGGTGGGCTGGTGATCCAGGTTATGACCGGCCTCGATCAGGGCGTCCAATCCGGATTGCTCGAAGGCGTCAGCAACGAGGACCTTCATGTGATGAGCACCGGCGCACCGAGTCCCAGCACAAGGAGGGATTGGGCCTTTCGTGGTAAACGCGTCACGACGGATTCCTGGGGGTTGGGACGCCAGCGAGTATACGAAACGTAAAGTGAGCGGCCTGTGAAGGGTGACCCTCCCCGGGAGAAATCGGGCCAGCCTGAAAGGTTGGGACCGTCTGACAAGTTCGGCCTGTTCGATCGGATCAAAGATCCGTCGGCGCTGGCGCGAACCATCGAGCGATTCCGGGAGCGGAGAATCGTCCTCCCGACGCTCGCCCAGTTGGCCGACCCCGCCACCATTCCTGACCCGGTCAAGGGCATGCTCGACTCCATCGATCCCGACGCCAAGAACCCCGCCAACCTGTTCCGGGTCCACTGGTTCAACGATGCCTCTCGGACCGGCACCGCCGACGTGCCTGGCTATCTGGAGTTGCCGGGCGACCTGACCGGGGTCGATGCTCGCATCCTGGTCGTTCTCGGCAACCGCTTCCCGATGATCCGGGCCCACAAGGTTCTGGCCGCGTATGCCTGTCTGGCGCCCCGCATCGTGACCGGTGCCTTCGATCCGACCCGCAACCGCGCCATCTGGCCGTCGACCGGCAACTATGCGAGAGGGGGCGTCGCGATCAGTCGGATCATGGATTGCCGTGGGGTTGCCGTGCTCCCGGAAGGCATGAGCCGCGAGCGCTTTCAGTGGCTCGAAGAATGGATCGCCGGGCCCGAGGATGTGATCCGGACCTACGGCACCGAGTCCAACGTCAAGGAGATATACGACGCCTGCAACGAACTTGCCAAGGATCCCACCAATGTCATCCTCAACCAATTCTCCGAGTTCGGCAACCATCTCAGCCATTTCCGAGTGACCGGTTCCGCCCTCGAGCGGGTCCTCGACGCCGCCGGTGCCAGGAGGGTGGCCGCCTTCGTCGCCGCCTCGGGATCGGCCGGCACCCTCGGCGCCGGTGACTATCTCAAAGAGAGATTCGGCTCGCGAATCGTGGCGGTCGAGGCCCTCGAATGCCCCACCATGCTCTACAACGGCTACGGCTCGCACAACATCCAGGGAATCGGCGACAAGCACATCCCCCTCATCCACAATGTCACCAACACCGACGATGCCGTCGCCATCACCGACCGCGCCACCGACAGCCTGCTTCTTTTGTTCAATACGCCGGCCGGCAAGGACTACCTGAACAGTCGGGGCCTTGACCCGGCACTGATCGAAGACTTGAAACACTTTGGCCTGTCGTCGATCTGCAACGTTCTGGCTGCGGTCCAGACCGCCCGCCACCATCGACTCGGGGGCGATGATGTTCTGATCACGATCGCGACAGATGGCTCCGAGATGTACACCTCGGAGATCGACCGCATCCTCGCCCGGGATCACCCCGCCGGCTATGGCCAGCCCGGGGCGGCAGCGGCGTACGGGCGTTATCTCTCGGACGGCGAGACCGGCGACTTCCTCGAGTTGGGCGACGTGGGGCGCCGCCGAATCTTCAACCTCGGTTACTACACCTGGGTGGAACAGCAGGGTGTCGACTTCCCCGACTTCGAGCGTCGCCGCGACCAGGCCTTCTGGAAGGACCTTCGCCCTCACCTCGACACCTGGGACTCGATGATCAATGGGTTCAACGAGCGGACCAATGTCGGGGACTGAAACAGACTCGCCCAACCCCTTCATTCGCTATCGCTGGTTGCTCGACTCGTATCGCAGCGCCATCGGCCGTGGATGGGCCGACGCCGACTTCGTTTCGCTGGTAACGCGGCTCGACAAGGCAGTCACAGAAGTGAGCGGCAAGAGTTTCGAGATGACCCCGCTCAGCCGACAGCCGGGTCTGGCCGCGGCCGCCTCGCTGCCGACCGATCTCCTCTGGGTCAAGGACGAGACCCAGAACGTCGGGGGGTCACACAAGGCGAGGCACCTATTCGGTGTCTTGCTTCATCTGGCTGTCGAGGACCAAACGGAAGGCGACCTCGCGATCGCATCGTGCGGAAACGCCGCGGTGGCGGCGGCGGTGTTAGCCCGGGCCGCCGACCGACCGCTACGGGTGTTCATCCCGACATGGGCCGACCCCGAGGTGGTGACGGCGCTCGAGGAGATGGATGCAACCATCGAAGTTTCCGAGCGCAGGAGGGGAGAATCCGGTGACCCGACAGTGCTGCGGATGATGGAGGCCGTAGAGCATGGCGCGGTTCCGTTCTCCGTGCAGGGGACGATCACGCCGTCCACCCTCGACGGCGGAAGGACCATCGGTTGGGAGCTGGCCGAGCAACTGAGCCGGGCCCGGGTTGCGGGGAAGGTCGCCCTCTTCGTTCAGGTCGGCGGAGGCGCCCTGGCTGCATCGACCTGGCAAGGGCTCGCCGACGGGATCCATCATCAGTGGCTCGAGGCCGACCCGGTGCTGCACACGGTCCAAACCGAGGCCGCCGCACCCTTGAACCGGGCTTGGCGGGCGCTGCATGCCGAGATGGACAATCAACCACTTCTCGAACACAGCGAGGCTATCGATCTCGCGCTGGATGCCGCCCAAACGGAGCCTGATCGCTTCATGTGGGCGTGGGAGGAGGTCGGCCCCACTGCCGCTTCTGGCATCGTTGACGACGTGACCTACGACTGGCTTCCGGTGATGGCGGCAATGCTCCGTTCCGAAGGTCAGGCGACGGTGGTCACCGAGAAGATGGTCCTGCGGGCCAACGAACTGGCGCGTACCCACACCGGGATCAACGTTGGGCATACCGGGTCCGCCGGTCTCGCGGCATTGCTCGACCCATCGCTCATCGAGTACGTCGACCGGGGACAACATGTGGTGGTCTTGTTCACGGGTATCGAGAGGCATGAGGCGTAGCGGTCCCGCGTTTGCAACTCTGGGGTTGGTCCTGTTGATCGCGTGCGGCGAGCAGGCGGGGACAACCACGTCAGCCCCACCCGCGCCAGCCGCCACAACCGGGGCGCCGCTGACTTCAGAGGCGGTGGCCGTCGCCTTCTTCGAAGCATGGCAATCCGGGGATGGGGAGGCGATGGTGCGACTGTCGGAGTCGAATGCTCTGGCGCAAGCCGACGACCTGGCCGATCTCGCTGACGAATCCTGGGAGCAAGAGCTGTGCGAAGGGGCCGCCGGAACCGTTCACTGCAGCTGGATTTCAGATGCAGGAACGCTGGCAATCGGCGTGCGCAACATTGAAGAACCCCACCTGGTCACCAGCTTCGGTCTGGTAGAGCCCTAAGAAGGGAGTGCCAATCGGGGGTTCCTGTCCCCCTGCTTGCGGGGGGACAGGAAACCTCAAACCTTCGGGACGTACCACGTACCACGTACCACGCTCAGCGCTGGCTGACGGCGTGGGCCAGTTCGGCGGGTTCTGGTTTCGGGATTGGGATCGAAAACTCGAAACATGCTCCTCCGAGGAGTTCGGAGGTGCGGTACAAGATCGTGCCACCGTGAGCCGTCACCAGGTCTTTGGCGACGGACAGCCCGATGCCGGAACCTGGGACGCTCTGGTCATCTTTGTGGGCGCCGCGTTCGAACCGATCCCACATGG
>Ga0214471_10002662_pt1 | contig 14006 bp, 11 predicted proteins | sample RVTome_5_FD_207665 | JGI IMG/M metagenome (GOLD analysis project Ga0214471, IMG submission 207665) | Soil microbial communities from uranium-contaminated site in the Upper Colorado River Basin, Wyoming, United States - RVT142D155 | ecosystem: Environmental > Terrestrial > Soil > Contaminated >...
TGACATTCGCGCGGCCGCGCTCCCGGCCCTCCGTCATCGGATCATCCTCAACTTCGAGGGGGAGGCCGAGGGCATCACGACCGAGGCCATCGTCCGGGCGATCCTCGACTCGGTGGCCCCGCCCGCGGTCGAGTGACGGTCGGTCGGATGACCGCGGCCCCGCGTCCAGCCTTCCTCCCGTCGGAGGTCGATCCCACCGTCTTCGACGAGGCGTTCCTGCGCCAGCTCGAGCGGCTGCTGCTCCTGCTCAAGGCGCCGGTGCGGGGCGGCCTCAAGGGCGGTCGGCGATCGGTCAAGCGCGGCCAGTCGGTCGAGTTCGCGGACTACCGCGACTACAGCCTGGGCGACGACCTGCGCCAGCTCGATTGGAACGTCTACGCCCGGCTCGAGCGCCTGTTCGTCAAGCTGTTCGTCGAGGAGGAGGACGTCACCGTCACGTTCCTGATCGACGCCTCGGCCTCGATGGCGGCCGGACGGCCGGACAAGCTGCAGTTCGCCAAGCGGGCGGCGGCGGCGCTCGGATATATCGGCCTCGCCTCCGAGGACCGGGTGGTCGTGTCCGCCCTGGCCGGGCGCGTCGCCCGTCGCCAGGCCGCCCTGCGCGGCTCCGGCCGCGTCTTCCGGCTCCTCTCGAACCTGTCGGCCATCGCCGTCGCCGACGGCCCGACCGACCTCCTTGCGGCGGCCCGCCATGCCGCCGCCCAGCTCACCGGCCGCGGCGTCGTCGTGCTGATCAGCGACCTGCTCGATCCGTCGGCCGACCGGGTGATCCGCGACCTCGCGGGAACGGGCTCCGAGCTCATCGTCCTCCACGTCCTCTCGCCGCAGGAGCTCGACCCGGTCCTCGAGGGCGACCTGCGCCTCGTCGACGCCGAGACCGGAGAGGGGGTCGACGTGACGGTCGACCTCGCCACGCTCGACGGCTACAAGGCTCGCCTCGCAGCCTGGAAGGACGGCTTTGCCGAACTCGCCCGGAAGCGCCGGGCGAGCTACGTCGACCTTCCCACGGACCTGCCGCTCGCCGAACTCGTCTTCGCCGAGCTCCGTCGGCGACGGGTCCTGGGGTAGGCGGAGCCGATCGATGCCGTTCGCGACGCCGCTCGCACTGCTCGGGCTGCTGTTCGTGCCGCTCGTCGTTGCGATGTACCTGCTGAAGCTGCGCCGCGAGCCGACGACGGTCCCCTCGACCCTGCTGTGGGACCGGCTCATGGCGGACGTCGAGGCGAACGCGCCATGGCAGCGCCTGCGGCGGGGCCTCCTCCTGCTCCTGCAGCTCCTCCTCGTCCTCGCCCTTGCGATCCTCGCCGCGCGCCCGTTCCTCGAGCGTCCGGCGGGCCTGGCGGGCGACCTCGTCCTCGTCGTCGATGCCTCGGCGAGCATGGGCGCCACGGACGTCGAGCCCAACCGGCTCGAGGCGGCCAAGGCGGCCGCGCTCGAGGCACTGCGCGACCTGCCCGCCGGCGGCCGGGTGAGCGTCGTCGCCGCCGGCCGGACGGCGCGGGTCGTGGCCAACGCGACGACCGACCTCGGCCGCGTCCGCCAGGCGATCGCTTCGATCGAGGTGACGGCCACGACGGGCGACCTCGGCGACGCGCTGCGCCTGGCCGGGGCGCTCGCTGCCCGATCCGTCGACGCGGAGATCCTCGTCGCCACCGACGCCGCCCTCGCCACGCCGCCGACCGCGCGACTCGATACCCTGGTCCGCGTCCTCCAGGTGGGCCGCGACCGGAAGAACCAGGCGATTGCCGCGCTCGCCGTGCGGACGGCGCCGTCCGCGGTGACCCGATCCGTGTTCGTGAGCGTGGCCAACCTCGACCTCGAGCCCGCGCAGCGGCGGATCGAGCTGTACGGCGACGACCGGCTGCTCGAGGCGCGCGACGTGTTCCTCGACCCGCAGGCCCGCGCGGACGTGGTCATCGACGACGTGCCGCGCGACGTCGCCGTCGTCGAGGTGCGACTCGTCGCGTCCGACGACGCGGCCGGCGCCCCGGATCGGCTCTTGATCGACGATCGGGCGTGGGCCGTCGTGCCGCCCGACCAGCTTCGCCGGATCCTGCTCGTCGGCGAGGGCGATCCGTACCTCGAGACCGCCCTGTCGTACCTGCCGAACACCGAGCTCTACGGAATCGAGCCCGACGCCTACGGGCCCGGCTCGAAGCCGGAGCTGTTCGACCTCATCATCTTCGAGTCGTTCGTCCCGACGACGCTGCCGCCGACCGCGATCCTCGCGATCGCACCGCCGCGGACGAGCCCGGTCGGCGAGGTGACCGGCACCCTGCGCAACCCGGGAATCGGGGCCCTCAGCCCGGACGAGCCGATCCTGCGCTACGTCGACCTGACGACGACGCACATCGCGCAGGCGCAGCGGCTCGTGCTCCCGGACTGGGCGCGGACGGTCATCCCGGGCCCGGGTGGCGCTCCCCTCCTCTACGTCGGCGAGCGGGCCGGCCAGCCGACCGCCGTCCTCGCCTTCGAGCCACGCCGGTCCGACCTGCCGCTCCAGGTCGCGTTCCCGATCCTGCTCGCCAACCTCGCCGGCGAGCTGCTCGGCGGCTCCGCCGGGCCGGCCGACGCGATTGCGCCGGGCTCCCCGGTCAGCCTGCCGATCCCGGCCGGCGCGACCGGCCTCCTCGTGACCCGGCCGGACGGCTCGACGGTCGAGCTCGCGCCCGGGACGCCGGGCGCGGCGGCGGTCACGTTCACCCAGACCGACCTCGTCGGCGTGTACTCGGCCCTGCCGATTCGGCCGTCGGCGTCGCCGGACCCGTCGGCATCGGCCGCCCCGTCGAACCCGCCATCGGTTGCCCCGTCGTCATCGGCCGCCCCCGGCGCCACCGCCCCGCCGGTCGACCCGGACGCCCCGATCCGCTTCGCCGTCGACCTGTTCGACGTCAACGAGTCGACGATCGCACCGGGATCGGTCGCCGCGATCGAGGCGCTCGGACGGGCGCCGACACCGTCGGCCTCGCCGGGCAGCGGCAGCTCCGGGTCGGGTGCGTCCGCGTCGGACCGCCAGCCGGCCCGCGACGAGCTGTGGGGCCCGATCCTGCTCGTCGCGCTCATCCTCCTGTGCGTCGAGTGGGCGGTCTACCAGCGCGATTCGCTCCTGCGTGGCTGGCGGGCGCTGACCGCCCGGCTGCGACCGCGGCCCGGCGAGGGAGGCTGAGCGGTGGGCATCACGTTCGACGCGCCCCTCGCGCTCCTCCTGCTCGTCCCGGCGCTGGGGTTCACGATCCTGCTCCACCTTGGGGCTCGACGACGGCTCGGCGCCGGGCGCCGGCGTCTCGGCCTGCTCGTCCGGAGCGCCCTGCTCGGTGCGCTCGTGCTCGCGCTGGCCGGCTTCCAGCTTGTCCTGCCGGTCGACCGGCTGGCGACTGTGTTCGTGCTCGACCTGTCCGATTCGGTCGGCGCGGAGGGCCGCGAGGACGCCCTCGCGTTCCTGCGCGAGAGCCTCGCGGAGATGCCGGAGGACGACCTGGCCGGGATCGTCGCGTTCGGCAAGGAGGCCCTCGTCGAGCGGCTGCCGTCCGATCTGGCCGACGTCGACGCGATCCGCTCCGCCCCGGTCCGTGGGGCGACCGACATCGGCGCCGCCCTCCGGCTGGCGGCCGCGCTGTTCCCCGACGACACTCAGAAGCGGATCGTGCTCCTGTCCGACGGCAACGACACGACCGGCTCCGGCCAGGCCGAGGCCGCGCTCGCCGCGGATCGCGGGATCCAGGTCGAGACGCGGGTGGTGGGCCTCGACGGGCGCGACGAGGTGCTCATCGAGCGGCTCCGCACGCCGTCCACGGCGCGGGTGGGCGAGGACGTCGAGGCCGTGGCGGAGATCCGCTCGACGGTCGCCCAGCCGGCGACGGTCCGGCTGTACGGCAACGGCGAGCCGCTCCGCACGGAGCGCGTCGAGCTTGGCGTCGGCGTCACCCGCGTGTCGTTCCTCGTGCCGACGACCGAGGCCGGTTTCCACACCTTCCGGGCCGTCGTCCAGGCCGGGCAGGACACGTTCAGCCAGAACGACCGGGCGGACTCGAACACGATCGTTCACGGCGAGCCGCGCATCCTCGTGGCGGCCGGCGACGCGGCCGTTGCCGCCGAGCTCGTGGGCGCCCTCCGCACGGAGGGCCAGGACGTCGACGCGATCCTCCCGGAGACGCTGCCCGACGATCTCGCCGGGCTCGCCGCGTACGACTCGATCGTCCTCGTCGACGTGCCCCGGATCCGGCTGTCGGACCGCCAGCTCGCCGCCCTCCAGGTCTACGTCCGGGACGTGGGGCGCGGGCTGGTCATGGTCGGCGGGCCGCGCAGCTACGGCGCCGGCGGCTATGAGAACACGCTGCTCGAGGAGACGCTGCCGGTCGACATGGGCGTGCGCGACCGCCAGAAGCAGCCGGACGTCGCGCTCGTCGTCGTGATCGACCAGTCCGGCTCGATGGACGCGTGCCACTGCAACACGTTCGACGGTGGGGCCGGTGGCGGTTCCGGGATCGCCGGGACGCGCAAGACGGACATCGGCAAGGAAGCGATCCTGCGGGCCGCGGCGGCGATGAGCGCCCGCGACGAGTTCGGGGTCGTCGCCTTCAACGAGCAGGCCCACTGGATCGTCCGGACCCAGCCGCTCGGCGGGGTGGCAAATCTGCAGGGCGAGCTGACGAAGATCCGCCCGGAAGGCCAGACGAACATCTTCGCCGGGCTCGACCAGGCGGTCCAGTCGCTCGAGGGAGCCGCCGCGACCCGGCGGCACATCATCCTGTTGACCGACGGCTGGTCGAACTCCGGCCAGTACGACGCGATTCTCGAGCGGATGAAGGCGGCCGGGATCACGCTCTCAACGGTGGGAGCCGGCGGCGGCTCGAACCCGTTCCTGGAAGGGCTCGCGAAGCGCGGCGGCGGGCGCTTCTACGATGCGGCCAACCCGGCCAGCATCCCGGACATCTTCCTCAAGGAGACCCAGCAGGTCAGCGGCGAGCAGATCATCGAGGAGCCGTTCCATCCGATCCTCACCGCCTCGTCGCCGATCCTGCGCGGGCTCGACGATGGCTTTCCGCAGCTCCTCGGCTACAACGGCACGACACCGAAGCCGGCCGCCCAGACCGTGCTCGTGACCGCCCGTGACGACCCACTCCTTGCCCAGTGGCAGTACGGGCTGGGTCGGTCCGTCGCCTGGACGTCCGACTCGACCGGCCGCTGGGCCCGTTCGTGGCTGGGCTGGACGGGCTTCACCCGGTTCTTCAGCCAGCTCGTGTCGTGGACGTTCCCGGGCGAGGACACGGCCGGCATCGAGGCGTCCTTCGAGGCCGACGGGAACGCGACCCGGCTGCGGGTCGAGAGCGTCGAGGCGGACGGCTCGCCGCGCGACTTCTACTCCACGACGGCGACGATCGTCGCTCCGGACCTCACGACGGCGACGGTGCCGCTCGTCCAGGTCGCGCCCGGGGTGTACGAGGCGCCGCTCGGCGAGATCGACCCGGGCGCCTACGCGATCCGGGTCAACCAGACCCTGCCCGGCTCGCCGTCGCTGGGCCGGAATCTCGGGCTCGTGGCGCCGACGCCGGCCGAATACCGGCTCCTGGGCCCGAACGAGGCGTTCCTCGCCACCCTGCGGGCGGCCACCGGCGGGCGAGCGATCGAGCTGCCGGTGGAGGCCTGGACGCACGACCTCGCGACGACGGCCTCGTTCACCGCGCTGTGGCCGGTGCTCCTCGTCATCGCGCTCCTCCTGTGGCCACTCGATGTCGCGCTCCGGCGGGTCTCGCTCGGGCGGCGCGAGCTGGCCGACGCGCGGCGCTGGGTTGGCGCGCGGCGGGGCCGGGTGGCGGCGCGGACCGCACCGGCTGAGGCGATGCTCGCGGCGCGCGACCGGGCGGCTGGTGCCTCGGCGCGCGCGGCGCTGGTCCGCTCCGAGCACCCGGCACCGAGCGGGCCGACGCCCCCGGCCCGCGAGGCTGAGACACCGAATGCAGATGCTCCGACGGCGGAGGCAAGGTCTGCGGAACCCACCTCGACCGACACACTCGCCCGCCTTCGCGACGCCAAACGCCGTGCACGAGGCTGATCCACGGCTGTGACGTGGAATGCGGTCGACCCCCGGCCTGCGCTCATCCGCCGACGGGCCGATCCGACGATCGTGCCGATTCCGCCCGGATCGCCTCGAGCGACGCCGGGTCATCGAGCGCGGAGAGGTCGCCGGGGTCGAGACCCAGGAAGGCGGAACGGATGACCCGGCGCATGACCTTGCCGGAGCGGGTCTTCGGGAGCGCCGGGATCACCGCCACGACGTCCGGACGGAGGGGCTTGCCGAGCTCCCGGGCAACTTCCGCGGCGATCGCCGCCCGGAGCTCCGGCGCGTCGCGTTCACCGTGCCGGAGGACGCAGAAGAGCGCGATCGACTCGCCCTTCACCGCGTGGGGGATCCCGACCGCCGCCGCCTCGAGCACGGCCGGGTGGGCGACGGCGGCCGACTCGACCTCCGCCGGTCCGACCCGCTTGCCGGCGACCTTGAGCGTGTCGTCCGAGCGGCCCTGGATGTACCAGTAGCCGTCCTCGTCGACGAGCGCCCAATCGCCGTGCACCCACACGCCCGGGAAGCGGCGCCAGTACGCGTCCAGGTAGCGCTCCGGGTCGTTCCAGAAGCCGCGGGTCATGCCCGGCAGGGGCTGGCGGATGACCAGTTCGCCGACGGCGCCGCGGACCGGCGCGCCGGACGCGTCGACCACGTCGGCGGCCACGCCGACGTTCGGCCCGGCGAACGAGCACGCGCGAACCGGCGTGAGCAGATTCCCGGCCACGATCCCGCCGGACACCTCCGTGCCGCCGGAGTAGTTGACGATCGGGCACCGACTGCCACCGACCTCGCGAAAGAACCACCACCACGGCTCGGGGTTCCACGGCTCGCCGGTCGACCCGAGGACACGGAGCGACGACAGGTCGTGGCCGCGGACCGGGTCCGGCCCGTGCGCCATGACGGCGCGGATGACGGTCGGTGACAATCCGAGATGGGTGACCCGATGGCGGGCAACGATCGACCACAGGCGGTCCGGTCCCGGGAAGTCCGGGACGCCCTCGTAGAGCACGAGTCGGGCGCCGAGGAGGAGCGACCCGGAGACCGCCCACGGGCCCATCATCCAGCCGAGGTCGGTGAACCAGAACAGGGTGTCGCCGACGCCGAGGTCGAAGCAGTGGGCGAGGTCCTGCGCCCCCTTGATCGGGAAGCCGCCGTGGACGTGGACCGCACCCTTCGGCCGGCCGGTCGTGCCGGACGTGTAGATGAGCATGTACGGCGTCTCAGGGTCCGTGTCGGCGCGCTCCGGCGCGGGGTCGTCGGCCGCCGCCGCGAGCGCGTCGTCCCACCAGACGTCGCGTCCGTCGGTCCAGTCGCGCACGGTCCCTTCGCCGAGACGGGCGACGACGACGACCCGGCGCACGGACGGCGCGTCGGCGAGCGCTTCGTCCGCGGTCGCCTTGAGCTGGACGGCCGAGCCGCGGCGGAGGAACCCGTCCGCGGTGACGAGGACGGTCGCCCCGCAGTCGCGCAAGCGGGCGGCGACCGCCGTGGGACCGTAGCCGGAGAAGATCGGGGTGTAGATCGCCCGCAGCAGGCCGAGGGCGATGACCGAGACGACCGTCTCGACGAGCATCGGCAGGAAGATCCCGACCCGATCTCCCTCGCGAACGCCGAGCCGAGCGAAGGCGGCGGCCGCCCGATCGACCGCATTGCGCAGCTCGCGGTTGGTGAGGCGCCGGATCGCGCCGTCCTCGCCTTCCCAGGCGAGCGCCTCGCCGTCGGGATCGCGTGCGGCGCGCGGGTCGAGACAGGCCGCAGCGTAGTTGAACGCTCCCCCGCCCCACCAGCGGCTCCACTCGACACCACCGGCGAGATCGAGGACCGATGTCGGCCGGCGCTGCCAGGCCACGTCGATGTCGTCCGCGGCGGCGCCCCAGAACCAGGCAGGGTCGGCGGCCGCGCGTGCCTGGAGTGCCTCGAGATCAGGGACGCCGGCGGCGCGGACGAAGCGGCCGAGCCGCGTCGCGCCGGGCGCGTCCGGGGCGGGTCGCCACGCGGCGTCGGGAACGTCACGACCGAAGGTCGGCCAGTCCGGGGGAGCCACGGCCGGCATCCTAGCACCGGCGGTGGTAGCCTCCGGCCGATGTCCCCCTCACCCGCCGGCCGGTTCGTCGCGCGCGCATCGGCCGCCGTCGCCATCGGCCTTGCAGCCATCATCGTTGCCGCGTGCGGCTTCGTGAGCACCACGCCGCCCGCCCCAACGCCCGCGGACTTCCAGGGGATCGCTGGCGAGATCGTCCGGCGTGGAGTCGTCATCGAGCGGATCGTGTCGGGCGATCCGGGCTGCGACGACCCGGATCTGGCCCGGACCGCGATCCGGTTCGACGCCTCTGGCCTCGGGCAGGCGGAGCCGATGACCGTCTACCTGTACATATTCCGGAACCGGGACGCGTACGAGCGGCTGCGCTCGACGATCGATGCCTGTGCGCGCGCCTATGTGACCGACCCCGACACGTTCGAGTCGGTCGAGATGTCGCCGTTCGTGCTGGCCGGCCAGGGTCCGTGGGCGGATGGGTTCGGCGCCGCCCTGCGCGAGGCGCTCGTCGTGGCGGCCGGAACCGGCGACTGAGGATCGGCCGTCCCGCTGAGCGAACGGTGGACCCCCGCCGTTGCGCCGGGTGGCCCCTTCTGGTTGGCCCATCCGGCAGGGGTGGCGCGAGCGGGGCCGGCCATACCATCGAGTCGAGATGTGCCTGTCATATCCCGCTCTCGTGCTGTCCGTCGATCCGGCCGGCGCCGTCGTGCGCGGCGCGGACCGTGATTTCCGTGCCCTCACCACGGTGCTGCCGGACGTCGCGCGAGGCCTCGTCCTCGAGCGACTCGATCCGGAGGACGCCCACGAGATCCGCCACCTGTTCGAACGAGCCACGCTCGCCGACCCGATCGGCCGGGCGGATGCCACCGGAGGAACGTACCGATGAAGCAGGTTGACCCCACTGTCCGACGCGGTGTCGGGCTTGCCCTCGCCACCGCGTTGATCAGCGGCCTCGCGGTCTACCTGAACGCCTTCGGCGTGCGGACCGTGCCCGATCCCGTCGTCTACACGACCGCCAAGAACCTCGTGGCCGCGCTCGTCCTCGTCGCCGTCGCGCTCGCCCTGCCGGGCCGGACCGCCTGGCCGTCGGCGCGCACGCGCGACGGGGTGGGCCTGCTCGCGATCGCGCTCATCGGCGGCAGCATCCCGTTCGTGCTGTTCTTCAGTGGCCTCGCCATCGCGACCGCGCCGACCGCGGCGTTCATCCACAAGACGCTGTTCGTGTGGGTCGCCCTGCTCGCGGTCCCGCTCCTCGGCGAGCGGCTCGGCATCGTGCCGATCGTCGCGCTCGTCGGGCTCCTGGCGGGCCAGGCGCTCGTCGCGCCGCCGACCGGCTTCGGGATCGGCCCGGGCGAGGTCATGATCGGCATCGCCACCGCGTTCTGGTCCGTCGAGGTGATCGTCGCCCGGCGCCTGCTCGCCCGCGTTCCGGTCCGCTCGCTGGCGGTCGCGCGGATGGCGCTCGGGTCGCTCGTCCTGGTCGGCTACGTGGCCGTGACCGGACGGCTCGGCGTCGTCGGGTCGATCGGGGGCGAAGGCTGGCTGTGGATCGCCCTGACCGGTGTCGTGCTCGCCGGCTACGTCGGGACGTGGTACGGAGCGCTGCGCGACGCACCGGCGACGGTCGTGACGAGCGTCCTGGTCGTCGGCGCCGTCGTCACCGGCGGCCTGTCGGCCCTGACCGGTGGCGTGGTGCCGAACCCGACCGTCGTCGCGGGCTATCTCGTGATCGTCGCGGCCGGCGCCCTGATCGTCCTGGCCGCGACGGGTGCGCTCGGCGTGGCCGGCGCCGCCGTCCGATCGTCTCGTGCTCGCGCCCGCGCCTGATCGACCGGCTCCCCCGCGGCCGGCTCTCCCGCGGCCGAGCGGGCCGCTCCTGTTCGCCCGCTACGCCTACGGGCCGAACCGCCTGGGGCTGTGCGGCCCGGACGACGCGACCGCGCTGTTCGGCGAGGCAACATCGGGCGGCGACGAGCGCCACGTGCGCGAGCTCGCTCGCGGCTTCGAGGGCGCCTACCCGTATCTCGAGCTGATCGCCCGCGCGAACGGTGTCGCGGATCCGCTCTCGGCGGCCGTCGTCGAGGCGTACTGGCTCGGCGGTCCGCTCGTCGAGCAGGTGACCCCGAACGAGCTCGGTGAGTCGATCCGAGCCCGGTTCCGACCGCGCCTGCGCCACGCGACCTACGAGGACCTGCGCGGGGCGGCACCGGCCGGCGCGAAGCCGGTCCACGCCTTCCACGTCCTCGACGTGTTCCCCAAGGTGGGGCTCATGCGCAGCGAGCAGGCCGACCGCGTCGTCGAGACGATGGACCGCTGCCGCGTCCGCTGGGGCCGCGTCCTCGAGCGCACCGGTGACGATCTCGTCGTCCGGGCGGTCCCGCTCCGCCTCGTCGACGGGAAGCTCGCCCTTGGTGAGCCGCAGGTCGAACGCGTCACGGCGTTCCGCGACGGGCTCGGCTTCATCGCCGACGTCGCGCCTGGCAACATCGTGTCGATTCACTGGGACTGGGCGTGTGACGTGCTCGACTCCGCCACGCTCAACCGTCTCGTCGCGACCACCCGGCGTGAGTTGGAGGTCGCCAACCGGACGATCTGAGGTTTGGCGGACCTCGCTCCGGATCCCGCACCACGCCGCCCCCTGACGATCGTCCCGAAACCGGACCGGGACCGCTCCACCTTCCCATCGCGAACAGGACGACCGGGTCAGGGTTCGGCCGACGGGGCGCGGCGAGCCTTGGGTCATGCCCTCCCGAAGCCCGTCCCGCCAGCGTCGGCAGCGGGTCCTGCCGATCGTCATCGCCGTCGCCCTTGCCGTCCAGGCATCCGGCTCGGCGTTCGCCGTTCGGACTGGGTCGCCAGCCGATGCCGGCCCCTCCGCCGCCCCCGGAGCGTTCGCCGGGGCGCCGGTCCGGTCCGGATCGGGCGTCCGATCCGTCGACCTCGAGCCGATCGTCGACTGGGCCCGCCGGCCGGAGCCGGTGGTCGATCGGGGCGTCGCCGCCCGCGCGTCGGCGGTTCGAGCGACGCCGTCGGCCGTCGCCACGGCGGTGTCGGTTGCCCCGGCCGCATCGGCCGCCTACCGCGGCACGAACCACGTCTGGATCCCGTCGCTCGGCATCAATCGGTCGGTCGAGTTCTTCCCGTGCGCGAGGACGAAGCCACCCGGCCACCAGCTCTACCGCTGGGGCTGCGCCGGCGCGAACAACGTGTACCTGATGGCCCACGCCGCGACCGTCTTCAAGCCGCTCCACGACGCGTATGTGAGCGGCCGGCTCCGGGTGGGGATGGAGGCGATCTACGCCGACGGGAGTGGTCGCGTGACCCGCTACGCGGTCTCGTACTGGAAGGTCGTCAGGCCGGACGGCGACGTCGGCTGGGCGTTCTCGGCGCAGTCGACCCCGAGCATGACCCTCCAGACCTGTGTCGGCGCGGACAGCGCGTATCGGCTCGTCGTCCGCCTCGTAAAGAAGGGCTGACCATCCGGGCGCTGCGCCGCGGTCGTCAGACGACGCGCAGGCCGAGGATCCGCCGCGCGATCACGAGCCGCTGGACCTGGCTCGTCCCCTCCCCGATCTCGGTCAGCTTCGCGTCGCGCAGATACCGCTCCACGGGATAGTCGGTCACGTAGCCGTAGCCGCCGTGGACCTGGATTGCGGCATTCGTGGCGCGGCTCGAGACCTCCGACGCGAACAGCTTGGCCTGTGCGGCGGCGAGCGAATAGTCCCGACCCTGGTCCTTGAGCCACGCGGAGCGCCAGACGAGCGCACGGGCCGCCTCGATCTCGGTCGCCATGTCGGCGATCATGAATGCGACCCCCTGGAACGACCCGATCGGCCGGCCGAACTGCTCGCGCGTCTGGGCGTATGGGACGGCTGCGTCGAGAGCGGCCTGGGCAAGCCCGACGGCGAGGGCCCCGATCGAGATCCGCCCGCCATCGAGGATCTTCAGAAAGGTCTTGAACCCGCTCCCCTGCTCCCCGAGCAGGTTGGCCGCCGGGACACGCGCGCCATCGAAGATGAGCTCCCCGGTGGCCGAGGCGTGGAGCCCCAGCTTGTCCTCGAGGCGGCCGATCGTGAAGCCGGCCGTGTCCGCCGGGACGATGAACGCGCTGATCTCGGGGTCGCCGCGCTCGGTCTGGCCCGTCCGGGCGGTGACGATGTACGTCCCCGCCTGGCCCGCGTTCGTGATGAACCGCTTGCCGCCGTCGATGACCCAATGGCCGCCGTCCGGCCCGGGTTCGTGCCGGGCCGTCGTGCGCGTGCCGCCGGCGTCACTGCCGGCGCCGGGTTCAGTCAGGCCGTAACCGCCTACGACGTCGCCGCGGGCCATCGGGACGAGGAACCGCTCCTTCTGGTCGGGGGTACCGGCGAGGTGGAGCGGCCCGCAGCCGAGGCTCGTGTGGGCCGCGACGATGAGCCCGAGCGAGCCCCACACCCGACCGATCTCCTCGATCGCGATCGCGTAGGCGAGGGTGTCGAGGCCGGCGCCGCCCTCGTCCTCCGGGATCGGGATGCCGAGCCAGCCCATCTCGCCGAGGCGCTTGACGATGGCGGTGGGAAACCGCCGCTCGCGCTCGTGGTCCTCGACAACCGGCGCGACCTCGGTCGTCATGAAGTCGCGGATCGTGTCGCGCAGGAGGACGTGTTCCGGGGACAGGTCGAGGTCCATCGCCGTGAGCCTACACCGCCGTTCTGACGCCGGCGCAGCGGGCCGGATCCCGGGCCCAGCGAGGCCGGGCATCCAGTGCTAGCCTTCGGCCATGCCTGCCGAGCGCGCGTTCCCCCGCCCCGCCTCGACGCTCCCGGCCGCCTCGCTGCTCGGTGCGCCGAACGGGCCCAGCGGGTCGAACGGGGGGCACGGCGGCGGTCAGCCGTCGACGCTGCGGCGCGAGATCCTCCTTCGCCTCCGGCAGGTGGGCCCACTGTCGCCGGATCGCCTCGCCACGGATCTCGGGGCGAGCCGGACCGGCGTCCTCCAGCAGCTCCGGGCGCTCGAGTCGGCCCACCTCGTCAGCCGCCAGACCGTTCGCCACGGCGTCGGCCGCCCGCGCCACCTGTACGACGTGACGCCGGATGCCCAGGACCTCTTCCCGGCCAACTACGACGGACTTGCCGCCGGGCTCCTCGCGGCAATCGGGGCGGTGGGCGGCGACGATCTCGTCGAGCAGGTCTTCGCCGCCCGGCGACGCCAGATCGGCGATCGGGTCCGGCAGCGGCTGGCCGATCGCGTGCCCGCGGGGGCGCCGCTCGTGGCGCGGGTTCGGGAACTGGCGGTCATCCAGGACGAGCAGGGCTACCTGACCGAGGCGTTCGTCGACCCGGACGGGACGATCCGCCTGCGCGAGCACAACTGCGCGATCTTCCACGTGGCGAGCGCGACGTCCGCGGCGTGCGAGGCGGAGCTGGGACTGTTCCGCGACGTGCTCGGGGCCGACGTGGTCCGCGAGACGCACATTGCCAGCGGCGATCGCTGCTGCACCTACCGGATCGGCGACTCGGCGAGCTGAACGGCACGCACCGTGCTTGTCCGCGCCCTCGTCGCACGTCCGATGAGCCGCGAACGGGATCGGCTTCGTTCAACGGTCGGCCGCGCCCGCCTTCGTCGGCCTCGGCCGCACCCGGGCTCCGTCGGCCTCGGCCGCACCCGCCTTCGTCGCGCCCGTGATGGTGCCACCATCAAATCTGGGACTACGCGCGGCATAACCGTGTCGTCGACCGGCCGAGCGTGCTCGTTATCGGCTCAACGGACCAGTGGTGATGATGGGGCCATCACTGCGGGCGATAGACGGGCAAGGCACGGGCTCTCACGGGCCTTGCGGCACGGACTGTCCCGAATTTGATGCTGAGGGCATCATCGGCTCGGTCAAGGCGGCCTGTCTGGCTCGTCCGGTTCGCGCGCGAGGCGCTGCAC
>Ga0214471_10002663_pt1 | contig 14002 bp, 25 predicted proteins | sample RVTome_5_FD_207665 | JGI IMG/M metagenome (GOLD analysis project Ga0214471, IMG submission 207665) | Soil microbial communities from uranium-contaminated site in the Upper Colorado River Basin, Wyoming, United States - RVT142D155 | ecosystem: Environmental > Terrestrial > Soil > Contaminated >...
GGCGCCCTGAATCACGTGATGGTTGGTGACCACCAGACCGCCGGCATCGACGATGACCCCGGAGCCGAGCGAATTCTGTGTCCGCTCCCGCGGCTCGCCGAGCCCGCCGAAGCTGTCGCCGAAGAAGCGCTTGAAGAAGGGGTCGTCGAACAGGGGCGAAAAGGCCCGCTCCTGCACCATGCGCTTGGCGTAGATGTTGACCACCGCCGGCGCGGCGCGGCGCACCACGGGGGCGAAGGAGAGCGTGATTTCCTCGCGGGAGTCCGGGACCTTCACGTCCCCGGCGGAGACCGTCGGCGCCGCCGCGGCCAGCGCGGCGAAAAGCAGCAGGCCGACGGCCGTGGCGCGCCGTTCCATCTTGTGCCGCCGGCTTGCCGGGTTCTCTCGCATGTACCGGAATCTAGGGGCTCGCGACGCCAACCACCAGTCCCCCGCGCCGCCGGCCGGACAGCCTCGATACGACAGCGGCGGCCCCGCCGCGGCCGCCTCCAGGCCGGTTCGCCGGGCGAACCACGGATGGCGGGCTATTCGCCTTCGTCTTCCTGGCCCGCTGCGGTCGGCCCGGAATCCTGGCCCTTGGCCTCGGGGTCCCGGTCGACCAGCTCGATCACCGCCATCGGCGCCATGTCGCCGTAGCGGTGGCCGGCCTTGAGGACGCGGGTGTAACCGCCGGGACGCTGGCGATAGCGCTCGGCCAGGTCGGTGAACAGTTTCACCGCGATCGTGCGGTCGCGCAGCACCGACATGGCCTGGCGGCGGGCATGAAGATCGCCGCGCTTGCCCAGCGTGACGAGGCGGTCGACGACGCGCCTGAGATCCTTGGCCTTGGGCAGGGTCGTCCGAATCTGTTCGTGCTTCAGCAAGGCGACCGCCATATTGGCGAACATCGCCTTGCGGTGACTGCCGGTGCGGTTCAGCTTGCGACGGCTGATGCCATGACGCATGGCTCCTCCTCCTTCTCGCCGGGCCTCGCGCACGAGACCGATCGCACGCCCCGCACGCCGCGACGCGCGGCCGCTGGCCGCCCGTCAGGTACGCCGGGGTGGGACCACCGCGGTCCCTGGGCCGGCGCCGGGTCGACCGTAGCTAGGGCGACCGGGCTGCCGGGATCCATCGGCGCGGCCGCGGCTTCGCTGCCGCGGCCCGCGACTGCCGTCAGTAAGGCTCCTCCAGGCGCTTGGCCAGCTCCTCGATGTTCTCGGGCGGCCAGGTCGGGATTTCCATGCCGAGATGCAGCCCCATCTGGGACAGGACTTCCTTGATCTCGTTCAGCGACTTGCGGCCGAAGTTGGGCGTCCGCAGCATCTCCGCTTCGGTCTTCTGAACGAGATCGCCGATGTAGACGATGTTGTCGTTTTTCAGGCAGTTGGCCGAACGCACCGAGAGCTCCAGCTCGTCCACCTTGCGCAACAGATTGCGGTTGAACGGCGGCTCGGCCGCATGCTCCTCCGCCAACCGCGATTCCGGCTCTTCGAAGTTGATGAAGAGCTGCAGCTGGTCCTGGAGGATCCGCGCGGCGAGCGCGATGGCATCGTCGGGCGTGACCGCGCCGTTGGTCTCGATCTCCATGGTGAGCTTGTCGTAGTCGGTGACCTGGCCGACACGGGTGTTCTCCACCTTGTAGGCGACCTTGCGCACCGGCGAGAAGACGGCATCAACCGGGATCAGGCCGATCGGCGCGTCCTCCGGCCGGTTCAAGCTGCCGGGGACGTAGCCCTTGCCGTTCTCGACCGTCAGCTCCATGTCGAGATGGGCGCCGTCGTCGAGGGTGCAGATCACCAGATCCGGGTTCATGACCTCGATGTCGTGACCGGTCTCGATCTGCGCCGCCGTCACCTCGCCCGGCCCGTCGGCGCGCAGGCGCATGCGCTTCGGCGCTTCGCCGTGCATCCTCAGCCAGATCGATTTCACGTTGAGCACGATGTCCGTCACATCCTCGCGCACGCCGGGGATGGAGGAGAACTCGTGCAGCACGCCATCGACCTGGATGCTGGTGACGGCCGCGCCCTGCAGGGAGGACAGCAGGATGCGCCGCAGCGCATTTCCGAGGGTGAGGCCGAACCCGCGTTCGAGTGGTTCGGCGACGACCTTGGCGAAGCGTTGCGAATCTTCGCCCGACTGAATGTCGAGCTTGTTGGGCTTGATCAACTCGGTCCAGTTTTTCTGCAGCACGTCTGTGACCTCACGGCTGGTAGCTTCGGATCCCGCCGCGGCGGGTGATTTTGAGACAACATGGCCGTCCCGTGGGCGGCCGCATGAGACAAGGCGGTGGCTAAGTCGCTAATCCTCTGACCTCTGGCCTGGGACCGGCGACGCGCCGGTCCGGCACCGGATACGGCTCAGACGCGCCGCCGTTTCGGCGGTCTGCACCCGTTATGCGGGATCGGCGTCACGTCGCGGATCGCGGTGATGACGAAACCGACCGACTGAAGCGCCCGCAGCGCCGACTCGCGCCCCGAGCCGGGGCCCTTGACGTAGATCTCCAGGGTCTTCACGCCATGCTCCATGGCCTTGCGCCCGGCGTCCTCGGCGGCCATCTGTGCGGCATAGGGCGTCGATTTGCGCGAGCCCTTGAAGCCCTGACCGCCCGCCGACGACCAGGATATGGCATTGCCCTGAACGTCGGTGATGGTGATCATGGTGTTGTTGAACGTCGCGCTGACGTGGGCAATGCCGGACGTGATGTTCTTCTTCTCCCGGCGCCGTATACGGGGCTGTGCCTTGGCCATGCTGGGGCTGTCTCCTGCTTCGGCCCTCGTCAGGCCTTTTTCTTGCCGGCGATCGGGCGCGACGGCCCTTTCCTCGTGCGGGCATTGGTGTGGGTGCGCTGGCCGCGCACCGGCAGGCCTTTGCGGTGTCGCAGGCCACGATAGCAGCCGAGGTCCATCAGCCGCTTTACGTTCATCGCCACCTCGCGGCGCAGATCGCCTTCCACCGAGTAATCGCGGTCGATCGTCTCGCGAATCCGTACCACTTCGTCGTCGGTCAGCTCGTTGACCCGCCGCTGGGCGGGGATCCCGACCTTCGCGCAGATCTCGCGCGCCTTCTGGCGGCCGATCCCGTGTATATAGGTCAGCGAGATCACGACGCGCTTCTGGGTCGGAATGTTGACGCCCGCAATACGTGCCACGTGGCGATCTCCTTCAGGCTCGCTTGTCTAGGATGTCCGTCACCTGGGATGTCCGGACGTGCGAAATCGACCGGCCGCATGTGCGCCGAGGTCGGGCGATTATAGTGACGCGCCCTGGCGAGTCAACGCCATACATCAGTCCTCCAAAACCTCGTAGAGCTGCGCGGTGACGCTGTCGATATCGGCCATACCGTCGACCCGCTGAAGCACGCCCTGGGCCTGGTAATAAGGCAGGATCGGCGCGGTCTGCGCCCGGTAGGCCTCGATCCGCTTGCGCACCGTTTCCTCGTTGTCGTCGTCGCGGCGAACGAACCGGGTCCCGCCGCAGCGGTCGCACACGCCCTCGCGCTTCGGCCGATGGAAGGTGTCGTGATAGCCGGCCCCGCAGGTGGCGCAGGAAAAGCGCCCGGTGATCCGCTCCACCAGGACGTCCTCATCGACCGCGATCTCGACGACCGCGTCGAGTTTGAGCCCCTTTTCGGCCAGCATGGCGTCGAGCGCTTCGGCCTGGGCCGTGGTGCGCGGAAAGCCGTCGAGGATGAAGCCCTTGGCGCAGTCCGGCTGGTCGATACGCTCGGAAATCATGCGGATCACCAGATCGTCGGGCACCAGCTGCCCGGCATCCATGATCGCCTTGGCCCGGCGGCCCAGCTCGGTGCCCGCGGCGACGGCGGCGCGCAGCATGTCGCCGGTCGACAGCTGCACGATCTGGTAGCGGTCCTGCAAACGCTTCGCCTGGGTCCCCTTGCCGGCGCCGGGCGCGCCCAGAAGCAGGATGTTCATCCACGCCGGCCTTTGAGCTTCGCCTTCTTGATGAGGCCCTCGTACTGATGGGCCAGCAGGTGGGAATGGATCTGCCCCACCGTGTCCATGGTCACGGTCACGACGATCAGCAGGCTGGTGCCGCCGAAATAGAACGGCACCTGATACTGCGAGATCAGGATCTCGGGCAGCAGCGCCACCGACGAGAGATAGAGCGCGCCGACCACCGTCAGGCGCGTCAGGATGTAGCTCAGGTGCTCGGCCGTGTTCTTGCCGGGGCGGATGCCGGGAACGAAGCCGCCGTGCTTCTTCAGGTTCTCCGCCATCTCCTCCGGATTGACCACGTGGGCCACGTAGAAGAAGGTGAAGAACATGATGCAGGCCGTATAGAGCCCCAGGTAGAGCGGCGAGCCGCGGCCCATCAGGGCAGTGAAGGAAATCAGCCACTCCGGCCCGCCGGTGCCGGAAAAGCCGGCCGCCGTCAGGGGCATGAGCAGGATCGAGCTGGCGAAGATGACCGGGATGACGCCGGCCGAGTTGACCTTGAGCGGCATGTGCGTGCTTTCGCCGCCGAACATCTTGGTGCCCATCTGGCGCTTGGGGTACTGCACCGTGACGCGCCGCTGGGCCCGCTCCATGAACACGATGAAGGCGATCACGGCGACGCCCATGAACAGCAACAGCAGGATGAAGCCGGCCGACAGCGCGCCGGTGCGCCCCAGCTCGAGGGTGTTGGCCAGCGCCTGGGGCAGGTTCGCGACGATGCCTGAGAAGATGATCAGCGAGATGCCGTTGCCGACGCCGCGCTGGGTCACCTGCTCGCCGAGCCACATGAGGAAGATGGTGCCGCCGGTCAGGGTGATCACCGTGGACAGCCGGAAGAAGAAGCCGGGTTCGATCACCGCCGAGCCCGACGGCCCCGACATGCCTTCCAGGCCGACGGCGATCGCGAAGGACTGAAAGGCGGCGAGCAGCACCGTGCCGTAGCGGGTGTACTGGTTCAGCTTCTTGCGGCCCGCCTCGCCTTCCTTTTTCAGCGCCGCCAGCTGCGGCGAGATCGGCGTCAGCAGCTGCATGATGATCGCCGAGGTGATGTAGGGCACCACGTTGAGCGCGAAGATGGTCATGCGGCCGAGCGCGCCGCCGGCGAACATGTCGAAGACGCCGAGAATGCCGCCGGAATGCTGCTGGAAGATCTGCTGCAAGGCGCCCGGGTCGATTCCCGGCACCGGGATATAGGTGCCGAGGCGGTAGATCACCAGCGCGCCCAGCGTGAACCACAGCCGCTTCTTGAGCTCCGTCGCCTTGCTGATCGCGCCGAAGTTGAAGCTCTGTGCCAGTTGTTCAGCCGCGGATGCCATTCAATCGCTCCTCAGGCGCTCGGCTGTCGCCGGACGGCAGGGATTATGCTTGTTTGCGCGAGGCTCAGGCCTCGGCCCCGTCCGACGTCGGCGCGCTTTTCTCTCCCGCACCGACCGTGTCCGAAGCCGGGGCACCGGTACGGGCCGGGGCGACGGTGATGCTGCCGCCCGCCTTCTCGACGGCCTCGACCGCCTTCCTGGAGGCGCCGGCCACCGTGATACTGATTTTGGACTTGAGAGCGCCGCGCGCAAGGAGGCGCACGCCGTCGCGGGGATTTTTGATCACCCCGGCGGCCTGCAGCGCGCTGGCATCGATCGGCTTCTTCGGGTCGAGCTTGTTGGCGTCGATGGCGCCCTGCACGCGGTCGAGATTGAGCGCCACGAAGCGCTTGGCGAAGATGTTTTTGAAGCCGCGTTTGGGCAGCCGCCGGTGCAGCGGCATCTGGCCGCCTTCGAACCCGTTCAAGGCGAGTCCGCTGCGCGCTCTCTGGCCCTTGTGGCCACGGCCGGCGGTCTTGCCGGTGCCGGAACCGATGCCGCGCCCGAGACGCTTGGGCGCGCGGTGCGCGCCCGGATTATCGGCCAACTCGTTCAACTTCATCGAACTGATCCTCGTCTCACGGCCGGGCCGGCAGGAGCCGCCGTCAGGCCTTCTCCTCGACCCGAACCAGGTGCTGCACCTTCGCGATCATGCCGCGCACGGCCGGCGTATCCTCCAGCTCGCGGGTGCGGTTCATTTTGTTCAGCCCCAAGCCGATCAGGGTCGCGCGCTGATCCTTCAGGCGGCCGATCGGGCTGCCGACCTGGGTCACGCGCAGAGTCTTCTTCGTCTCGGCCATCGCCGCCTACTCCCGGGCCTCGGCCTCGTGCTCGCGGCGGCCGACCAGGTCGGACACCTTGCGGCCGCGCCGCTGGGCCACCATGCGCGGGCTGTAGCACTTAGCGAGCCCGTTGAAGGTCGCGCGGATCATGTTGTGGGGATTTGTCGAGCCGATCGACTTGGCGACCACATCCTGCACGCCCAGGGCCTCGAAAACCGCGCGCATCGGGCCGCCGGCGATGATGCCCGTGCCCGGCTCGGCCGCGCGCAGCACCACCCGGCCGGCGCCGAAGCGCCCAGTGACGTCATGGTGCAGCGTCCGTCCTTCGCGCAGCGGCACCCGGACCAGCCTGCCCTTCGCCTGGTCGGTCGCCTTGCGGATCGCCTCCGGCACCTCGCGCGCCTTGCCGTGGCCGTGGCCGACGCGGCCGCGGCCGTCGCCGACCACCACCAGCGCCGCAAAACCGAAGCGGCGGCCGCCCTTCACGACCTTGGCGACACGGTTGATGCTGACCAGCTTTTCGACCAGTTCGCTTTCATCGCGATCACCGCGATCATCGCGCCGGCCGCGACCTTCTCTTTGGGGCTTCGCCATCGATCCGTTTCCTTAAAACGCCAGGCCGCCGTCGCGCGCGGCATCCGCGAGGGCCTTGATGCGGCCGTGATAGAGGTAGCGGCCCCGGTCGAACAACACCTCCTTGACCCCCGCCGCCGCCGCCCGTTCGGCGACCAGCTTGCCGACGGCCGCCGCGGCCTGCTTGTCCGCGCCGGTCTTCAACGCCTCGCGCAGAGATTTGTCCAGCGTCGAGGCCGCCGCCACGGTGACGCCGCGCTCGTCATCGATGACCTGGGCATAGATGTGCTTGCTCGAGCGGAACACCGAGAGGCGCACGCGCCCGCGGTTCAGCCGCCGGAGCCGGCTGCGCACCCGCTGCTTGCGGCGCTGCTGTAGGCTTCTTGCAGACGACATGGCCTTACTTCTTCTTGCCTTCCTTGCGCCGGATCACCTCTTCCAGGTACTTGATGCCCTTGCCTTTGTAAGGCTCGGGCGGGCGGAAGGCGCGAATCTCCGCCGCCACCTGTCCGACGCGCTGCTTGCTCGCGCCGGAGACGCTGATCGAGGTGGGTTTCTCGCAGGTGATGGTGATGCCCTTGGGGATCGGATAGTTGATGTCATGGCTGTAGCCGAGCTGCAGGTTGAGCCTGCCGCCCTGCACCGCGGCGCGGTAGCCGACGCCGCTGATCTCCAGCTCCCTGGTGAAGCCCTTCGAGACGCCGGTCACCAGGGACTGCAGCAGCGAGCGGGTCGTGCCCCACATGGCGCGAGCGGCCTTCGAATCGTCGACCGGCCGCACCCACAGCTCGCCCTCTTCCACGGTCGTGGAGACGGCCTCGGACAGCCGGTGCGACAGCTCGCCGCGCTTGCCCTTGGCGGTGAGGATCGCGCCTTGGATCGACACCTGGACGTCGCCCGGGATCTTGATCGGATTCTTGCCGACGCGGGACATGACGCTTTCCCCTAGAACACGCGGCAGAGCACTTCGCCGCCGACGTTGGCGGCGCGCGCCTCGTGGTCCGAAAGCACGCCGCGCGGGGTCGACAGGATCGAGATGCCGAGGCCGTTGTAAACCCGCGGCAGGTCCTTGATCTTGGAATAGACTCGCCGGCCGGGCTTCGAGATACGGGAAATCTCGTGAATCGCCGGTTCGCCGCCGGCGTACTTGAGCTCGATCACCAGCTCCGAGATGCCGGGGCCGACGTCGCTGGAACTGAAATTACGGATGTAGCCCTCGCGCTTGAGCACATCGAGCACGTTGGCGCGGAGTCTCGAGCCGGGGGCGCGCACAGAGGAATCGCCCGCCCGCTGTCCGTTGCGGATCCGGGTCAGCATATCCCCGAGGGGATCGCTCATCGCCATCGTCGCGACTCCTTTCCTACCAGCTCGACTTGACCATGCCGGGGATCTGCCCGACCGAGCCCAGCTCGCGCACCGCGATGCGCGACAGGCGGAACTTGCGGTAATAGCCGCGCGGCCGGCCGGTCATTTCGCAGCGGTGGCGCACGCGGTTGGCGGCGCTGTTGCGCGGCAGCTCGGCCAACTTGAGATAGGCCTGGAAGCGCTCCTCAGGCGGCAGCGAGCGATCGCGTGCGACCGCTCTCAGCCGCGCGCGCTTGCCGGCGTACTTCCTGACCATGCGCTCGCGGCGCTTGTTCTTCTCAACCGCGCTTTTCTTGGCCATAGCTCTTCAAATCCCTCCTTCCAACCGTCAATTGCGGAACGGCATGTCGAACTGCTCGAGCAGCACCCTGGCCTCCTCGTCGCTCCCGGCCGAGGTGACGATCACCACGTTGAGGCCGCGCACCTCGTCGACCTGGTCGTAATCGATCTCCGGGAACACGATCTGCTCTTTCAAGCCCATCGCGAAATTGCCGCGGCCGTCGAACGAGCGGCTCGGGATGCCCCGGAAATCGCGCACCCGCGGCAGGGCGATGGTGACCAGGCGGTCGAGGAACTCGTACATGCGGGTGCGCCGCAGCGTGACCTTGCAGCCGATCTGCATGCCCTCGCGCAGCTTGAAGCTGGCGATCGACTTCTTGGCGCGGGTGACGATCGGCTTCTGGCCGGTGATCAGCGTCAGATCGTTGGTCGCGGCATGGATCTTCTTCTGATCCTGCACGCCTTCGCCGACGCCCATGTTGACCACGATCTTTTCGATCGCCGGCACCTCGTAGCGGTTCTTGTAGCCGAACTGCGCCATCATGGCCGGCACCACGCTTTTTTCATAATGTTCTTGAAGACGGGCTTTCATCTTATTGATTCCACTTACGAATCTATCATCTCGCCGGACCGGCGGGCGACCCGCACCTTGCGCCCGCCCTGAATCACCTTGTAGCCGACGCGGGTCGGTTGGCTGCTTTTGGGGTCGATCAGCGCGACATTCGAAATGTGGATCGGCGCCTCCTGGTCGATGATCCCGCCGGGGCCCTTCTGGCTCGGCCGCAGGTGGCGCTTGACCATGTTCATCCCCTGGACCAGCACCCGCTCCTGCTTGCGCAGGACGCGCAGCACCTCGCCGGTCTTGCCCCTGTCCTTGCCGGTGATCGCGACCACCTTGTCGCCCTTCCGGATCTTGAACGCCCTGGCCATCACAGCACCTCGGGTGCGAGCGAGATGATCTTCATGAACTTCTTGGCCCTGAGCTCGCGGGTCACCGGGCCGAAGATGCGGGTGCCGATGGGCTCGTTCTGCTTGGTGATCAGCACCGCGGCATTGCTGTCGAAGCGGATCGTGCTGCCGTCCTCGCGGCGGATCTCCTTGGCGGTGCGAACGATGACCGCGCGGTGCATGTCGCCCTTCTTGACGCGGCCGCGCGGGATCGCCTCCTTGACGCTCACCACGATCACGTCGCCGACGTGCGCCGTGGTGCGCTTGGCGCCGCCCAGCACCTTGATGCACTGCACGCGCCGGGCGCCCGAATTGTCGGCCACGTCGAGCTGTGTCTGCATCTGGATCATGACGTCCGATTCCCTCTCAGCTCTCCGCCGCCGCGCCGCCGCCGGCCGCCTCGTCGGCCAGGACCTCCCACGTCTTGGTCTTGGAGATCGGGCGGCACTCGCGGATCCGCACGACGTCGCCGATCTTGGCGCTGTTGGCCTCGTCGTGGGCGTGGTAGCGCTTGGTGCGCTTGATGAACTTCTTGTAGATCGGGTGCATCAGGCGGCGCTCGACCAAGACGGTGATCGTCTTGTCGCCTTTGTCGCCGACCACGACACCCTGCAATATGCGACGCGGCATGTTGGTCTCTCCTAGGACGCCGTCTCTTGCCGTTGGCGCATCACCGTCTTGATGCGCGCGATGTCGCGCCGGACTTCGCGGATCCTGGCCGTGTTCTCCAGCTGCCCGCTGGTCCGCTGGAAGCGCAGGTTGAACGCCTCCTTGCGCAGCCCGAGCAGGCTGTCCTTCAGTTCGTCGTCCGACCTGGTGCGCAGCTCACCGACTTTCATCTGGCATTACTCCTCGCCGAGACGGGCGACGAACCGGGTGCGGATCGGCAGCTTGGCGGCCGCCAGCTCGAACGCGCGCTGGGCGACCGGCCGCGGCACGCCGTCGAGTTCGAACATGATGCGTCCCGGTTTGACCCGGGCCGCCCACCATTCCGGCGTACCCTTGCCCTTGCCCTGGCGCACCTCGGCGGGCTTCTGCGACACCGGCACGTCCGGAAAGACGAGGATCCACAGCTTGCCGACGCGCTTCATGTGACGGGTGATCGCCCGCCGCGCCGCTTCGATCTGGCGGGCCGAGAGGCGGCCGGGGGTCGTCGCCTTCAGGCCATAAGCGCCGAAGTTCAGCTCCGTGCCGCTCTTGGCATGGCCGTGGATCCGCCCCTTGTGGGCCTTGCGGTACTTGGTGCGTTTCGGCTGCAGCATCGCCTGCGTCTCCTAGCTCCTCAGCGCCCGGCCTGCGCTTCTTGCAGCTTCTTGTCCTGGGCCATGGGATCGTGGGCCATGATCTCGCCCTTGAAGACCCAGACCTTGACGCCGCACGTGCCGTAGGTGGTGAGCGCCGTCGCCTCGCCGAAGTCGACGTCGGCCCGCAGGGTATGCAGCGGCACGCGGCCTTCGCGGTACCACTCGGTGCGGGCGATCTCGGCGCCGCCGAGGCGGCCGCCGCAGTTGATCCGGATGCCCTCGGCGCCCAGCCGCATGGCCGACTGGACGGCGCGCTTCATGGCCCGGCGGAACGCGACCCGGCGCTCGAGCTGCTGGGCGATGTTCTCGGCCACCAGGGTGGCGTCGATCTCCGGCTTGCGGATCTCGACGATGTTGAGGTGAACCTCGCCGCCGGTCATGTCCTGCAGGTCGCGCCGCAGCTTTTCGATGTCGGCGCCCTTCTTGCCGATCACCACGCCCGGGCGCGCCGTGTGGATCGTGATGCGCGCCTTCTTGGCCGGCCGCTCGATCACGATCCTCGAGACCCCCGCCTGGGTCAGACGCTTGCGCAGGAACTCGCGGATCCGCAAGTCCTCGTGCAGCAGGTCGCCGTAGTCGTCATCGGCGTACCAGCGCGATTCCCAGGTGCGGTTGATCCCCAGCCGCAGGCCGACCGGATTGACTTTCTGACCCATCAGGCCGTCTCCTCACGCTCGCGAACCACCAGGGTCAGGCGGCTCCAGGGTTTCAAGAGGCGCCCGACGCGCCCGCGCGCCCGCGCCCGGAACCGCTTCATCACGAAGGAGCGGCCGACCGTCGCCTCGGCGACATAGAGGCGATCGACGTCGAGCTGGTGATTGTTCTCGGCATTGGCGATCGCCGACTGCAGGGCCTTCTTGACGTCGCGGGCGATGCGCCGTTTCGAGAAGGTGAGCTCGGCCAGCGCCTCTTCCGCGCTGCGGCCGCGAATGGTCTGGCACACCAGGTTCAGCTTGCGCGGACTGGTGCGCAAGACCCGGGCCACGGCCTGGGCCTCGGTGTCGGCCAGACGGCGCTCGGCTGCCTTCTTGCTCATGGCCTAGCGTCTCCTCGCCTTCTTGTCGGCGGCGTGGCCGTAGAACGTCCGGGTCGGCGCGAACTCGCCGAACTTGTGGCCCACCATGTTCTCGGTCACCAGCACGGGCAGGAACTTGCGGCCGTTGTAGACGCCGAACGTCAGGCCGACGAACTGCGGCATGATGGTCGACCGCCGCGACCAGGTCTTGATGATCTCGTTGCGGCCCGAGCCGCGCGCGACCTCTGCCTTCTTCAGCAGATAGCCGTCGACGAACGGGCCTTTCCAGACAGAGCGCGCCACCTTGGCCCCCTTACCGTCTCTTGCTCTTGTGCCGGCGCCGCCGCACGATCAGGGCGTCGGTCTTCTTGTTGGACCGCGTGCGCGCGCCCTTGGTCGGTTTGCCCCAGGGCGTCACCGGGTGGCGGCCGCCGGAGGTCCGCCCCTCGCCGCCGCCGTGCGGATGGTCGATCGGGTTCATGGCCACGCCGCGCACGGACGGCCGCTTGCCGAGCCAGCGCTTGCGACCGGCCTTGCCCAGCTTGATGTTGGCCTGGTCCGGGTTGGACACGGCGCCGATCGTGGCCATGCACTCGGCGCGCACCATGCGCACCTCGCCCGAGGACAGGCGCAACAAGGCATAGCCGGCATCGCGGCCGACCAGCTGGACATAGGTGCCCGCCGCCCTGGCGATCTGGCCGCCGCGGCCGGCCGACATCTCCACATTGTGGACGATGGTGCCGACCGGAACGCCGGCGAGCGGCATGGCGTTGCCGGGCTTGACGTCGGCCTTGTCGCTCGCGATCACGGTGTCGCCCGGCGCCAGTCGCTGCGGCGCCAGGATGTAGCTGAGCTCGCCGTCCTCGTATTCCAGCAGCGCGATGAAGGCGGTGCGGTTGGGGTCGTACTCCAGGCGCACGACCTTGGCCGGCACATCGAACTTGCGCCGCTTGAAATCCACCAGGCGGTAGCGCCGCTTGTGGCCGCCGCCGCGCTGCCACGCGGTGATGCGGCCCTTGTTGTTGCGGCCGGCGCGCTCGCTCAGCCCCTTGGTGAGAGCCTTGACCGGGCCGCCCTTCCACAGGCCGGAGCGGTCGACCAGGACCAGCTGGCGGCGGCCGGGAGTCGTCGGCTTGTAGGTCTTCAGCGCCATGGCCTAGATCCCCGTCGTGATATCGATGCTGTGGCCTTCGACCAGGGTGACGAAGGCTTTCTTGCTCGCCGACCGGCGCCCGCGGATGCCGCGGAAGCGTTTCACCTTGCCCTGTTGACGCAGGGTGTTGACCGCCTTGACCTTGACCTTGAACAGCTCCTCGACGGCAGCCTTGATCTCCGGCTTGCTGGCGTCCATCGGCACCCTGAAGGTCACCTGATTGTGTTCCGAGCCGAGGGTCGACTTCTCGGTCACCACCGGCGCGCGGAGGAGCTCGTAGATGCGTTCGCGCGACGGCTTCGCCGTCACCGGCGTACGGGAGCGTGCCTTGCTCATTTCAACCGCGCCTCCAGCGCCTCTACCGCGTCCTTGGTCAACACCAGGGTGTCGCGCCGCAGGATGTCGTGAACGTTGGCACCCTGCTGCGGCAGCACGTCGATGCCCGGCAGGTTGCGCGCCGCGCGGGCGAAGTTGCCGTCCAGCTCCGGCCCATCGATCACCAGGACCGACGACCAGCCAAGGGCGGCGATTTTCTTGGCCAGATCGGCGGTTTTCGGCTGCGCCGCCGTGGCGGCGTCGAGCACGATCAGCTTGCCGTCGGCCAGTTTGGCCGACAGCGCGGTCTTGAGCGCCAGCTTCCGCACCTTCTTGTTCAGGGCATGGGTGTGGTCGCGCACCACCGGACCGAAGGCCCGGCCGCCGCCGCGGAACTGGCTCACCTTGCCGGCGCCGATGCGCGCGCGGCCGGTGCCCTTCTGGCGGTAGCGCTTGGCGTTCGAGCCGCTGACCTCGCTGCGCCCCTTGCTCTTGTGGGTCCCCGCCCGGCGCTTGGCCAGCTGCCAATTGACGGCGCGCGCCAGGATGTCGCGGCGCAGCGGCAGGCCGAAGACCTCCTCGGCCAGCTCGATCTCGCCGGCCTTCTTGTTCTCGAGGGTCGTGACCGCGCACTTCATGGCCTAGCCGTCCTTCTGGTCCTCGTCCGCGGCGGGCGTGCCGGCCTCGCCAGGGGCGTCCGCGCCGGTCTTGCGACCCTTCCGGGCCGGCGCGCCGGCCTTGTCCGCGGCGGCCGAGTCCGCCGGAGGTGCCGCCTCTGCCGACGCCTCTTCCCCGGGCGCCGCCTGCTGCCGGCCGCGCAGCGCCGCCGGGAATGGCAGGCCTTCGGGCCCCGCGCGCTTCACCGCGTCGCGCACCAGCACCCATGAGCCCTTCGCGCCCGGCACCGCGCCCTTGACCAGGATCAGCCCCCGCGCCTCGTCGGTCGAGACCACCTCGAGGTTCTGGGTCGTGACCC
>Ga0214471_10002664_pt1 | contig 13999 bp, 14 predicted proteins | sample RVTome_5_FD_207665 | JGI IMG/M metagenome (GOLD analysis project Ga0214471, IMG submission 207665) | Soil microbial communities from uranium-contaminated site in the Upper Colorado River Basin, Wyoming, United States - RVT142D155 | ecosystem: Environmental > Terrestrial > Soil > Contaminated >...
GTGGGCACCGCCGATGACATCAGGCTGCGGCCGCGGACCCGGTACGCCGCTGATTTGGCCGGGTCCAATCTCTTCGTGGGGCACGCGGCCAGTGGGGTGATCGACGTCGACGGATTTGACCTCCATGTGGCCGATTCGTCGGTCAGGGGCCGGGTGCTCGTGATCATCCATCCGAGGGTGATCGCCCTCCATCGTCATGTCCCGGAAGGAAGCCCGCGCAACGTTTGGAAGTCTCGGATTCGATTGGTCGAGCACCTGGGCGATCGGGTCCGCGTCCAGATGGGACCACCGCTCCCCATCACTGCGGAGGTGACCCGCCAGGCTGGCGCCAGCCTCGGCCTCGGACCGGGCGTCGAGATCTGGGTCTCGATCAAGGCCACCGAGATCAGTGTGGAATCGGATCAGTACGCAGTAGGCAGTAGGCATTAGGCAGCAGACGGTTTGGCGCGGAGTTCTGCTCCTCGGGTGTCGATCGTCCGCGCCAAAACCACGGTTTCCGGATCGACGTAGAACGTAGGACGTCGAACGTGGAGTCTTAGCTCTCTTCGCTGGAGGACGACCACAGGTTGATGTTGCTGTCTACCGCGTACTGGTCGATTTCGGCCAACTCCGCCTGGTCGAACGCGGTGTCCCTCAGAGCCGCCAGCGCTTCGGCGACGTGCGACCAGCGACTGGCACCGATCAGCGCGGTGGTCACGCGCGGGTCCCGCAGAACCCATGCCACTGCCATCTGGGCCAGGGTCTGTCCTCGTCGTTTGGCAATCTCGTTCAACGCAGCGACCCGGGCGACCGTTTCCTCGGTCAGCAGGGTTTGGTCGAACGAGGTTCCCTGGGCAGCCCGGGATGTCTTGGGGATGCCGTCGAGATACTTGTCGGTGAGCATGCCTTGCGCCAGCGGCGAGAACGCGATGCAGCCGACTCCTTCATCTTGCAGGACATCCAGGAGCCCGTGCTCGATCCACCGATTGAACATGGAATACGACGGTTGGTGGATGATGAACGGGGTTCGGGAGGCTCGAAGGAGAGCGGTGGCTTCACGGGTCTTCTCGGGGCTATATGAGGAGATCCCGACATAGAGCGCCTTGCCGGCCTTCACGGCCGAATCAAGGGCTCCCATCGTCTCCTCGAGTGGAGTGGCTGGGTCGAATCGGTGCGAATAGAAGATGTCGACATACTCGAGGCCCATCCGGGTGAGGCTCTGATCGAGGCTGGCGAGAAGGTATTTGCGCGAGCCCCAATCGCCGTAGGGCCCGTCCCACATTCCCCAGCCGGCCTTGGTCGAGATCACCAGTTCGTCCCGATAACGCTTGAGATCGCGGGCGAGCAGCCAGCCGAAGTTCTTCTCCGCAGATCCTGGCGGTGGCCCATAGTTGTTGGCAAGGTCGAAATGATTGATGCCGTGGTCGAAAGACTTCAACAACACTCGGCGGGCCCGGTCGCTCAGGCGATCGCCGCCGAAGTTGTGCCACAACCCGAGCGCCACCCGGGGCAAATCGAGGCCGCTGCGCCCACAACGGGCATAGGTCATTTCCTGGTACCGGTCATTGCGAGCTTGATACATGTTCTTTCCTGCCCAGATCGAGGAGGGTCCCAACTCTAAGTCCCATTGCGACACCCCGACGGTGGGCCTACAGATGCTGTCCGGTCAAACCCGAAGTCGGGCTGCGATCTCCATTGGCTTGCGGAGTGTCAGCCTGAAGACCGACTCGGACTCTTCGTAGGCGTACACCAGGTCGCCGCCCATCATTCGGGCGAGGCTTCTGGCCACCGCCAGGCCGAGACCGACGGAGTTGGGGGTTCGGCCGCCATCGTCGGCGTGGTCAAAGGGCTCGAACATGGTCGCGACCCTATTGTCCGGAATCGGTCCCCCGGAGTCGCGGACCTCGATGTGAGCCACACGGTCGTCCTGATCGACCTCGACCCTGACCCGGGCACCTCCGTACCGAAAGGCATTGGTCAGAAGGTTGCGTATCACCTGACGCAGCCGGGTCGGATCCGCCCAGACGAGGGCATTTCCGTTCCAATCGACCGCACGGTTGGTCTCGCGGGCCAGAGTTTCGACGAGGGGCGTCAGGTGTTCCAAAGCGTCGACCGCCTTGGGGTAGACACTCATCGTCCCCGCCTCGAGTCTGGTAATGGTGAGAAGGTCGTCGACGATGCTGGAGATGTCGGCGGACTGCTTGGCGATCAGACGAACCAAGCCCCGGGCTTCTTCGGGATCGAATCCATCCCAGGCTTCCGCCAGTTCTGTGGCAAACCCGAGGACCGCCGCCAGTGGTGTGCGCAATTCATGGCTGACGCTCGCCAGGAAGTCGCGTTTGTCGTGGTCGAGGGCCTCCAACTCGGCCACCCGGAGCTTGGCCAACTTCGTGTCTCGAATGGCCCTCTCGATTTGAAACTTGGCTGAAGTGAGGCGGGCGCGGCGCTCGGAAGCGTAGTTGTGGAGCTCTTGATCGAGGCGATGGAATGTCCGGTACGCCGTCAACGCGGCGGAGTCGTCGCCGAGGGCCTCGTGGATGTCGGCCCGCAACTCTGCCGCCTTGGCTAAGCAGCGCCGGTTGTCGCTCGAGGTGCTTATAGCCTCGACCTTGTCGAGCAGATCTTGAGCTTCGGCCAGGCGTCCGTCGCTGGTCAGCCAGCCAATCCGATCAAGGGCGATCTCGGCGGCCAGAATGTCGAATTCGCCTTCCTCGGCCACTAACTGGGCAGCCGCGGCCTCTTCAAGGGCGAGATGGCGTCGCCCGGCGGCGGCGTAGGCGAGGGCCTTCAAAGATCGGCCGTAGGCAAGAGTGCTTCGTCCGTCCTCTCCGAGCGAGTGGCCCATCTCGATCGCTTCCGAAGCGAGGAAGGCGGCATCATCCACGAGCTTGTTAGTCGGGTCGTGTTCGCTTTCGGCCAGAGCGAGACACTCGAAGCCCCGGTTGATCTTGGCCATCGTGATTCGCAGCGGGTCTTCGAGGTCGGTGAAGATCTTCTCCGCCTCTTCGAACACGGAAGCGGCGTCCCGATGGCGCCCCTCGTGTCCGAGGGCAATGCCGGTCAGGTTGAGAATCACAGCCTGTCCGGCCCGATCTCCTACCGCCTCCATGGGAGCGGCCGCCCGTTCCAGGTATTCCAGAGCCACGGTGGTGTCCCCGGCGTCGCTATGAATGTCGCCGATCGCCATCAAGGAGTGGGCCACCCCGCGGTGGTCATCGCGCAGTTCGAACTCTTGTAGCACTGCCAGATGTTCCTCGAGGCCGTCGTCAAGCCGGCCGAGGGCGGCTATGGCCCAGGCCCGATGATGACGGGCCCAAGCACGAGCAGATCCATCACCCAGGCGGTCGGCCAGGGCGATTGCTTGATCGCTGACCAGGACCGCTTCGGCTGCGTCATACTCATAGAGCGCCGACGCCAGGTCGACCAGAGCAACCAGGCGATCGGAGTCAGACAATGCGCTGTCCACCCGCTCTCGGGTGGCCGCCAAGCTATCCATCCACATTGGTTTCGGCCATCGCTGCTGGGTCCTTGACCATCTCGTAATGGCGTGAGGGTGCTGATTCGCCGCTCGATTGACGTGCCGACCGTCGGATCGTCAGGTATTGGAGAGCAGACCGAGATCGCCGCGCATCTGGGCGATGCTCTCAACTCGCCTGGCGAATTCGGCGTCGCGACGGAAACGGGCCCCGATCTCCTCATGGCTCAGACCGTCGTTCCTCAAAGCTAGAACCCGTCGCTCGACCGGCCTCAGCCCGTCCTGTCGCCTTTCCCGGGGCTGTCGAGGAATGTCAGTCCAGCCGATGATCCGCTCGATGTGATCCTCGCCCCGTTTGAAGCGGCGGGCGATCTCGGCCGTGGTCTGGCCGCTTGCCTTCAGCGCAAGCACCCGGCGCTCGATGGGTCGTAGTAGCTGCTCCATCTCCATCCGAAGGTAGCACACTGAACGGGTCTAGTCCGAAGATCGAGGCTTGGTGGTCAAACTGTGGATTTCCCTGGGTGGGGCCCCGCGACCGCTCACGGGGCACCGTTCTCTGAAGAATCGGCGAAGGGAACCGGAGTTATCCGTCGCACGCAAATTCGGCGCTCCAGTCCCGGATCAGACGAAACCTGGCCCCACAATCCCCGGAATCCGGGACTCGCAGACCGAATCTCGAATTCGCCGGGACCCAGCCGCCGAATTACGAGCGTGGGCTCCTATATACTCGTCAACGCCCCTCTTTTTGGGGGCCGGAGAACGCAGCGAAGTCCCGGTGTGAGTCCGGGCGCTGTCCCGCAGCTGTTATGCCCTTCCCAAGTGATGAAGCAGTGGACATGAATCCACGATTCTGATCCGACGGATCGGCGAGCCAGGCCGCCTGCCTCTCCGGCACACACGAAGCGTCTCGGATGAAGGCGAAATCGTGCGGTTTCCGAACCGACCGACACCTTCATCCTCCGATAAGGAGGATGTTCTCTTGAGAAGGATTCCCTTTCTCGCGTTAGCCATGTCGGTGGTGATCTCCGCTTGCGGCAATACGGCGGCCACGACCACGACGACGGCTACCACAACTTCTGGACCGGCGACAACGACCACCGTCGCCACGACGGCGACAACCGAGGCAGCAGGGTTCCCCGTCACTATCGAAACGGCGACCGGTCTGGTGACGATCTCCGGTCAACCAGGGTCGATCATCTCCCTTTCAGCGACTGCTACCGAGATGCTCTTCGCCATTGGTGCGGGTGATCAGGTGGTGGCCGTCGACGAGTTCTCGGACTTTCCCGCCGAGGCCCCGACCACCGACCTATCCGGCTTCACCCCCAATGTCGAAGCGATCGCTTCCTACGCACCCGATCTGGTGGTCCTCTCGTTTGACCCGGAAGGACTGGTGGCGTCGCTCGCTTCCCTCGACATACCGGTTATCCAACATGGTGCTGCCGTGACGATCGACGACACCTACACACAGGTCGAACAGCTCGGAGTCGCCACCGGGCACGTGGCCGAAGCTGTCGGCTTGGTGGCTGAGATGCAGACCGCGATCGATGAGCTCGTCACGACGCTGCCGTCCTCGGCACAGGGCCTCACTTACTACCACGAGCTCGACGACACCCTCTTTTCGGTGACGTCGACCACATTCATCGGACAGCTCTATTCGCTCCTGGGCCTGGTCAATATCGCCGACGGGTCCGATCCCGATGGTTTCGGATATCCGCAATTGTCAGCCGAAGTCATCATCGAAGCCGACCCCGATTTCATCTTCCTGGCTGACACGATCTGCTGCGGTCAGAACCAGGCGACGGTGGCGGCCAGGCCCGGCTGGGAAACCCTGCAAGCCGTCGTCGGCGGTCGGGTGATCGAGTTGGACGACGCCGTCGCCTCCCGGTGGGGCCCGCGAGTAGTGGACTTTTTCGAGATTGTTGCCGGGGCGCTAGCCGGGGTGCCGGCGGGGTGACCGACACCCTGGTCACAAGTGAGCCGCCCACAACTCAGCCTCCACCGGTCGCGAGGATGGCGGCCGCACAGAACTCGACCCGGCTCCGCCCGCCCGTCCTGATCCTGGCATTCGCGCTGCTTTTGGCGGCGGTGCTTCTTGGCATTCTGGTGGGGCCGGTCTCGATCCCTCCGGCCGGGGCGATTGTCGAACTCATCAGCCGACTGCCGGGGATCGATCTCGACTCGGGCTTGACGATTCGCCAGACCGACATCTTGTGGCAGATCCGTTTTCCGCGAGTGGTTTTGGGAGCGCTGGTCGGCGCCACTCTTGCGCTGGCCGGTGCCGCCTATCAGGGAGTCTTTCGGAATGCCCTGGCCGATCCTTTCCTGCTCGGGGTCGCGGCCGGAGCGGGCCTCGGCGCCACCATCGCCTTCTCGCAAAACGGAGGTGGCGGCCCCCTCCTTCCTATCGCCGCTTTCGTCGGAGCGGTGCTGGCGGTTGGCGCCACTTACACACTGGGGCGCAGCCCCGGTGGGCGATCGACGGTCACCTTGGTTGTCGCCGGGGTGGCGGTCACGTCGTTCTTCACAGCATTGCAGACGTATCTGCAGCATCGCTCCGAGATCGACCTGCGAAGCCTCTACTCGTGGTTGCTCGGTCGACTTTCAACTACGGGCTGGTCGGAAGTGAGGACCGCCGCCCCGTACGCGATTGCCGCGGCCGTTGTGATCCTTTTGCATAGGCGCCTCCTCGATGTGATGGCGCTGGACGATCAGGAAACCGCCTCTCTTGGCATCAACCCGTCGCGGGTCAGAGTCTGGGTAGTGCTGGCTGCGACCCTCGGGACTGCCGCGGCCGTGGCGGTGTCGGGGCTGATCGCCTTCGTCGGAATCATCGTCCCTCACACCGTGCGGTTGCTATTCGGGGTCTCCTACCGGCGGGTCCTGCCCCTTTCGTGCCTAATCGGGGGAGCCTTCCTGGTCGCGGCCGACGTGGCCGCCCGTACGGTGGTAGCTCCGGCCGAGTTACCGATCGGAGTCGTGACAGCCTTCGTCGGAGCACCGTTCTTCCTGCTCGTTCTCCGTCTGAATCGGAAGTCGACGTGAGCACCGTCGTGCTGGCGGGCGTGGGGCTCACACTCGGGGGAAACCGCATTCTCGAGTCCATCGACCTCACAGTTGAGCACGGTGAATGGATTGGCCTGATCGGTCCCAACGGGGCCGGCAAGACCTCGCTCCTCAACGGGATCGCGGGCTCCTTGCCGATCGAAGGCGAGGTTCGAGTCGGGGGGCGGTTGGTCACGTCGCTCAAGGACCGCGAACGCGCTCGCGTGTTCGCAGTGGTGCCTCAGGCTCCGGTGACCCCTCCAGGGATCCTCGCCATCGACTACGTGATGCTCGGCCGGACTCCCCACATCGGCTACTTCCAGCGCGAAGGCAGCCACGACGTGAATGTCGTGGAAGCGGCGATGGCCAACCTCGAAATCGCATCGCTGGCGGGTCGGAGACTGGAGACCCTGTCGGGTGGCGAGTTGCAGCGGGTAGTCCTGGCTAGAGCTCTTGCCCAGGAGGCCCCGATTCTTCTCCTCGACGAACCGACTTCGGCTCTCGACGTCGGTCACCGGGTCGGCGCCCTCGAGCGGGTCGAATTGCTACGCAGGGACCGCAATCTGACGGTGATTACGGTCCTGCACGACTTGACGCTGGCGGCTCAGTTCTGCGACCGACTGGCCCTGATGGCCGGCGGCCGGGTTGCCGACATCGGCCAGGCCGGTGCCGTTCTGACCGAGGGCGCCATGCGAAAGCACTACGGCGCCGACGTCGTCGTAATGGACGGCCCCGGAGGATCGGTGGTGGTCGTGCCGATGCGCAGCAGCAGGAGCCGGTTGGCCCCAAGTCGACTGATTGGATCGAGTGATTCGGCCGAGTGATTCAGACCAGCCGGACTCGGAGGTCGATCGACTAGCCGTCATCGACGATTACCCAGGACCTGACAGGGAAGGTGCCCATACCCTTGACCTTGGGCGGTACGGCGAAGAAACGGAACGATGCTCCCACCAGCGGGGCCAGCCCGGTGAGGTGTTCGACGATGGGGATGCCGGCCGCAAGCAAGGTGGTGTGGACCGGCCGGCCGCCGCCGGTGGTGTCGTCGATATTGACGGAGTCGATGCCGACGAGGGCGGCTCCCTCAGCGACGAGACGCTCCGCCACGGCCACCGTCAGATAAGGATGTGTTGGGTCTCCGTAGTGCTCGGTGCGCCAGTGGCTGTCCCATCCGGTTGCGAACAACACTGCCCGGCCGGCGACATCGTGCCCGTCGAGGACGTCGGGGGTGATGGGACCTTCTCCGGCGAGACAAACACCATCGAGATCGGCGATACGCTCGAGGGGAAGTTCCGAGAGATCGAATCCGTCGTGAAATCGGTGGGCCGGAGTGTCGAGGTAGGTCCCGGTGTTGGCGACCATTCGGATCTCACCGATCTGGAATTCGGTCCCCTCCTCGTATCGTTCCCGCGAAGCCTCGCGGGTTAGAAAGTCGGAGATGACCGGGCCCGGTAGACCCGGATAGGTCGTCATTCCATGCTCGATCGGATGGGAGAGATCGACGAGAGTCACGGCACGACGTTAGGCACGGGGCGAGGGCTGTTCTGTTTCTGGCTTTCGGTAACCGTGCTCAGCCCGAGGCCGACGAAGCTGATCGCGGCCGCAGCCAGCCAGAACAAGATTGCGGCCCTCGCGTAGTGCGGGCCGTAAAGAGGTCCGACTAGTCCTCCTGACACTTGCCGCCATGGTCCTCTTGTGGGAGCTTGACGCTACGTCGATCAGGCGACATCGATTTTGGAAGGCCCATGAAGACCAGAAACAGGTGGTTCGTTTTTGTCCTGGCGCTCGGGTTGATGCTCCCGGCGGGCCTGCCATTAGCAGCTGAACTGGCTCCTGGTGGAACGTTCATCGACGACGACGGATTGGTCCATGAGCCCGATATCGAGGCGATATTCGCCGCCGGGATCACCCAGGGTTGCAGCTCGACTCAATTCTGCCCGGACCAGGCGGTGACCCGGGGTCAAATGGCGGCTTTCCTAACCCGGGGCCTGGCTCTACCTGCGGCGACGTCGTCACCATTCAGCGACAGTGCCGGTCAGTTCCAGGATGACATCAACCGCTTGGCCGCTTCGGGAATCACGACCGGGTGCGGAGGCGACCTCTTTTGTCCTAACGACGCAGTCTCGCGGGGTCAGATGGCGGCTTTCCTCAACCGTGCCCTCGACTTGCCAGCGGCGACCACCTCTCCGTTCTCCGACAGCGCCGGCCAGTTTCAGGACGACATCGACCGCTTAGCCGCGTCAGGAATCACCACCGGGTGCGGCGGCGGTCGATTCTGTCCGAACGATCCGGCAACGCGGGCACAGATGGCGACCTTTCTGACCCGGGGTTTAGGGCTCACGCCGATCATCCCACCGCCGCGACCGCAACCACTTCCTGGCAATCCGGACGGCAACGCCCCGATCCCGGCCGAGGCCGCGACGGAGGACACCTCCAACCCGACCACCGTCATCGGGACCGGCACCCCCGCCGGTTGCACCGCGCAAGCCGTCGTCGATGCAGTGGCAGCTGGAGGCGTCATCACCTTCAACTGTGGTTCATCTCCAGTGACGATCGTGATGACGCTGACGGCCAAGGTGTTCAACAACGCCGGGCCTGGGATCGTCATCGATGGTGGCGGGCTCGTAACACTCAGCGGCGGAGGGGTTCGCCGGATCCTCTATATGAACACCTGCGACCCTGCCCAGGAATGGACTACTTCGCACTGCAACAATCAGGACCACCCGCAGTTGACTGTTCAGAATCTGACGTTCATCGACGGGAACTCGACCGGCGAGGATTACGACGGAGGCGGGGGTGGGGCAATCTTCGTCAGGGGCGGACACTTCAAGATCGTCAATTCCACGTTCTTGAACAATCGCTGTGACGAATTCGGGCCCGATGTCGGGGAGCAGCGGTTCGGGTGCTCAGCCAGTACAACGGCCTCCCGGTCTACGTCGTTAACAGCACCTTCACCGGAAACCTCTGCTCCAACGGTGGCGGTACCAGCAGCATTGGTGTGTCATGGACGATGATCAACAGCCTGTTCATTAGGTTTCGGTCTGGATAGGGGTGTCGCGGCGGTCGGCGCGGAGCGAGGCCCAGATCGCGACCGTCAATGTCACAACGATCACGATAAGGCTGGCGTAGGTCGGGAAGTGATACCACTCGGCGATCAGCATTTTGAGGCCGACGAATGCCAGGATCACGGCCAGACCAAGGTTCAGGTAGCGGAAACGTCCCCTCATCCCGGCCAGGCAGAAGTAGAGAGCCCTCAATCCGAGAATGGCGAAGGCGTTCGAGGTGAAGACAATGTATGGCTCGCGGCTGATTGCGAGGATCGCCGGCACCGAGTCCACCGCAAAGACGACGTCCGTGCTCTCGATAAGTATGAGTACTGCAAAGAGCGGAGTGGCCAACCGCTTGCCTGACTTCCTCGAAAAGAACCTCTGGCCGTCGTACTCGGTGGTCATCGGTATGACCTTGCGGACCATCCTGAGCACCGGGTTCTGCTCGGGGTGGATCTCCGCCTCCTGATGTCTTGCAATCCGAAAGGCCGTGAAAAGCAAGAACGCGCCGAAGATGTAAAGAATCCAGTCGAAGCGCTCGAGCAGGGCGACCCCGGCGAAAATAAAAGATGCTCTGAGGATCAATGCACCAAAGATGCCCCAGAACAACACGCGGAACTGGTACATCGCCGGCACGGCGAAGTAGCTCAGGATCACGGCCCATACGAAAACGTTGTCGATCGAGAGGCTTTCCTCGATCAGGTAACCGGTGAGGTACTCGCCGGCCGCCTGGGCGCCCCAACCCCAAGCGACGATTGCCGAAAACGACAGCCCGATGGCAATCCACACCGCCGATTCAGTGGCGGCCTCCCGGAAACTGATTACGTGCGGGCGGCGATGAACAACTAAAAGATCGAAAAAGAGCATCGCGACGATCGCCGCGATCACAGCGACCCATGCCCAATTGGGTACCTCTATCGAGACGAACCTGCTCGTCGTTTGAACCGACGGGGAAACCGCCATCACTGCCGGCATCGTTCAATCAGGTCTCTCGTCGGTGCATGATCGGAAGAACCGTAGCTTCTCTCCCGTGCCAGTTTTCCGCGGCGCCAAAGCACAGTGTGGCGGACGCGATTGATGTTCGGAAGGGGCACAATACGACCATGACAATGCCCGCGATCTATTTGGGTCATGGGGCCCCTCCTCTGCTCGATGATCAGAAATGGATGGGTGAGTTGGCCGCCTGGGCGAGCGAACTACCCCGGCCGACGAGCATCCTGATCGTCTCCGCTCACTGGGAATCGGCCCCCTTGGGGATCGGCTCGACCCAATCGGCTGCTCCGCTGATTTACGACTTCGGAGGTTTCGATCCGAAGTACTACCGGCTTCAGTATCCATCGCCGGGGGCGCCCGACCTCGCCGAAAGGGTGGCGGGCCTTATGCCCGATCGAGAGCACGTGGCCTTTACCAATCGCGGACTCGATCACGGCGCCTATGTGCCCTTGATGGCGATGTACCCCCAGGCCGACATTCCGGTCCTCCAGGTCTCGCTGCCGACTCTCGACCCAGACCGGTTGATCGACCTCGGGCGGCGCCTCCGTCCGCTCCGGGACGAAGGAGTGCTCATCATCGGTTCGGGATTCTTGACCCATGGCCTTCCGTTTCTTCGCGACTTCCGGGTCGACGCCCCGCCGCCGGGTTGGTCGGCGGAGTTCGACGCCTGGGCCGCCGAGGCATTTGCCAACGGTGACATCGACGGCCTCGCCAACTTCGGGCACACCGCTCCCGGGATGCCCTACGCCCATCCGACGGTGGAACACTTCGCCCCGCTCTTCGTGACGCTGGGGGCGGCGACAAATCCAGAGGGGGCGGCCCTGCAGACCATTACCGGGTTCTTCCTGGGGCTCTCGAAGAGATCGATCCAGGTGGCCTGAAGCCCGTTTTACGTTTTACGTTCTACGTCCGAACCCGTGGGTAGCGCTGACCAACGGGTCTGACGTAGAACGTAAAACGTAAAACGCTCCCCGAGCAGGGACCCTTAACGCCCTTTCAAAGCCACAGTCATGAATCGCAGGGTGGTGTCGCCGACGTTTTCCAGGTCGTGGATGAGCCGGTTGTCGGGCGAATGCTCGAGATACCTGGTCTCACCAAGCGTGTAGTCCCGGATGATGAAGGTGCCGTCGATGAAACGCTGGAGACCGCGGCCCGGGTCGACGACTGTCCAGAAGTAGGTCTGGTCGTGGACGTGGAAGGCTCCGCGCTGGCCTGGCTCGAGGCGGACTTCCCATACCTGGATGGCCTCGTTCTCGAAAACGACTCTGGTTCCCAACTCGCGGTTGTCGGAGGCCACTGCCAACTCTTCGACGAAGTCGTCGGTCGAGAACGATCCGCGCTCTTCCATCGTTACTGGCTTTCACTGGACGTCGGGTAGCAACTATCGCCGGGGCGGTCTAGCCCGAAAAGGGTGAACGGGTCGCCAGGGTCGAGGGTGCCCTCGATCTGGGCCATGGTTCCAAGACGGCGAGCGCGCTCCGCCAGGAGATTTCCCCGTTCCAATGCTCCGGGCTCCCATGACCGAAGGGCCGCGGGGATGTCGCCCCCGGAAATTTGAAGCGACTCCGACAGGCTCCACGCCTCAGCCGCCGCTTTGGCGGTGCCGGCAGCGGCATGGGGGCGCACGGCGAACGCAGCATCCCCGAGCAAACACACCCTTCCGAACACCATCCGGGGGACCTCAACGTCGAACACCGTCTGAATGAAAGGGTGCTCCGCCATCAGGACCATCCTGGCGAGATCATCGGGCAGGGCCACCTTGGCTTCGCTCCTCAATTCATCGACGTGTCGACTTTGCAGCCTCCCAGGAGCGATCGACGTGTTTCGTCGCACTCCATCGACATCGGTCAATACGTCGTCGAGGAGGGGTCCTTCCTCGAGGTTGCGGTACCAGACGAAGTTGAGGACTCTCTCCGGGCTTGTGCCGCGATGGTTCGGTATCGGATAGGCCAGGATATGGGACAGTGGAGGAGTCGAATAGGTGATCGCCTCATAGAGGTGGTCGAAGATCTTCCGATCCAGTTCAGACTCCTGGACGACCCCCCGCCACCCTAAGTATCCGGCGTACTTGGGCGCTACCTCGGGGAGCAGACGTCGACGGGAAGAGGAAGTGATGCCGTCGGCGCACACCACCAGGTCCGCTGTCATCGAGAATCCGTCGACGGTGACGACCCGGACCCGATCGCCGGCAGGTTCAATCCCGGCAACTTCGTTGCCCAACCGGTACCGGTCGGGCGGTAAATTGTCGAGGAGATTGGCGAAGAGGGTGGTCCACGCAGTGAATCGATAGCGACAGGGCCCCTGGTGGGTCACGGCCCCGGTCCGATCGACTACCCGAAGCCACTCTGCTCCCTCGCTGATCGCCTCTAGGGCTAGACCCGCCCTATCCACCAAGTAGCGAGCCGTCGCTTCATGGAGGACGATCCCGGCGCCCCGACCCTCGAGTGGGGCGGAGGATCTCTCGAGCACCGTTACGTCAAACCCGGCATCGCGGAGTAACAGCGCGGCCGTTAAGCCACCGATGGAGCCACCAACCACTATCGCTGAAGCGTCACCCGGAATCGATGGACGACGACTGCCTGCATAAGAAGCGTTCACGAGATCTGGCGCTTCAGATCCGGCCCTCCAGGCAAGAAAATCGAACCGGTCCCGAACGAAAGCCCCAGGATCAGTTGACACGGGCCGTTCACGACTTGTATACGTACATTCTACATGGTGCAGCATTCGCTGGGATCCACGTCGCAGGCGGGGCAAGCCGATGACGTCGGCTGAAGAAGCCCTGGACGAGCTTCGCAAAAGGATTCTGTCCGGCTCGATGGCGGCCGGAACCAAGCTCCATCAGGAGCAACTCGCGTCCTCGCTGGGCATGAGTCGTATACCGATCCGCGACGCGATACGAACTCTTGTCGCCGAGGGCCTGGTCCTGCAGTTTCCAAGGCGCACCGCGGTGGTGGCACCGATCTCTGCAGACGACCTGACCGAGTTGTATGAGATCCGCATAGCCATCGAGCCCGAAGCGTCGGCCCTGGCCGTTCCGAACGTGAGACCCAGCGATCTCATGTTGATGCGAAACTTGCTCCAGGTCATGGATGCAACCCAGGAGCATGCGGTCTGGCTGGACACCAATGACGAGTTTCATGGGGCGCTGTATCGGCGGTCGGGCCGGCCTCGCATGGTGGCCTTGCTCGATCAGGCCCGGGCCCAGACCCGGCGGTACACAGCGGTGCGCCTAGATAGAGGGCAACCGGATCTCCATGCCGAACATCAATTGATTCTCGCCGCGGTTGAAAGACGCGACCCGGCAGCGGTCAGGGCGCTGGTCCAGGCCCATCTCATCAGCGCGTATTCGATCTTGCGTTATCAGATCGAGTCGCTTGATCAATCGGCCAACGTGAGCTCGGATTTCTACCCCAATCGCGTTGAAGGAGGTTCCATAGCGACGGTGTGAGAGGTTGGCGGTAGGGCA
>Ga0214471_10002665_pt1 | contig 13994 bp, 16 predicted proteins | sample RVTome_5_FD_207665 | JGI IMG/M metagenome (GOLD analysis project Ga0214471, IMG submission 207665) | Soil microbial communities from uranium-contaminated site in the Upper Colorado River Basin, Wyoming, United States - RVT142D155 | ecosystem: Environmental > Terrestrial > Soil > Contaminated >...
GTCGCCCGATCCAGTCCGAGGTGCGCGACGCGGACTTCGATCATCCGTGTGCCGATGGCCGATGGCCGTGAGCCGATAGTGGAAAGGCCGGCGCGGGCGCCATGGGTCAGTATCGGTAGTGGGACGGCTTGTAGGGGCCACCCACGGGCACGCCGATGTACCTGGCCTGCTCGGGTGTGAGCGCGGTGAGGCGGACGCCCAGGTGGGCCAGATGCAGCCGGGCGACCTCCTCGTCGAGGTGCTGGGGCAGCATGGTCACCTTGCGCTTCTGGCCGGGCCCGCGCCGGTGCAGCTCGAGCTGGGCCAGCACCTGGTTGGTGAAGGACGCCGACATGACGAAGCTCGGATGGCCCGTGGCGCAGCCGAGATTCAGCAGACGGCCTTCGGCCAGGACCAGCACGCCGTGCCCGTCGGGGAAGGTCCACTGATCGAACTGCGGCTTGACGTTCTCGTGCCGGATTCCCGACAGCCGCTTGAGGCCCGCGAGGTCAATCTCGTTGTCGAAGTGGCCGATGTTGCCGATGATGGCCTTGTCCTTCATCCGGCGCATGTGCTCCACGGTGATGACGTTGAAGTTGCCCGTGGCCGTGATGAAGAAGTCGGCGGTGGCCACGACGCCGTCGAGGGTGTTGACCTCGTAGCCCTCCATGGCCGCCTGGAGCGCGCAGATGGGATCAATCTCGGTGACGATCACGCGGCAGCCCTGGCCGCGCAGCGACGCGGCGCTGCCCTTGCCCACCTCGCCGAACCCGCACACCACGGCCACCTTGCCGCCGATCATGAAGTCGGTGGCCCGGTTGAGGCCGTCAATCAGCGAGTGGCGGCAGCCGTAGATGTTGTCGAACTTGCTCTTGGTGACGGAGTCGTTGACGTTGATGGCCGCGAACCGGAGCGTGCCCGCCTTCTCCATCTCGTAGAGGCGGTGGACACCCGTCGTGGTCTCCTCGCTCACGCCCACGATCCCGGCCGCGACGCGCGTCCAGCGATCCGGCCGCGCGCGCTGCTCGCGGCGCAGCAGGTCGAGAATCACGCCCCATTCCTCGGGCTCGGTTGCCGGATCGAACGCCGGTACCTTTCCGGCTTCCTCGAAGTCGGCGCCCCGGTGGACGAGCAGCGTAGCGTCGCCGCCGTCGTCCACCAGCAGCGTGGGCCCGCCGCCGTCCGGCCAGCGGAGCGCGCGCGACGTGTAGTCCCAGTACTCCTCGAGCGTCTCGCCCTTGTACGCGAACACGGGGACGCCCTTCGGCTGCTCGGGCGCGCCGTGGGGGCCCACGACCACCGCCGCGGCGGCGTGATCCTGCGTGGAGAAGATGTTGCAGCTCACCCAGCGGACGTCGGCGCCCAGCTCGACCAGCGTCTCGATGAGCACGGCCGTCTGCACGGTCATGTGCAGGCTGCCCATGACCCGGGCGCCGGCGAGCGGTTTCTCGGCCCCGTGCCGGCGGCGCAATTCCATGAGGCCCGGCATCTCGTGCTCCGCCAGCCGAATCTCCTTGCGGCCCCACTCGGCAAGGCCGAGGTCCTTCACCGCGTAGTCCATGGCCGGCTTCGGGGCGGCCTTCTTCCTGGTGGGCTTCACTGCCGTCATGTGTCCGTCCTCGTCCCGGATCCGCGGATTCCCGTAACCGTCGTGCGCGCTCAGGCCGCGCGCTGCGCGGCGTCCCGCAGGGCCGCCGCCATGGTCGTGTCTTCCCAACTGAAGTACTTCACCGACTGCCCCGCCACGGTTCCCGTGCCCGCCTGCCGGCCGAAGTGCCCGTAGGCCGCCGTGGGTCGGTAGATCGGGCTGCGGAGCCCGAGGCGCTGGATGATGCCGCCGGGCGTGAGATCGAAGATGTCGCGGACCGTGCGCTCGAGCGCGGGCTCCGGCACCTGTCCCGTACCGAACGTGTCCACCATGATGGACACCGGATCCCGCACGCCAATGGCGTACGCCACCTGCACCTCGCAGCGACGCGCGAGCTTGGCGGCCACGATGTTCTTGGCCACCCATCGGACCGCGTAGGCCGCGGACCGGTCCACCTTGGACGGGTCCTTGCCGCTGAACGCGCCGCCGCCGTGCCGGGCCATGCCGCCGTAGGTGTCCACGATGATCTTGCGGCCGGTGAGACCCGCGTCTCCCTGCGGGCCGCCGACCACGAACCGCCCCGTGGGGTTGATGTAGAGACGCATGCCCTCGTACTCGACCCCCGCCGCGCCCACGACGGGCATGATGACGATCTCGCGCACCGCTTCCTCGAGCGTGGCGGCCGAGATCTGGGGCGCGTGCTGGGTCGAGAGGACGACCGCCCGGATCGCCACCGGCCGGTCGCCGTCGTACTCGACGCTGACCTGGCTCTTGCCGTCGGGCCGAAGCCAGGGCAACTCGCCCGCGTGGCGTACCTCGGCCAGTCGCCGCGTGAGGCCGTGCGCGAGCATGATGGGCATCGGCATCAGCTCGGGGGTTTCGTCCGTGGCGTACCCGAACATCATGCCCTGATCGCCCGCGCCGCCCGTATCCACGCCAAGCGCGATGTCGGGCGACTGGCGGTCAATGGACGACAGCACGGCGCAGGTCTTGTAGTCGAAGCCCGCTTCCCCGGTGTCGTACCCGATGGATTGGACGGTGTCCCGCACCACGTCCGGGACGTGTACGTAGGCCTTGGTCGTGATCTCGCCGGCCACCACCACCATGCCGGTGGTCACCAGCGTTTCACAGGCGACCCGGGCCAGGTTGTCCTCCGCCAGGATGGCGTCGAGGACGGCGTCCGAGATCTGGTCCGCGATCTTGTCGGGGTGGCCTTCCGTGACCGACTCCGACGACATGATGTGGCGGTGCGACGACATGCAACCCCTTTCCCATCAAACGAATACGCGCCGGCTCAACCCTCGCTCCGGCGCCTGTGGAAGCTAGCCGGGTCCCGATGCACCGGCAACCAGCCGGCGTCAATGAGGTCGAGGTCCACCAGCTCGGCCAGCCGCTGCTCCAGCGCGGTCAGCACCGCGGTGGCATTGGGCGCCTCGAGCGCCTCGCCGGCGGCCCGCGCCGCCTCGCGCGAGTCCACCCGCCGCACCAGCCAGCGGACCAACGGCAGCGCGGTGGGCGCCGCACTGAACTCGCGATAGCCGAGCCCGAGGAGCAGGAAGACGCCGAGCGGCTCCGAGGCCATCTCCCCACAGACCGCAAGCGGGGTGCCAGCCGCCGCCGCGACCGACTGGAGGTGGCGCAACTGGCGGAGCACCGCGGGATGGAACGGGCTGAACCGCCCGGCGAGGCGCGCGTTGCCCCGGTCCACCGCCAGCGTGTACTGCGTGAGGTCGTTGGTACCCACACTGAGAAACGCCGCCCGCTCGGCGAACAGATCGGCGAGCATGGTGGCGGCCGGCGTCTCGACCACCACGCCAATCGGCAGGTCCGGCGCCGCGGGGAGCCCGTCCCGCGCCAGTTCCTCGCGGGCGCGCTCGACCAGCGCTTCCGACTGCGTCAGCTCGTCCAGCGACACGACCAGCGGGAGCATCAGCCGCACGTCGCCGTCCACGCGGGCGCGGAGCAGCGCCCGCAGCTGCGTGACGAACACCTCCGGCCGATCGAGGCAGACGCGGATGGCCCGCCAGCCGAGGAACGGATTCGGCTCGGAGTCAATCCGGAACGCCGCGGGGAACTTGTCGCCGCCCACGTCATAGCTGCGCACGAAGATCGGGTGGCCGGGGAATCGCCGGGCCACGCGCCGGAAGTAGTCCACCTGCTCGTTCTCGTCCGGGAGCGCCGACCGCCCGACGATCATGAACTCGGTGCGCAGCAGCCCCACGCCCTCGGCCCCGTGCCGGGCCAGCGGCTCCAGCTCTTCGGGCAGGTCCAGGTTGCCGCGAAGGATCACGGCCTGCGCGTCGGGCGTCGTGGCCGGCTCGTGACCCACGCGGTCCAGCTCGTCCATCAGTGCGACGCGCCGGTCTTCCGAAACCTGGGCCTGATCCAGCTCTGCCGGGGAGGGCGCCACCACCACCGTGCCCCGCGTGCCGTCCATGACCAGCTCGCTGCCCGCCGGGATCCGCTCGAGCGCGTGCGTCATCCCCATCACGCAAGGGATGCCCAGGCTGCGGGCGAGAATGGCGGCATGGGCGGTGCGCGTGCCCTCCTCGCTCACGAAGCCGACCACGTGATCGCGCTCGAACTGGATCGTGAGGCCGGGCGTCAACTCGCGCGTGACGACGATGGCGGGCCGGCCGTGGGCGTGCAACTGCTCGTCGTCGGGGCGTCCGAGCAGGTGATTGAGAACCCGTTGCTGGACCCCGGTGAGGTCGGCCACCTTGTCCCGCAGGGACCCGTTGGACGAGCCACTCCAGAGCGCGCGCACTTCCAGCGCCTTGAACTCGAAGGCCCGTTCGGCCGTAAGCTGGTTGTCGAGGATGAGCCGCTCGACCTGACCCAGGAAGTCGCGATCTTCGAGCATCATGATCTGCGCGTCGAAGATGCGCGCCTCCTCCGGGCCGATCCGCTCGCTGGCCCGGGTCCGGAGCCGGTCCAGGACCTGGAGCACCGCACCGACCGCTTCGTCGAGGCGGGCGACCTCGGCCTCCACGGCGTCGGGCGGCACGATCCGGTGCGGGACGTCCGGGAGCTGGACCCGCAGCACGACCGCGGGCCCGACCGCGACCCCCGGCGACACGCCGATCCCGTAGAGGACGCGACTGTACGTCATGACGCGTACGCCTCGTCGAAGCCGCGCGCCACGAGGTCCACGAGCGCGGCGAGGGCCGCCTCGGCGTCCTCGCCCGACGTCCGGATGCGAATCGCGCTGCCGCACTCCGCGGCCAGGGTCATCACGCCCATGATGCTCTTCCCGTTGACCGTCATGCCATCCTTCTCCACCTCCACGTCGGCGCGAAACCGCGCCGCGAGCTTCACGAACTCGGCCGCCGGGCGCGCGTGCAGCCCGAGCGGGTTCACGATGGACACGACCTGTTCGCGCATCGTCACCATGCGGCCCCGAGCGCGATCACGACGGCCGCCACGAGCCCGAGGCGCACGGCGCCGAGCGTGGGCGCGAGCCAGCGCAACACACCCACGGCCGCGGCTGCTCCCGCGACGGCGCCCGCCCACGCCGCGAGGTCGAACCCGCCTACCAGGTGCGCGGCCACGAGCGGAATGGCAAACCCGATCGCGAGCGTGGCTGTGGGACCCACCACGCGCAGCGCGAACCGGAGCACCGGGTTGGCCAGGGCGCGGCCCACCCGCGTGCCGTGGCGCCATCCGGCCAGCAACCCCCACACGCGCAGCAGGAGGTGGGGCCCGTTGTACAGGCCGAGCATGGCGACCGCGCCGAGGCCGGCCCGCCCGTCGGTGGAGAGCGCGAGGCCCACCGCCGACGCGGCGGGGAGCGTCCCCGCCCAGACCAGCCGATCGCCGAGCGCGCCCAGCGGACTCACCAGCGCGGTGCGCAGGCGCTCGACCTGCGGGCCCGGCACCTCGTCGTGTTCGGCCCGCGCGAGCGCGCCCGCCGCGAGCCCCACCAGGTAGGGGTGCGCGTTGAAGTACCGGGTGGCGCGCCCCATGGCGGCGCGATACCGGTCGCCGGCGGCGCCGCCGGGCAGGGCCCGCAGCAACGGCTCGGTGGCGTAGCCTACGCCCACGCCGATCATTCGCTCGTGGTTGAAACAGGCCTGGACCGTGAGCAGCCGCAGGCCCGCCCGCACGAACGCGGTCACCGAAGGACCAGCCACGCGATCCCTCCCGACAGGCCGACGGCGAGCCACGCAAACCCGGTGCGCCCCGGCGCCAGGCGCCTGGCGTTCATGGCGGCGGTGGCGAGCGCGATGCCCACGAGCACGGCCAGCAGCAGCAGCGCCGCCCGTCCTTCGACGGGCGGCCAGCGTCGCGCCGCCAGGGCAAGCCCGATGCCGCCCAGCGTGAGCGCCAGCGCCCGCACCGCGTCCCGCGCAATGCCGGCCAGCTGCACGCGCTGGATCGTGTGCAGGTCACCCGCATCGAGCCCCGCGGCGGCTTCCCGTACGCGCCGCGTGTTCCGGCGCCGGAGCACGACCACGGTCCACTCGCCGATGTGCGCCACGGCGAGACCCACGACGACCCCAAGCCCCAGGGCCTCCGCGCCTCCGCCCGCCGCCACGACGGACGCCGCCGTAGCCGCGGGGCCGTAGTCCGGGTAGCGCGCCCCGCCCACCGGCAGCACTTCGAGCGCGAACAGCTCGAGCACCATGCCCAGCAGCACGCCGGCCCCGGGGTCGCCGAGGATGGCGCCCGCCACGGTGGCCGCGACCAGCGGCCGGGCAACCATGGCTTGGAGGAAGCTCACGAGATCCACGCCCGTGATGACGCCCCAGGACACAAGCACGGCCAGCACGCCCACGCTCACCGGAGCACCTCGGCCAGGGGGACGGGCGCCGTCGTGGGGACCGCCTGCGCGGTGATGGCCACGCCGCGCCCCGCCAGGCCCTCGAGGAGCGTGGCCTCGGCGTCCGACAGGAACACGTAGGGCAGCCGCTCGCGCCGGCCCGCCGCCGCGTGGATGCCGCCCAGAGTGACGCGGGTCACCGCCGCCACCGCGCTCAGCCGCTCGAGCGTCGCGACGTCGCCCACGAGCACCATGGTCCGGTCGCCCTCGGCGTCCCAGCCGACAAACCCAGCTGCCGCGCCGGCCACCGACGTGAACTCGATCTCCATGCCGTCCGGCACGCCCATCCGGTACAGCTCCTGCTCCCAGTCGCTCTCGCTGATGGCGTCGTCCACGAGCACGATGCGCCGGAGCCGCATGGCGCGGCCCCAACCCACGACGACCTGACCGTGCACCAGGCGATCGTCCACCCGCACCATCACGCTCACCGCGTCAGGACGCGCACGGTCCGCTGCGCGGTGGACGAGGCCCGCTCGGCCGCCTCACGCGGGCTCGTGTCGCGGTGGTACAGGAAATCCACCAGCATGGCCAGGTTCACCCCCGCCACCACCGCCACGTTCTCGTGGGTCTGGAGATAGTGGGCCGAGGCCTGGAGACAGCTCCCGCTCGGGAGATCCACGAACACCACGGCCGGGGCGTTCCCCACCGCGTCCGCGACGCGCCCTTCGAGCGCCTCCCGCGAGCAGCCCTCGTTGCTCACCGCCACGAGGCCGTCACTCCGGCCCGTGATCCGCTCCACGGCGTCCACGAAGGCGCGCGCCAGATCGGCGTGCGACACCACCACGCCGCGCAGCGGCTCACTCATCGTCCTGGCTCAGGTACTCCCGCAGCTCGCGCTGCTGGGCCAGCTGCTTGAGCAGCCGTTCGTTGAACACGTGCGCCGGATCGTAGCCGGAATACCGGAGCAGGTGGCTCATGGCCACCACCTCGGAGATCACCGTGATGTTCTTGCCGGGGTTGAGCGGTACCGTGACCAGCGGCAGCTCGACCCCGAGGATCTCGGTGGAGCGCAGATCGAGACCGGTGCGGTCCACGTCGCGGGTGCTGTCCCAGTCCTCCAGCTCGACCACCACCTCGATGCGTTTCTGCTGGCGGACCGCCCGGATGCCGAAGAGGGCGCGCACGTCCACGAGCCCGACGCCCCGGATCTCCATGTAGTGGTGCGACAGCTGGTGCCCGCGGGCGATCAACACGTCCGTGCCGCGGCGCACCACGTGGACCACGTCGTCGGCCACGAGCCGGTGGCCGCGCTCGACCAGGTCCAGCACGCACTCGCTCTTCCCGATACCCGACCGGCCGATGAACAGCAGCCCCACCCCGTACACGTCGGCCAGCGACCCGTGCACGGTAGTTCGTGGCGCGAACGCCTCCAGGAGAAACGGCGTGATGCGCTGGTAGAAGTCCGCCGTCTTGAGCTTCGACCGGACCACCGGAATGCTGCGCTCCCGGGCGCCGTCGAGCAGGTCGCGCGGCACGCTCTGCGCCTTCGTGACGAAGAGGCAGGGCACGTCGTAGTCGAGGAACGTGGCAATGGCCGCGCGGCGCGCCTCGGCCCCCAGCGATCGGAGGTAGGCCACTTCCGTCTCACCCAGCACGTGGAGCCGTTTGCCGGCGAACCGCGCCGTGAAGCCGGCCAGGACGAGGCCCGGACTCGAGATCTCCGGGACCGTGATGGTGCGCTCCAGCCCGAGGTCCCCGGTGAGGACCTCGAGCTGCAGCGACTCCATCTTCTCGGCGAGGAGTTCGCGGACGGTGAGGGGCGCCATGCCGCTAGGCGGCGGGCTGTCGCCGCGGGGTTCGCGCCGCGTTCCTCTCGAGCTGCGAGCGGAGCTTCTCCGCCGCCCGGTCGAGGGCCGTGCGAAAATCCGTCTCGTCGCCGGACGCGACGAGGGTCTGGCCGCGCGGGAGCCACATCTTCAGCTCCACGATCCGGCGTTGGTGGTCATGGTCGAACACGATCTCCATCCGCTGGGGACGGTGCGCCATGCGGGCCAGCTTGTCCGCCACGTCTTCGGCACGCGTCCGTATCTCCTCCGGAATCTCACAGTGGCGAGCGGTGACCGTGGTCTTCACGGACTCACTCCTTTCCGCCGCGCCCAGCGGCGCGGATGAGGGTTGCCAGGTGATCGGCCGTCTGCCCGGCGGCGGCGTCCCAGGACAGCGACTCCGCAAACCGCCGGCCGCCCCGGCCAAGGCGGGCGACCAGCGCGGGATCCCGGGCGAGACGCTGCAAGGCGGCGGCCAGGGCCGCCGGATCGTCCACCGGGACGAGCAGCCCCGTCTCCTCGTGGCGCACGGATTCCCGCAGCCCGGGACTGTCGGAGGCCACCGCGGGGGTGCCGCAGGCGGCCGCCTCGACGTTGGTGATCCCCCAGCCCTCCTTCGGCGACGGGAACACGGTGGCCCAGGACCGGCGGAGCAGTACGCGCTTGTCCTCCTCCGCCACGAAACCGAGGAACCGGATGCCGGAGCCCAGGTCCAGCTCCGCCACGAGGCGCTCGAGACGGGGGCGGTCGTCGCCCTGACCCGCGATCTCCAGGACCAGCTCGGTCCCCTGCCGCCGCGCCAGCGCCACGGCCCGGATCGCCGTCTCCACTCCTTTATAACGCTTCAGCCGCCCAACGTACAGGAACGTGGGGACCGCGGTCCGGACCGCCGACGGATCGGGGGTCAGGTGCCCGGTATCCACCCCCGGATAGATGACGTGAATCCGGTCCGCGGGAACCCCGCGGGCGACCAGGTCCGCGCGCGTGCTGTCACTGATCGCGTGAAACGCCGCCCGGTGGTACACCCGGGGAATCGGGCGTTCCGCCAGCCACACGACCGTCGCGAGCGGCCAGGCGGCCTCCCGGAACGCGGTCGTGCCAAACAGGTGGGGGATGATGACGTACATGGGGAGGCGCGTCACGGCCGGGAGGAACAGCGGCAGTTTGTTGATGTCCTCGACGACGGCATCGTACGCGTCCTCGCGCAGGGCGCGCCGCACCGCGGCCCGCCCGCGCAGCGCGAACGTGTGGCGCCCGCCCACGCGGCGCACCTCAAGCCCCCGCACCGACGCGCGCGACGCCGCCCCGGGCCACCCGCTCGTGATCATGGTGATCCGGTGACCGGCCGCCGCCAGCCGGCCAAAGATCTCGAAGAAATGCACCTCCGCCCCTCCGGCCTGCGGGTTCTCGAGGTCCAGCCAGTTGACCGCGAGGAGCCTCACAACCGACCGAGCCGCCGGGCGAGCGGGTCCAGCACGCCGTTGATGAGGGGTGGCGCCTTGGCGCCGGCGAACCAGCGCGCCAGGCGCAGCGCCTCCGAGATCACGACCGGCGCGGGCACGTCCGTGGTCGTCAGCTCGAGGGCCGCGAGCCGGAGGATGTTGCGCTCGTTCACCCCCACGCGCTCGAGGCGCCACTCGGCGAGATCCCGCAGCACTTCGGCATCCAGCGCGTCCGCGCGGTCGGCGACGGCCTCGGCCAGCTGCTCGGCCCGCTCCCATTCGCGGTTCCGGCCCCGGTGCAGGGCGAACAGGCGCTCGGCCACCCCGTGCAGGAGGGGCCGGCCCGCCACCTCCCACGCGTAGAGGATCTGGATGGCGCGCGCGCGCACCCGCGTCTCACGACGCAGCATCGGCCGCCAGTCGCCGAAGCATGCGCAACGACTCCAGCGCGGCCTCGGCCGCCTCGGTGCCCTTGTTGCCGTGGGTGCCCCCCGCCCGCGCGAGCGCCTGCTCGAGCGTGTCGCACGTCAGGAGGGCGAAGCCGACGGGGATGCCGTACGAGAGCGAGACGATGCCGAGCTGCCGCGTCACCTCGGCGGCCAGCACGTCGAAATGCGGCGTCTCGCCACGCACAATGGCCCCGACGGCCACCGCGAGCGCGTAGCGGTCGGTCGCGATGCCGCGGTCCAGCACGAGGGGCAGCTCCCACGCGCCGGCCACCCACACCGTGTCCACGTGCCCGGTACCGAAGCCGCCGGCACTGAGTGCGTCCGCCGCGCCACCCGCCAGCCGCCGGGTGACGGCCTCGTTGTAGCGGCTCGCGACGATCAGGGCCCGCGGCGGGCGGGCGGCCTTCCGCGCGGTCACCAATCGGCCAGCAGATGACCGAGCTTGTCGCGCTTCACGGCCAGGTACCCGCGATTCTCGTCCGTGGCCGGCGGCACGATCGGCACCCGCGCCACCAGCTCGAGCCCGTAGCCGTCGAGCCCCACCACCTTGCGCGGGTTGTTCGTGAGCAGGCGGATGGTCGAGAGGCCCAGGTCGAGCAGGATCTGCGCGCCGATCCCGTAGTTGCGGAGGTCCGGTGCGAACCCCAGCTCCGCGTTCGCCTCCACCGTGTCGCTGCCGTGGTCCTGGAGCGCGTACGCCCGGAGCTTGTTCAGGAGCCCGATGCCCCGCCCTTCCTGGTCGAGGTACACCACCACGCCGCCCCCCTCGTCCGCAATCGCCCGCATGGCGCTGTGGAGCTGCCAGCCGCAGTCGCAGCGCTCCGAGTGGAAGACGTCCCCCGTGAGGCACCTGGAGTGGATCCGCACCAGCACCTTCTCGCGCCCCGAGACGTCTCCAAAGACCAGCGCCACGTGCTCGGCATCGTCAATGTCGTTCCGGTAGCCGATGACGCGGAACTCGCCGTAGGGCGTGGGCAGCCGGGCCTCCGCCACGCGATGGACCAGGCGTTCGTGCTGGAGCCGGTAGGAGACCAACTGCGCGACCGTGACCAGCGTGAGCCCGTGCTCGGCGGCGAACCGCTCGAGGGCCGGTCGGCGCATCATCGTGCCGTCCGGCGCCAGCACCTCGCAGATCACGCCCGCGGGGTACAGGCCGGCCAGCCGCGCCAGGTCCACGCTGGCCTCCGTATGCCCCACGCGCTGGAGGACGCCGCCCGGGCGGGCGCGGAGCGGGAAGACGTGTCCGGGACGCCGCAGGTCGCTCGGCACGGCCGCGGGATCTATGGCCACCTGCACCGTCCTGGCGCGGTCCGCGGCGGAAATGCCCGTGCTCACGCCGAAGCGCTTGTCCGCATCAATGGAGATGGTGAACGCGGTCGCCTGCTCCTCGGTGTTCCGCTCGGTCATCTGCGGGAGGCCGAGGGCCGCGGTGCGTTCGGGCGTCAGGGTGAGACAGATCAGGCCGCGCCCGTGCGTGGCCATGAAGTTGACCTTCTCGGCCGTGATCAGCCCGGCGGCGACGACGAGGTCGCCTTCGCACTCGCGATCTTCGTCGTCCGCGACGACGACGAGCTTGCCCTGCCGGATGTCCTCGATGGCCTGTTCGATCGTTCCGAACGGCATGACGCGTCTCCTCCCATCTATGACTTCTGGACCAGCTGGCGCACGTACTTGCCCAGCATGTCCGCTTCGACCTGGACCCGGTCGCCCACCCGGCGGTCGCCGAGGGTGGTGTGCTGCATGGTGAACGGGATGAGCCCGATCTGCACGGTATCGGGACCCAGCATCTCGCTGATGGTGAGGCTCACGCCGTCAATGGCAATGGAGCCGTGCGGGATGGACAGCGTGGCGACCTCCTCCGGCAGCCGGACGTCCATGAGCCACGCGTCTTCGTTCTCCCGGAGCCCGACGATCTGGCCGACGCCGTCCACGTGGCCCTGCACGAAGTGGCCGCCCAGGCGGTCGCCCACCGCCAGCGCCCGCTCGAGGTTCACGCGGTCGCCGGGTTGCAGCGACTCGAGCACGGTCCGGCTGCGTGTGGTCACGATCACGTCCACGCGGAACGCGCCGCCCGTCCGCTCCACCACCGTGAGACACGCCCCGTTCACGGCGATGCTGTCGCCGGTGCCCAGGTCGTCCCAGGGCGACCGGATGGTGAGCGCCAGGCGGTCCGCGCCGCGCTCGGCTCGCGCCACCGCTCCGATTGCCGTCACGATGCCGGTGAACATAGCTCTCGATCCGTTACCACTAAACTATCCAGACCGAGCGCTCGGCGCTCGACCGTCTCCCAGCGCGGCGCCGAGCCCAGCGGGATGGCGCGGCGCGGGCCGAAGGCCGGGGTGCCCTGTCCCAGCCACACCGGCGCGGTCACGTCGTAGATCCGGTCCACCAAGCCGGCCTCGAGGAGCGTGGTCGTGAGGCGTCCGCCGCCCTCGACCAGGAGCGACCGGATGCCCTCCCGGCGCAGCACCGTGAGGGCCGGTGCCACCTCCATCACCGGCACCAGCACCACGTGCTCCGGGAGCGCGGCCCGCCGCAGGGCGGCGACGTCCGGGTCCGTGACCACGATGGCGCGACCCGGAACGCCGACTGCGAGGCAGCGCAACGAGCCGCGCACCTCGCCCCGGCCCGCGAAGATCACGCGGGCCGGCGGGACCCGCGGCTCGACATCCCCCCGCACAGTGAGTTGCGGATCGTCACGGACGGCGGTCCGGCGCCCCACGCCCAGCGCGTCGTACCCCGCGCGCAGCCACTGCACCCAGTCGCGCGCGGCCGCCCCGGAGATCCATTGCGAGCGGCCGTCGGCGTCGGCAATGAAGCCGTCCAGCGAATGGGCGAGCTTCACCGCCACGAACGGACGGTCCCGCCGCACCGTGCTGCACAGGAATGGTGCGTTCAGCGCGGCGGCTTCCGGCGCGCAGAGTCCCAGCTCGACCTCGACGCCCGCGGCGCGGAGCCGCGCGATCCCCCCGCCGGCCTCGGGATCGGGATCCCGGACCGCCACCACCACGCGCCGCACGCCCGCCGCGATCAGCGCGTCCACGCATGGCGCGGTCTTGCCATGGTGCTTGCAGGGCTCGAGGGACACCACGAGCGTGGCGTCGCGGGCGTCGCCACAGGTCGCCAGCGCCGTCACTTCGGCGTGCGGGCCACCGAACTCCGCGTGCCAGCCCTCGCCGATCACCTCGCCGTCACGCAGCAGCACGGCGCCCACGATCGGGTTCGGGGCCACGCGTCCCCAGCCCCGCAGCGCGAGGTCCAGCGCCCGGCTCATGGCCGCGCGCTCGGCGTCACTCACCGCAGCACCCGCACGCCGTCGCCCGACCCCACGTCGCCGATGATCCACGTCTCCACGCCCGCGGCGCGCGCCGCCGCCTCGAGCGCGGGGACCGCGCCGCCCGGCGCCACGGCGATCATCCCGATGCCCATGTTGAACACCCGGTCCATCTCGTCCGGCGTGACGCCGCCCGCCTCCTCGAGCCAGCGGAAGACGGGCGGCACCGGCCAGGATCCGGATCGGACCGTGGCGCCGCACCTGTCGGGCAGGGAGCGCGACAGGTTGCCGGGGATGCCCCCGCCCGTGACGTGGGCCAGCGCGTGCACCTGATCGAGCACGGGATACAGGGCGGACCAGTAGGATCGGTGCACCGCGAGGAGCGCGTCGCCCACGGTGGTGCCGAGTGCCTCCACGTGGGCGCCCACGTCGAGCGCGAGGTCGCCGAAGACGATGCGGCGCGCGAGCGTGTAGCCGTTGGTGTGGAGGCCGCTCGACGCGTACCCCACCAGCACGTCGCCCGGCGCCACGCGGTCGCCGTGCAGCGCGGCGGACTCGGACACGGCCCCCACGATGGTGCCGGCCAGATCGTACTGCCCGGGGTGGTAGAGGTCCGGCAGCTGCGCGGTCTCGCCACCCACCAGCGTCATGCGGTGCAGGCGGCACCCGCGCGC
>Ga0214471_10002668_pt1 | contig 13981 bp, 16 predicted proteins | sample RVTome_5_FD_207665 | JGI IMG/M metagenome (GOLD analysis project Ga0214471, IMG submission 207665) | Soil microbial communities from uranium-contaminated site in the Upper Colorado River Basin, Wyoming, United States - RVT142D155 | ecosystem: Environmental > Terrestrial > Soil > Contaminated >...
AGGCTCGATCCATAGAGGAGATCTACCAATCCCTCGCAGGCATTCTTGAACGATTCCACCCCCAAGAATGCGCCGCCTATCTCGCAAACTCCGGATACGCTTCTACCTAAAATGGGAACGCTCTAGCGCGCACGCCGGCGCAGCATCTCCTTCGAGGCCAGCACGGCGCCGGCAACGATGAACAGGCAGGCGAGCGCCACCTGCCAGGTCGCTTCCGCCTTACCGAAGGTGATGAGGATGAGCGTCGAGAGCAGCGGGGCGGCGTAGGAGAGCGCCCCCAGCACCTGGATGTTGCCGTGCTTGGTGCCGTAGTCCCACACGAAGAAGGCGGCGCCCACCGGCCCCAGGCCGAGCCCCAGCACCGCCAGCCACTGCAGGCCCTGCGGCACCACCGTCGTCTCCCACAGCAGGTGGCAGAGCAGCCCCAGCAGGGCGACGGCGCCGCAGAAGCCGCCGACCACCTCGGTCGGCACCGCGCCGAAGCGGCGGTTCAGGACGGAGTAGCTGGACCACGTCAGCGCGCAGCCCGCCGCCGCAAGATAGCCGAGCGTGTAGCGCGCATCGAAATCGAGCGCCCCGCCCTTGGTGACCAGCAGGCCGGCACCGGCGAGGCCCATGCCCGCGCCGGCGAGGTGGAACCAGCGCAGCCGCTCGCCCGGCAGCAGCGCCGAGAACAGCACGATGAGCAGCGGCCAGAGGTAGGCGATGAGGCTGGCGTCGACCGCCGGCGCGTTGCCGAGCGCGACGAAGTAGAAGAAGTGGTAGCCGAAGAGGCCGCCGACGCCGAGCGCCCAGACCGCCGGCGCCTGGCGCCAGGCGGCGAAGGCGCGCGGCCCGCGCGCCGCCAGCACCGCGAGGCTGATCAGGAAGGCGACGGCGAAGGTCATGGCCAGCAGCTGGAACGGCGGGATGCCCGCCGCCCCTGTGGTGAAGAGGGCCAGCATCGCCCACAGCAGCACGGCAATGCCGCCGATGAGGGTCGCCTTCACGCGCCGCGCCGCGAGGGCGGCATCTGGAGTCACGCAGGTCATGGCTGCGCTGATAGCGGGCGGCGGCGAGGCTGGCAAGTCAGCTGATGTTTCGCTTCTGTAACGCGAGCCCGATGATGCGCTCGGTTTCCTGCCAGAGGCCGTAGGGCGCGAGGTCGGCGGGGTCGGCCCAGGTGACCGCGGCGGCGTCGTGGCCGGGCCGCGCCTCGCCTGCCCGCCACTCGGCCAGCAGATCGACCAGGGTGTAGTGGTACTGCACGGTGCCGGCCTCGTCGCGGGTGATGGAGTCGACCACATCGAGAAGGCCGCCGACCTCGACCTCGATACCGGCCTCCTCGGCCACCTCGCGCCGGGCCGTGGCGGCGATGCGCTCACCGAGGCGCTGGCGCCCACCGGGCAGCGACCACTGCCCCTCGCGCGGCGGCTTGCCGCGGCGGATCAGCAGCACGCGGTCGTCCTTGAAGACAACCACGCCAACGCCGATCAGCGGGCGGTTGGGATAGTCGTTCACCGGCGGCGTCCTAGTCGACCTCGCCGCGCGCGACCGCCCTCAGGTGCTCGTCGACCGGGATCTGGTAGCCGTTGGCCAGGCGGTTGGTCTCGTTGGCCATGCCGACCACCGCCATCAGCTCGTGCAGCATGGCGTCGTCCATGCCCTTCAGGCGCGCGCCGGCGGTGTGCGAGGTGATGCAGTACTCGCAGTTGTTGGTGACGCTGACCGCCACGTAGATGAGCTCCTTGGTCAGCGGGTCGAGGGCGCCCGGTGCCATCACCTGCTTCACGCTCTCCCAGGTGCGCCGCAGGGTGTCCGGATGCTGGGCCAGCGCCTTCCAGAAGTTGTTCACCCAGTCGGTCTTGCGGGTGGTCATGATGTCGTCGTAGACGGCGCGCACCTCGGCGGAGGCGTCCTCGTACTCGATCAGGCGTCCGAGCGGCATGATGCGCCCTCCGTTGGCTTGCGTGGTCCGGTCATAGCGGGAAGCGCTGCCTGAGTGCCGCGTCGGGCACCATGCAACGGTCATAGCGTCCGAAGACACTGTAGCGGTTCTGCGCCAGGCGGTCGTAGAGCCAGTCGCGCAGCCCGAGCGGCAAGAAGCGGGTCAGCGCGGCCCACGACCACGGCGCCTTCAGCGCGAGCGCAAGGCGCACGATAGCGTCGGACTTCAGATAGTAGCGACCGCCGTCGATCACCACCACGCTGTCGTTGCCATCGAGCGGCCGGCCGAGCGTCGCCAGCAGCCGCTGCCCCAGCGCCGACTGCATCGGCGCGAAGCTGAACGCCGGCTCTCTCTCGTGCGCAAGGATGAACCGCACGGCCCCGCCGCACAGCACGCAGACGCCGTCGAACACCATGAGCCGGGAAGGCACCGTGAGACCCGGCGGCAGGGGATGGCCGCTCGCCGCCACGTGCGCCGGCGGCCTCAGGCCATGTACTGGCCGCCGTTGGCGGTCAGCGTCGCGCCGGTGATGAAGCCGGCCTCCTCCGCCGCCAGAAAGACCACGCAGCGCGCAATCTCCTCCGGCTCGCCGAGCCGCCCGGCCGGGATCAGCGGCAGGATCTTGCTGTTGAGCACCTCGGCCGGCACGGCGCGCACCATTTCGGTGGCGATGTAGCCCGGCGCGATGGCGTTCACGGTGATGCCCTTGGCGGCATTCTCCTGCGCCACCGCCTTGGTGAAGCCGAACACGCCGGCCTTGGCGGCGGAGTAGTTGGCCTGGCCGAATTGGCCCTTCTGGCCGTTGATCGAGGAGATCGAGATGATGCGACCGTAGCTCCGCGCCCGCATGCCTTCGATGACGTTGCGCGTCATGTTGAACAGCGAGTCGAGGTTGGTCGCGATCACCGCGCGCCAGTCCTCCGGCTTCATGCGGTGCAGGGTGCCGTCGCGGGTGATGCCGGCGTTGTTCACCAGCACGTCGACCGGGCCGAGGTCCGCCTCGACCTTGGCGATGCCTTCCTTGCAGGCCGCGAAGTCGCCGACGTCCCACTTGTAGACGGCGATGCCGTGCTCGTCCCTGAACTTGTGGGCGGCTTCGTCGTTGCCGCCGTAGGTGGCGGCGACGGCGTAGCCGGCATCCTTCATCGCCTGCGAGATCGCCGCGCCGATACCACGGGTCCCCCCCGTCACCAGAGCCACGCGCGCCATCCTCGAACCTCCCCGCTTTCGCCGTTCGCCGCCTGTGCCGGCGGTCTCATGGCATCAAAACATGGAACGGCCGCCGGCGCCAACCGCCGGCGGCCTTCCCGGAACCGCCTAGTCGCGCTCGAGGCACATGGCGATGCCCATGCCGCCGCCGATGCAGAGCGTGGCGAGGCCCTTCTTGGCATCGCGCTTGGCCATCTCGTGCAGCAGCGTGACCAGCACGCGCGCGCCCGAGGCGCCGATCGGGTGGCCGATCGCGATGGCGCCGCCGTTCACGTTCACCTTCGCCGGATCCCAGCCCATGTCCTTGTTCACCGCCAGGGCCTGGGCGGCGAAGGCCTCGTTGGCCTCGACGAGGTCGAGGTCGCCGACCGACCAGCCGGCCTTCTCCAGGGCGCGGCGGCTGGACGGGATCGGGCCGGTGCCCATGATCGCCGGGTCGACGCCGCAGGTCGCCCAGGAGACGATGCGGGCGAGCGGCTTCACGCCGCGCTTGGCGGCATCGTCTGATGACATCAGCACCACCGCGGCGGCGCCGTCGTTGATGCCGCTGGCGTTGCCGGCGGTCACCGAGCCTTCCTTGTTGAAGGCCGGACGCAGGCCCGCGAGCGATTCGGCGGTCACCCCGTGGCGCGGATACTCATCGGTGTCGACCACGGTCTCGCCCTTGCGGGTCTTGATGGTGACAGGGACGATCTCGTCGCTGAAGCGGCCGGATTTCTGCGCCGCCTCGGCCTTGTTCTGCGACGCGGCGGCGAAGGCGTCCTGCTGCTCGCGGGTGATCTGCCACTGCTTGGCGACGTTCTCGGCGGTATTCCCCATGTGGTAGCCGTTGAAGGCGTCCCACAGGCCGTCCTTGATCATCGAGTCGACCATCGAGAGGTCGCCCATCTTCTGGCCGTTGCGCAGGTGCGCCACGTGGGGCGCCATGCTCATGTTCTCCTGACCGCCGCAGACCACGATGCGCGAGTCGCCGACCTGAACTGCCTGCGAGCCGAGCGCCACGGCGCGCAGGCCGGAGCCGCAGAGCTGGTTGATCTGGTAGGCGGTCTTGTCGTACGGGATGCCCGCCTCGACGGCGGCCTGCCGTGCCGGGTTCTGCCCCTGACCGGCGATCAGGATCTGGCCCATGATCGCCTCGTCGACCTCCGCGGCCTCGACCTTGGCGCGCTTCATCGCCTCCTTGATCGCCACGGCGCCGAGCTGCGAGGCCGGCAGGCTGGACAGGCTTCCGTTGAAGGTGCCCACCGGGGTGCGGGCGGCGCCTGCAATTACGACATCGGTCATCTTCGGAGTTCTCCCTTCTGGCGGTCACGGAAGCGCCGCGGACGGACGCGCTGAGCCGCATTCCGGCGCGCGCCCCCGCACCGGCGGGCACTCGCGCTCATTTCGTCAATCTCTGCCCTGATATAAGGATACCGGCTCCCCCGGCGCAAGCCGCGCCTCGGAAAACCTCGATGACAGTGCTTTAGCGTGCCGCCGCGCCGCGGTCCCTGATCCAGGTCAACAGGGGCTGCCATACGGTGCGCTCCGCCTGGGCGCTGACCACCATGCCGATGTGGCCGGCCGCCGGCGTGAGGCGCTCGGCGCCGGGGATGGCATCGGCCAGCGCGGTGGCCGAGGCCGGCGGCACGATGCGGTCCTGGGCCGGGATGACGCACAGCGTCGGGAGGTCGAGCTGCGCCGGATCGACCGCCTGGCCGGCGAGCCGCCACTGGCCGCGTGCGGTTGCGTTCTCGCCATACCAGCGCCCGAGGCACTCGCGGGCCACCGGCGCGGCCAGCGGCACGCCGTCGTTCAGCCAGTCCTCCAGGGCGACGAAGTCGGCGGCCTTGCGGCTCGTGGGATCGAGCCGTCCGAAGGCGAGGAACTTGCGCACCACCAGATGCGGGTCGAGGCCGGCGAAAAGCGTCTGCAGCAGGTCGACCGGCAGCTCGCCGGCGACCTCGAGCAGCGGCGACAGCAGCGGCAGGCTGGCCGCCGCCATGCGGCTGTGCGGCGCGTTCTCGGCGTGGAAGTCCCAGGGCGTCGCCAGCAGCACGAGTCCCGCGAGATCGGCCTGGCGGCGCAGCGCGAGGCCGAGCGCGAGGAGACCGCCCATACAGTAGCCGAGCACCACCGGGCGCGCCGCCGCCTGCGCGCGCAGCGCATCGAGCGCGCGCTCGAGGCGGCCGGCGACGTAGTCGGTGAGGGTGAAGCCGCGCTCTTCGGCGCCGGGGCTGCCCCAGTCGAGCAGCAGCGGGCGCAGGCCGTGGCGCGCCAGCCAGCGCAGGAGGGACCGTTCCGCCGTGAGGTCGAGCACGTAGGCGCGGTTGATCAGCGAGGGCACCACCAGCACGGCCGGCCCGGCGGGCGCGGAGTCCGCAAGAGCGCCGTAGTCGAGCAGGCGGCAGGAGCCTTCCTGCCAGATCGCCGGCGGATCCTTCAGGTCGCGGTGGTAGGGATGCCGGCGATAGGCCTCAACGCCGGCGGCCAGCGCCGCGAGACGGCCGGCCACTTCGCGCTCCACCGCCTTGGCGAAGACACCGATGTCAGTGCCGTTCAGGCTTTCCCTTAGCGCGGCGGCGCGCTCCGCCAGTTCCCCCTTCCAGGGCAGCGATCCGCTGTTCCAGAGCGGCAAGGCGCTCCGTGAGGACGCCCAGGTCAGCCCCGCCGCCATCAGGTGCAGTGGCAGCGGGCGCGGGCCCAGGCGCCGCGGCGGGCTTTCTACCATGGGTCTCGTGTCCCCTCTCGACATCGGGCCGGGCGGCCGCCATGACGCTGCCGAGGGCGGCAGGCCAGGCCGACCACGCCGCCGGCAGGCCGCTGGCAGCCACGCCCAGGGCCGCCATCACCTTCTGCACGGACTCCGCGAACGCCGGATCGGCCGCCAGCGCCGTCATCTGATCCTGCCAGAGGTCGACGTAGCGGCGCGCCAGATCCTCCAGATCCGGGGCTTCCGGATCCTGCGGCGTCTGCTTCGGCTGGTCGTCCGGCATGGCGTCGTCCTTGCCCGCTGGCACACCCGGTTCCGCGCTGGCCCCTGCCGGCGCGGCGCGGCCGGAGTATAGTCCGCGTCCGCGCGCCCTGGCCAGTGCAGCGGCATGGTCGCGAAGCCGCCGCCGGTCCGACCTGCGGCCCAGCCGGAATGGCGTTCCACGACTAGACGTTGACAGCGCTTGATGCGGCGCAGCAATATCGCTTTAGCATATGCGGTATAATGATCCGGCACCCTGGCGCGAGCGGCGCGACGGCCATTCCGCGCACGACGTGCAAGGGGCCGGGATGCAGCGCAGGACCGGCGACGCCGCAGCCGAAACTGCAGGGAAACACGTCCTCGCCTGTTCCGAGGGAGGTAGCGCCTCCGGTCTCAGGAGGCCGCGCCGGCAACAGTCCCTCGAACAGGGCGCACGACGGGAAAGGCAAGGGAACTTGGCTGCCTCCGACAAGAACAGCAAGAAGGCTGGCGACGGGCCGACCGTCATCAAGAAATATGCGAACCGCCGGCTGTACAACACGGCGACCAGCAGCTACGTGACGCTCGACCATCTCTGCCAGATGGTGCAGGAGGACGTCGACTTCGTCGTCTTCGATGCCAAGAGCGGTGAGGACATCACGCGCGCAGTGCTGACGCAGATCATCGTCGAGGAAGAATCGAAGGGGCAGAACCTGCTGCCGATCAACTTCCTGCGCCAGCTGATCTCGTTCTACGGCGACTCCATGCAATGGATGGTGCCGCGCTACCTCGAGCACATGATGGAGGCCTTCTCCCAGAATCAGGACCGCATGCGTCAGTCGATGCAGGAGACCTTCGGCGGCATGTTCCCCTTCGGCAACCTGGAGGAGGTCGGCAAGCAGAACATGGCGCTGTTCGAGAGCGCGCTGCGCATGTTCTCGCCCTTCGGAGCCGCCGAGGGCAAAGGCGCCGAGGGCAGCAAGCCCGGGGCGCGACCGGCCCCGACCGCATCGGCAGAGGCCGGCGCCAAGGAGTCGCTCGACGCCCTGAAGGCGCAGATCGATCAGCTTCAGAAGCAGATCGACACCCTCAGCAAGGACAAGCCCTGAGCGACTGACGGCGCTGCCGGCGTTCAGCCGTGCGCGGCAACCGCCGGGGTCGGCAGCGTCGCGAGCGCGCGCCGGCCATCCACCTCGGGGCGCCCGAAGTAGTAGCCCTGCAGCAGGTCGATGCCGATGCTGGTGAGGTAGTCGGCATCCGCGCGCGTCTCCACGCACTCCGCCACGGTGGAGACGCCGAGGGCGCGGGCAAGCGCCAACAGGTTGTGGATGAAGATCTGGTTCTCGGTGTCGGTGGTGATGTCGCGGATGAACGAGCCGTCGATCTTCACCACGTCGACGGTCAGCGCCTTCAGGTGATGGAAGGTGGTGAAGCCGGAGCCGAAGTCGTCCAGCGCCACCTTGCAGCCGAGCGCCCTGAGCGCCGAGACGAAGCGCGAGGTCTCGTCGATGTCCTGCAGTGCCGCGGTCTCGGTAATCTCCACGATGAGGCGCGTGGCGATGTCGCGGCGCTCCTTCAGGCGCGCCACCAGGCCTCGGAACCACGAGCGCTCGGTGGCGGTGAGGCCGGAAATGTTGATGGCGAGCGTGGCGCCAGGATTGCGCTCCAGCTCGCGGATCGCCAGGTCGCGCACCCGGTTGTCGATCGAGCGCATGAGGCCGAGCTGCTCGATGGCGGGCACGAACTGCGCGGCCGGCACCAGCTTGCCGTCGCTGGCGACCATGCGCACCAGGCACTCGTGGTAGTGCACCGCATGGCTCGTCGCATCGACCACCGGCTGGTGGGCGAGCACGATGCGGTTCTCCTTCAGGGCGAGCTGCACCTCCTCGCCGATGTCCATGCTGGCGCGGTAGCCCTGACGCTGCGCCTCTGACAGCGCGAAGAAGCGCAGGCAGTCGCGCCCGGCTGTCTTGGCCTGCTGCATGGCGCTTTCCGCCTTGGTCATGGCGTCGACCGCCGTCTTGCTCTCACCCGGAAAGGCGACCGCGCCGATCGACACGGTGACGTGCATCTTGTCGCCGCCGGCGGTGGTGAAGGGATTGTCGCGCAGCGACTGGAGCACCCGCTCGGCTGCGATCTGCGCGGCCTCCTCGCTGCAGGCGCTGAGGATGGCTCCGAAGAAGTCGCCGCCGGGCCGGCCGATGACGTCGGCGGCGCGCAGGTAGTTGTCCAGGCGGCGGCCCAGCTCGACCAGCACCGAGTTTCCGGTTTCGTAGCCATAGCCGGTATTGATGCGGTCGAGGTGGTCGACGCCGATCACCATGTAGATGCCGGTCTGGCCGAAGCGCTGCGCCTGCGCCAGGGCATGCTCCAGGGCCTCGCGCAGGCGCACCTTGTTGAAGTGGCCGGTCAGGTCGTCGAAGTTGGCGAGGTATTCGAGGCGCTCTTCCTGCTGCTTGCGCAGGGTCACTAGGCGGATGACGCCCGACATGCGCGCCGGCGTGCCGGCCGGCGAGAACTCCACCGCACCGCGGTCATGCAGCCACTGGAACTCGCCCCGCCGGGTGCGCAGACGGAATTCGCAGTCGTAGGCGCAGCTGCCGGCGAAATGGTCAGAGAGGGCCCGGCGGCGACGCGGCACGTCCTCAGGGTTGATGCGCGCCTGCAGCGCCTCGCCGGTGGACGGGATCGGCAGCGGCCCGCCGGCGAACAGCGCGGAGATGTCGCCGAAGAAGGCGATGCGGTCGCTGGCCAGATCCCATTCGTAGACGACGTCACCGGAGGCGCGGATCGCCGTCTCCAGACGGGACAGCGCCTGCTGGCAGTCATCCGCTGCGCTGATGCCGGGCACGGCTGATCTGGTCACGGCGCTCCTCTCCTACCTGAAGTCGAGCCATTAAGGGCTTGCGGCCGGTCCGGGCATTCCCTGCCGCCCACCCGGGAATCGAATGTGACAGTCGGCCCTTAAGGAAGGATGAAATACTGCAGGGGGAAGGTTGCTTCTCAAATAACATCCGTGGTCTATGCTTGGTAAACGCTGAAAGTTTGACAAAAAAGCAAGAAAACATGGTTAATTTGCTTGGTTAATTTCTAAACCGTGTTTGATTCAATGCTTGATAAATTTTTCACAAGATGCATCTATTGTAGGTACTGGAAAGAAAACCCCCTGGACTTCCTGGCATGACCGGCGTTCCGAGGCTGCAGCACCTGCCCGTCCCCGCCACCACCGCGGGCGCGACGGCCGTTGCGGTGCCGGAGACGGGCGGCGGCCAGCGGGTAAAGGCGGTGCTTCCCGTCACGCCCGCACAGCGCAGCCAGGCGCGCGCCGAGCGCAGCGCCGCCTGGGCCGGCAGCGAGGGCCGCGAGCGGGCGCCGGCGCCCGCGGGACAGGGCGGCAGCGAGGCCGCAGCCGGCCGGCTGATCAACTTCTCCCGCCTCACCGCTTTGCCCTTCATGGTGCAGGTGTTGGGCCAGCAGGCGGCCATCGGCCGCGGGCAGACGCCGGTGCCGCAGACCAGCCTCACCGGCCACCGCGACGCAGCGCTCATCGGCAGCGACGTCTACCGCCGCGCCGGCGGGGAGCCGGAGCTCCTGCCGGACACGGCGACCTTCGTGCGCCTCGCGGTCTGAGCGAGGCTCTCCACCCTTCGGACGTTTTCTAGCCGGACTTGCCAGTGCCGCCCCCGAGGCCCGGCGCCGCGGCTTCCGGCGTCTCCGCCTGCACCCCCGCTGCGGGGCGGCGCGCCGCCTCCTGGCGCTCCTCACGCGGCATCTTGTGGAAGAACTCGCGGTAGCACTTGGAGAAGTGCGAGGCGGAGACGAAGCCGCAGGCCAGCGCGACGTTGAGGATCGACATCGCGGTCTGGGTCAGCAGCGCGCGCGCCCGGTGCAGGCGCAGCTCCAGATAGTAGCGGGTCGGCGTGCGCCCGAGATAGCGACGAAACAGGCGCTCCAGCTGGCGGCTGGAGAGCCCGGCGCGGCGAGCCAGCTCGGCGCGCGCCAGCGGCTCCTCCAGGTTGCCCTCCATCAGGCCGATGACCTGCAGCAGCTTCGGATGGCTGATGCCGAGGCGGCCCTGCAGGCTCATACGCTGGTGGTCGTGGGTGTCGCGGATGCGCTCGTGGATGAACTGCTCGGCGACCTGTGCGGCGAGGTCGCGGCCGTGCGACTGGGCGATCAGGCTCAGCATCATGTCGAGCGAGGCGGTGCCGCCCGAGCAGGTCAGCCGTGCGCCATCAATCTCGAACAGCTCGCCGGTGATGTCGAGCTGGGGGAAATCCTCACGGAAGGCATCGAGGTTCTCCCAGTGCACCGTGCAGCGGAAACCGTCGAGCAGGCCGGCCCAGGCGAGCAGATAGCTGCCGGTCGAAAGGGCGCCGAGCCGGCAGCCGCTGCGCGCCTGGCGGCGCAGGGCGGCCATCACCGCGGGATCGCGCAGGCGCTGCACCGCAAGGCCGGCGACGACGATGAGGAAGTCGAGCCGCCCGCAGTCGTCGAGCCCGGCGTCGGGGAGCAGGTGCATGCGGCTGGAGGAATGGATCGGCTTGCCGTCGGCGGTGAGGATGCGCCAGTCGTAGAGCGTCCTGCCGGAGAGCCGGTTGGCGGCGCGCAGCGGCTCCACCGCCGAGCTGAACGCCAGCATGGAGAACTGCGGCAGCAGCAGGAAGCCGAAGGTCTGCCGACCGTCGCCGCCGCGCCCGCCTGTCGCTGCCTCACCCCCCACCGCAACGCCGCTCACGTCGTGACCTCTGCCTTTGCCGGCCCCTCTGGCCGCACCCCAGCATAGCCCGAAGCCGCCGCAGGACAACGCCCGGCCGCGGGCTAGACGCGACGGCTTTCCGGCGGCACCCCGACCTGCCGGATGAGGCGTCCGAGTTCGCGCTGGATGAGGTCGAGATTGGAATCGCGCAGGGTCGGCAGGTGGTAGCGCGCCGTCAGCACCGCCTGGAAGTCGAGCTCGGCGAAGATCAGTTCCTCGCCGTCGCCGGCCTGGGCGAGCGGATTGCCATAGGGATCGAGCACGCGGCTGCCGCCCCAGAACACCGCTCCGTTCTGTTCGCCGGCGAAGTTCGCCATCGCCAGCGGCATGCCATAGACCATGGCATAGAAGTCGAGCGCGCGCTGCCAGCCGACCGGATTGGAGAATTCGCCGCCGACGACGCCGAGGGCCGAGGCGACCGGCAGCAGCAGCAGCGTGGTGCCTTGCACCGCCGCCAAGTGCACCAGCGCAGGATTCCAGCTGTCGGCGCAGATCAGCGTGCCGGCGCGCCAGCGCGGGCCGAGATCGAAGGTTTCCAGGTAGCGGCCGCCGGCAAAATGCTTGCCCTCCTCCAGCCGACCGTAGGTGGCAAGGTTCAGCTTGCGATGCAGGAAGGCGATAGTGCCTTTGCGCAGCACGGCGAGTGAGTTGTGGATCTGCGCGGCGACGCCCTCCTCGACGAAGCCGACCGCCGTCCACATGTCGCCGCTGGCCTCGGCAAGGCGGCCGATGACGTCATGGTCGCGCGGCATCGCGAGGGCGAGGGTCTGCTCGCCGACGCAATAGCCGGTGAGTGACAGCTCGGGAAACAGCAGCATCTCCGCGCCCCCGGCTCGCGCGGCAGCGATCATCTCGAGGTGCTTCGACAGGTTGGCCGTGACATCGCCGTGGCGCGCGGCGATCTGCGCAACGGCGAGTTTCAGCCGGCGGCCAGGCTCGGCGTTGCTCTGCACCCGGATGATCTCCTTTTGCGGTCGCCCTCCGCCGCCGCGAACCGCGGCTGCCGGACAGGCGGCGCCAGTGAGCCGGCAACGCCCGGAACTGTCGCGCGCGCAGGCGACTCCTGTTGTCGCCATGAGTCAAATTTGAGACGAAATGGCTCATAGCCGCCCCTTATTTGACCCTGGCACTCAGGGGAGCAGGGGCCATCTAATTCACCCTGAGGATGAGGACTCGCGCGGGCGCCGCTTCTGCCGGCGTAGCGCGGATCGCAGGGCCACCGGTCTCAAGGGCAGGGGTCCCTGCCGCGACGGTGCGACCGACAAGCGACCGGCGGGTCTCGCATCGAACAACAGGCGCGGCGGCAGCTTGCTGCAACGACCGCCGACCGGGAGACGAAGCCACGCCGTTGATTTTCATGATTTTCAGTTCCGTCGTGAAAGCGAAGATCAGGCCGCCGTCTCAACCGCGCCGGGTCAGCGCACCAGGCAGGGCGCAGCGTTGTGGCGAAATACCTCTTGTCTTGTTTACTGCGGAAAGTGAGTATGTAAGCACTCGAATTGTTTAGATATCGCAGCTAGAACGATAAGACGGCTAGCAGAAAATTCGCCATCTGGAGCAACCCCCAACTGGAATGGTGAGATCGAGTGGAAACTGTCACTGCAAACATCCAAAGCGTCGAGAAGTATGTCGGCCAGCGCATCCGCGAGCGCCGCACAATGCTGGGCCTCACCCAGCAGCAGCTGGCGGAGATGATCGGCGTGACTTACCAACAGGCCCACAAGTACGAACGCGGTATCAACCGCGTGTCGGCCGGGCGCCTGTTCGAGATCTCGCGGGTCCTCGGCGTCGACATCGGCTTCTTCTACGAAGGGCTGAACACCGAAGACAGCCGCCTGAACGAGCGCCAGCGCATGTGCCTCGATCTGGCGCGCAACTTCACGCGCATCAGCAACGATCGCCATCAGGAAGCGGTGAGCCAGCTCTGCCGCGTCCTCGCCGAAGGCGTCCAGCACTGAGGCGGTGCGCCCTGCCGGGCTGAGCGCCGGACGGCCGCGCCGACGGAGCGCGGCTGTGCAGGCAGTGCGCATCGCCGTCCTCGCCCGATGCGGGGGAAGCGGGTAACCTGCTGACAGCTGTCGGTGACGCGTCGTCTGGACGGCGCCGCCGGCATTTGGAACAGCTGCAGGGTACCCTCGCCTCGTGTCCGATCTCCTTCCCCAGCAACAGCTTGTGCTTGAGCTGCTTCGCATGTCCGGCGACATCGGGGTGACCGAGCAGCGCCACCAGACCATCCTCTGGCGCACCCTCGGCGAGTGCCGCGCCAAGGGCTGGATCACCATCGGCGAGGTCAGTCCGGGCGTGCATTCCGTCGCGCTGACGCCGAGCGGCCGCCGCAGGATCGAGGCCGCCTCGCCGCGGTAGCTGAGGGCGGGCTCAGCCGAAGAGGCAGAAGAGCGCATAGCAGCGCCCGAAGAACGTCGTGAAGACGAGGTAGAGCAGCGCGTCCACCAAAACCCCCAGGGCGAGCACCGGCAGGCAGACGTAGAGCAGGAAGTACCAGGCCGCCCAGCGCGTGAAGCGGCGCTTGCGGATGACGTGGCCGCGCACGCCCCCTGGCGGCATCTCGCCGTCCTGCTCCGCTGTCTCCATGCGCGCAAGACTAGTCGTTGCTGCGGCTGTGGAAAACCGGGAAACTGCCGGCCATGCTGGCCGAGACCCGCGAAGCCTCCGACGGCGAGACGCACTGGCAGCCCTGTGCAAGGGCGCCGTGGGAAGCCCTATACCGCCAGGCCGGCAAGGCGGCCATCGAGCAGTCCTGGGCCTACGGTGAGGCGGTCTCGCGGCAGCACGGAGAGACGATCGAGCGGCATCTGCTGTCGGCCGGCGACGAGCCGCTGGCGCTGCTGCAGACCTTCCGCAAGACGTACTGGCGTCTCGGCGTCACGCGCATCCTGCGCGGCCCGCTGTGGCTCATCGATCCGCTCCGCGACCCGCGCGCGGCCGGGGTCTGCCACAGCATCGCAACGCGCCACCGCAGCCGCCGCCTCGACTTCCTCTCCTGGCTGCCGGAACTGCCGGACGAGCCGCACAGCGCCGCCCTCATCGAAGCCGGGGGCCTGCGCCGGGTGGTGACCGGCTACTCCTCCGCCTGGCTCGACCTGCGTCAGGGCCCCGAGGCCCTGCTGGCCGGCCTGCACGGCAAGTGGCGGTC
>Ga0214471_10002669_pt1 | contig 13974 bp, 14 predicted proteins | sample RVTome_5_FD_207665 | JGI IMG/M metagenome (GOLD analysis project Ga0214471, IMG submission 207665) | Soil microbial communities from uranium-contaminated site in the Upper Colorado River Basin, Wyoming, United States - RVT142D155 | ecosystem: Environmental > Terrestrial > Soil > Contaminated >...
GCTCGCCGACGACCTGCGCGCCGCCCTGCGCGAGCAGGGCCAGACGGCGCCGGCAGCGCGCGCGCTGGCGCTCGCGCTGATGCTGTGCGGCGCGACGGCCGGCTGCCGCGGCCCCGCCGACCCCGAACTCGCCGCCGCGGTCGAGGGACTGGAGGCCGATTTCCTCGCTGCAAGCACGCCGGCGGAGTTCCGCGCGGTCGCCGAGCGCTTCGAGGCGCGGCTTGCGTCCGCGCCGCCGAGCGGGCCGCTGCTGTTCAATCTCGGCAACGCCTGGGCGCGCGCCGGCGAGCGCGCGCGCGCGGTCGCAGCCTACCGGCAGGCCAAGCTCTGGCTGCCGCGCGACCCCCACCTCGACCACAACCTGCGCGTCGCGCTCGACGGCGCCCCCGCGCTCGAACAGCGCGGCGGCGTGATGACCAAGATTGCGTTCTGGAGCACGCTGATCTCGGCCAACGAGCTCGCCTGGATCACCGCGGTGCTGGCCGTGTTCGCGTTCGCGTCGGCCTTGCTCGCGCTCGCGGTCCGGCATCCCGCCGCGGGCATGGTGCGCAACGGCGCGCTCGTGCTGTTCCTGGCCATCGGCCTGGCTTTCCTGTGGCTGCGCCGCGAACAGGCGCCCGGCCATTTCGGCGTGATCGCCAGCGACGCGGTCGAAGCGCGCACCGGCAACGCTGCGAGCTACGAGCCGGCCTTCACCGAGCCCTTGCGCGTGGCGACCGAATTCGAGGTCCTCGACCAGCGCGGCGGCTGGATCCGCCTGCGCCTGCCGGGCGGCGCGGAAGGCTGGGTCCCGGACGCGGCGGCGCGGGTCTACTGACCCCCGCCCTCGCCGCCGGCTTCGCTTTCCTTCTTCGCGCCGCCGGCTTCCACCGGAGGCTCCACGGAGACTTCGACCGGCACCTCGGCTTCTGCGCCGACGCCCCGATCGCGGCGCGCCGAAGCGTGGATCGCCTGCAGCGCTTCGCGCGCGGCCTCGACCAGGCCGGGGTCCTTCGACTCGAGCAGCTCGACCAGCGCCGGCAGCGCTTCGGGAGCTTCCAGGACTCCCAGCGAGCGGATCGCGGCGATCCGCACTTCGCGGTTCTCGCTGCCGAGCTTGCGCAACAAGGCCGGCACCGGCCCGAGCGCGGAACCTTGCGCGCGCCAGGCCTCCCAGGTCTCGCGTTGCTCACGCACTGCGCGGATGCGCTCCAGCGCGGTGTTGGCGGCCGCGGACACCTTGTCGTCGGGATCGGCGAGCGCTCCGAGCAGGATCGGCACCAAGCGCTCGTCCTGCAGCCGGCCCATCGACCGCAGCAGCAGGCTGCGGTTGCGCAGCGTCGGCAGGTTCCATGCCACTTCCAGCCAATCGGCGACGTCCTCGCGGGTCGAGTGCGCGACCATGAGCTCGGCGGCCTGGACGGCGAAGTCGCCGTCGTGCAGGAGCGGGATGAGGAAATCGTGGTTCCGCTCGACGAGTTCCGGCTTGTCATTGAGAATGGCCAAGCCCCTGCTGCGCAAACCGAGGTTGCGGCTCGTGAGCAACGGTGGGATGGCCCGTTCGATCCCCACCGCGTACCGCGGATCGAATCCGCCGCCGAGCCAGGGTCCCGTCGTCCGATCCGCCAGTTCCGGATCGCGTTTCATCATGGTCAGGAACAAGTCGACCCGCCAAGGCTGTTCCCGATTGCCGCTTGCGTCGATTCCGAAACTCAACAAGTTGACGAGTTCTTGCCGTGGCTCGCTGTCGGCAATGGCCTCCTTGACGAGTCTCTCGGCGTCGTTCACGCCGGCATCGAGCATGGTTCCGAAGGACTGGCCAAGCGTTTTCTGCCGGTCTTGGAAGTCGTTGCGGCGCGAGTTCCGGTCCTTCGCGCTCGCCATCGTGGCGAGCAAGCGCGCGAAACCCTGGGCAGCGCTCTTTTCGAGGCGGCCTTTGCGCACGGCTTCCTCCGCCGCCGCCGGGGCCCAGAGGGTCGCGAGCGCGTGCGTGGTCGGCGAGGCGGCGTGTCCGGCGTCGGGCCACGCGAGGCCGGCCGCAATCGCGAGCGGCCGGTGCGGCGCGAGCAGCAGGAGCGCCAGTTCGCGGGTCTTCCGGCTCGCGGTCTCGGCCTCGAGCAAGGCCTGCAGCACGTCCAAGCCCGGCTCCGAGGCGGTGAGGCGGCGCATGGAATCGGCCAGACCGGGGCGCGCCTGGTCCGACAGGAGCGCGTCGACGCGCAGCCAGTCGGCGAAGGCCAGCCGGTCGGCGTTCAAGGACAGGACGGCTGCGGCGAAGGGCGCGAGTTCGGGCTCGTCGAGCAAGGGCAGGAGCGCGGCTTCGACGCCGGGCGGCAGCTTGGTGGGGACTCCCTGCAGGAATTCCTTCCGGTGCGGCAGGTCGCGGCGCGCCAGAGCGAGCGACAGGATCTCGCCGTCCTGGGCGTCGATCGCGGCGGCCGCGGCAAGCAAGGCCACCAGCGGCTCCCCGTTCTGGACCCGGTCGCGCAGCAGCGTCCGCTCGCCGGCCGACAGGGCGCGTTCCAGCAGCGGCAAGCGCCCGGAGTAACCGAGTTCGCGCGCGATCTCGCCCCGCAGTGCCTCGTTGAGCGTGACGGTCTGGCCGAACTCCAGGACCTCCGCTTTCCCCCGCGATGCCACCTTGCTGCCGCCGTGCGGCGACGGGAGCAGGCTGGAGAGATAGCGGACCCAATCGGCGCGCGCGCCGCGCTCCTGCGCGAACTCGCGCAGAACCTCGTGCTGCCCCGCCAGCCAGAGCTGCTCGATGGCGAGGTCGGCGACCTGCGACTGCGGACTGTGGGCCGCCACGCGCGCAAGGCTGCTGCCTCTTGCCGGGGCGCCCTGTTGGCCGGTGTCGGAATAGGCGCCGTCTTTCCAGACCAGGTCGCCGACCACGAAGGGCGCGAGCAGGTCGTTCGAGGACGAAAGGATTTCGCCGATCCGGGCCTCGAGTTCCGGGCTGCGCCGCCCCCACAGGATGCGCGCGGCCAGGGTGGCGCCGAGCCGCGCGCGGCGGACGTCGGCACTCCGGGACAACGCCACCAGGAAGCCGTCCACGGCCGCGGCCGCCTCGGCATCGACGGGCGGCTGGTCGATCCCGGCGCGCAGGATCTGCTCGAGCAAGGCCGCGTCGAGCTTGGCGGTGAGTGCGCCGAGGGCCTTCATGAACTGCGCGTCGGCCTGCGGCAAGCCGAGCCGCATGACGATGAGCAGCGGGCGGCCGCCGACGCGGGCGGCGATGCCGTCGCCGGCCTCCAGTTCGCGCAGGTACTCGGCGAGATAGGGAAGGGCGCGGCGGCCGTAGCGGCGCAAGAGGTCCTCGGAATCGTTGCCGTGCAGCAGCGCGTCGCGCACCAGCACGTAGAAATCCCGGTCGAGTTCCTGCGCCGGTGGGCGCGCGGCCAGGGTCTGCTCCACGATCGCCGCGACGCGGAGTTCGAAAGGCCCGCCGTCCGCCAGGCGCATGGCCTCTTTCAGGTATTCCTGCGCTCGCGCGGACTCGCCGAGCAGCAAGTGGGCGCGATAGGCCTGCGCGAGGACCAGCGCGCGCGGCCCGGGCTTGTCGAGCAGGTCCGGGACCTGGGCGAGCACGGCGAAGTTGTGCGCCGCGGACTGCACCGCGCCTTCGACTTCGAGCTGGTGGAGCGCCGAGTAGTAGGCCTGCTGCACCAACGGGTCGAGCTCGAGGATCGGGTCTTGGAAGAGCGCGGGGAGGGCGAGAACGAGAGCGAGCACGGCGGTCCTGGGCTGGAGACGCCCTTGTTGTCGCGCCGCGCGCGTCACACCGTCCGCACTCCCGTGTCAAACTCTTGTGACACGGAGTTCCTCACCGCTCTCAAGGCTCGAAGCGGTAGCCGACGCCGCGCACCGTCAGCAGATGCCGCGGGCGTTCGGGGTCGGTCTCGATCTTCTGGCGCACGCGGAACACGTGCGTGTCGACCGTACGGCTCGCGTTGGCGTGCTCCTGCCCCCAGACCTCGCGCAACAGGCGCGCGCGGGAGAGGTCTTCGCCGGCGTGCGCGAGCAGGTAGCGCAGCAGCTCGACCTCTTTGCGGTTCAAACCGTGGCGCTGGCCGGCGTGGACCAGCGAGTAGGCTTGGAAGTCGACCTCGACCGCGCCGAAGGCCGCGGTGGGCTGCGCGCCGCCCGCTTCCACCGCTTGCGCGCGCCGCAGGATCGCCTTGAGCCGCAGCACCACTTCGCGCAAGGGCGCGGGTTTGACCACGTAGTCGTCGGCGCCGTACTCGAAGCCGAGGATGCGGTCCGATTCTTCGCCGCGCGCGGAGAGGACCAGCACCGGCAGGTCGTTGCGGACCCCGCGCAGACGCCGCAAGACCTCGAAACCATCGAGGCGCGGGAGCATCAGGTCGAGCACCATGGCATCCAAGCCCCCGCCGAGCGCGCGCTCCAGGCCGCCGGCGCCGTCGCTGCGCTCCTCGACCTCGTAGCCCTCGCTGCGCAGGCCGTCGGCGAGGCCCATGCGCAGCGAGGGTTCGTCTTCGACCAGCAGGATGCGGTTCATGCGGCCGAGTCCTCGTCCGGCGGTTCCTCGGCGGCGGACTCCGCTGCAGGGTCTGGAGCTTCGGCGAGTTCCCTCGGCGCTGCCTCGACCGGAAAACTGAGCACGAAGCGCGCGCCGACGCCGCCCTCGCCCGGTCCGAGCGTCACGCCGCCAGCGTGGGCCGCCATAATCTCCTTGACCAGCGCCAGCCCGAGGCCCGCGCCCGCCGCAGCCCGGCCATTCGCCGCCGCGCCGTTGCCGCCGGCGGCGGGTTCGGCGGGGCCGCGCTGGAAGGTCTCGAAGACCCGCGCGCGCCAGTCCTCGGCGATTCCAGGTCCGCGGTCTTCCACGGCGACGCACAAGACGGTCTGGCCGGCGTCGAGTTCCGCGCGGCTGGCGGTGACGCGCACCAGCCCGCCCTCGGCGGCGTACTTGCGCGCGTTCTCGAGCAGATTGGCGAGCGCGCGCTCCACGGCGTCGACGTCGAGCCGCAAACGCGGCAAGTCGTCTTCGAGGATCAGCTCGAGGTCGAGGCCCGCGTCGCCAAGCCGCGCGCGGTGTTCTTCGGCGATGCCGCGCAGCAAGGCCGCGGGATCGGTGTCGTCGGTCTCGAGCCGGAAACTGCCGCGCTCGATGGCGCTGACGTCGAGCACGTCGGCGACCAGCCGCTGCAAGCGGTCGGCGTCGCGGCGCAGCGCGCCGTAGTACTCGTTGAGCCGCGCCGGATCGGCCACGCGGCCTTCGGCGAGGTTGTCGGCGAGCAGCGCGATCGCGGCCGCGGGAGTCCGCAGTTCGTGGCTGATGCCGGCGATGAACTCGCGGCGCATGCGGTCGAGAGCGGCGTTGCGGCGCAAGGCGCGCGCGCCCAGCCAGCCGACCGCCGCGAGCGCGCCGACCACCAGCATGGCGGCGGTGAGCAGGAACGCGCGCCGCCGCCGCGCGGGGCCGGCGAAGACTTCGGGATCGGCGAGCACCAGCCGGCGCTCCATGCCGAGGGCCGCGGGCCCGTGCACGGCGCCGAGGACCGTGCGGCCGGCTGCGGCGGCCTCGGCCACCGGCAGCAGCGCGAACGCGCCGTGCGCCGGCAGGATCTCGCGCCACGCGGCCACGAACAGCGCCGCGACCAGCGTGCGGTCGTAGAGACGCCCGCCGCGCCCACTGCCCGATCCGGGCTCGACAAAGGCCAGCGCGTCGGCGCCGACCGCCATCACCGCGCCGGGCGGACCGGCTTGCAGCGTCTCGTCGAGACGCGCGACGTCGGCCAGCCGCGCGGCGCCCGCGGCGGGCAGCTCGCGGTCGAGTTTCGCGGCGACCAAACCGGCTTCGAACCACGCGCGGCTCGGCGGCAGCGGCAAGCGGCCGTCGAGCAATTGGAACAGCAGCTGCTCGCGCACCGCCCGCGCCTCGTCCACGCGGCCGTCGGCGGTCAGCGCCGCGGCCAGCCGTTCGGCGACCACCAGGCCGAGGACGCGGCCGTCGGGCAGGACCATGTCCAGCGCCTGATCGGCGCGCACGCGCTCCAGCAAGTTGGCGGCCTGGCGCGGCCGCGAGTCGGCGACCAGGATCGCGGCGCGTTCCAGGTTGAGCCGCACCGCCGAGGCCCACTCGCCTTCGAGCAGGTCGGCTTCGGCGCTGTCGAGCGTGGCGAGCGCCTGTGCCGCGCGCCCGGCCCGGACCTGTCCTTGCGCTTCGGCGATCTTGAGCGCGGCCAGGCCCGGCGCACCGGCGGCGGGATTCGCCACCGCGTCGCGCAGAACGCGCGGCGCGGGCGGCGGCATTGGATCGTTCAGCCGGCCCGCGGCGTCGAGCCGGAACGCGAGGCGTTCGGGGAGCGGCCCGTCCCCCGCCGCCAAGGCTTTCTCCAGACCGTCGCCGCGCGCGGACAGCAGCGGCAGGAGTCCGCGCGCTTCGGCGAGCGCTTGGGCGTCGCCGGCCGCCGCCGGATCGCTGCCGGCGAACCACGCCAGCAGGAGCACGACCGCGGCCGCGGCCGCCAGCGAGGCGATCCACAGCCGCTCCAAGGTGGCCGGGCGGGACAGGACGATGCGGGGCACCATGCGAATCTAACCCCAGCCGCGTCGGTGCCCCTGGGAGGGGCGCACGCGTCAGCGGATGCGGCAGCTCGCGAGCCCGCGCTTCTCGAGGTACTGCTGGTGGTAATCCTCGGCCGCCCAGAATTGCGGCGCCGGCGCGATCTCGGTGACCACCTGGCCGTGGCGCTTCTGCTGCTCGCGCGCCAGCGAGGCCTGCGCCGCGCGCTCCTGCTCGGGGCTGTGCACGAAGATCGCCGAGCGGTACTGGCGGCCGACGTCGGGGCCCTGGCGGTCCTTCTGGGTGGGATCGTGCGCGCCCCAGAACACTTGCAGGAGCTGCTCGTAGCCGACGCGCGCGGGGTGGTACTCGACGCGCACCACTTCGGCATGGCCGGTGCGGTCGGTGCAGACCTGCTCGTAGGTCGGCGTGTCGACCTGGCCGCCGCAGTAGCCGACGGCGGTGGCGACTACGCCCTCGATCTGGCGGAAAGTGGCTTCCACTCCCCAGAAGCAGCCGGCGCCGAAAGTGGCGACGGCGAGGTCCTTGGCTTGCGCGGATTCGTCCATGATGGGTGCGGGTCAGAGCGCCCCAGCTTAGCCGTAGGCGTCGAAACTGGGCGGCGGACCCAGATCATGGCCGCAATAGAGACAATGCCGGTGCCGATTGTGGCTGCGGCGCTGGCATGCGGGGCAGATCCGGGCCTTCTTTCCGCAACCGGCCGTCGCGGACGCCGTCGCGCAGGTCGACTTCTTCGACGCGCGCGGAGAGCGCCTCTTCGGTCATGCCGGTCTTCTCGGACAGCATCTCCCACATCGCCCGGCAGACCAGCGAGAGCTGGTCGAGCCGTTCCTCGACTTCGGCGGCGGAATAGCGCGCGCGCTTGGCGTGGCTCTTGGCCGAGCCGGCCTCCAGTCGCGCTTGCTCGATCCGCAGCTGCTGAAAGAGTTCCCAGAACACCATCTTCGGCCCTCCCTCGAATCAGTCCTCGGCCAGCGTGGACTGGCGCGAGACGACGCGCCAGGAGCCCTCGCGCCACTCCCAGGTGTCCACCAGGTCGTAGTTTGCCGGCAGCGGCCGGCCCAGCCAGTACCAGTCCTGCAAGTGCATGCGCTGGTGCACCACGCCCCGGCCGCTGCCGACTTCGATCTCGTGGAACTCGGCGTCGACGAAGCCGAAGTCCATTTCCTCGACCGTGGTGCGGATCCAGGTGTCGCGGTCGGCCGGCGGCTGCGCACCGTCGGCGGGCTCGAGGCGGAAGTCCGCAGCCATCAGATCCTTGAGCCGGTCGGGGTCCTGGCACACCATGGCCTGGCGCCAGGCGGCGTCGGCGGCGAGCAAGGAGACGAGGGTCGCCTCGCCCGGCTCGCGCGCGCGCGACGCGCATGCGGCCGCGGTTGCGGTCAGGAGGCAGAAGACGGCGAACATCCGGCCCATCACGCGGACTCCTAGATTCCGAGGCTGTTCAATCCCTCGAGCACGGCGCGCAGCGTGCTGGCCACGCGGGGGTGCTCTTCGTCGAAGCGCGCCGCGGTTTCTTCCACTCGTTCGCGCAGCCGCTCGGCCCCCGATTCGGCGCCCGCCGCGGCGGCGCCGGCGGTCTGCTCGACGCTCGCGCCGACCTCGTCGAGCACTTCGGCCAAGTGTGCACGCGCATCCGCGCCGAGGCCCTTGGCCTCTTGCAGCTCGGAACGCAATTCCGCGAGGAGTTCCTGAATCCGGTTGCGAGGCATGGCTCGCCTATCCTAGCCGCCCGGACCGCGCGCTTCTTCCCCCTCCCGACGCGGCCACGCAAGTGCCATGCAACGCCTGATCGAGTGCGTCCCGAACTTCTCCGAAGGCCGCGACCTGGCGGTCATTCGGCGCATCACCGACGCCATCGAGGCGGTCGAAGGCGTACAGTTGCTCGACGTCGATCCCGGAGCGGCGACCAACCGCACCGTGGTGACCTTCGTCGGCGCGCCCGAGGCCGTGATCGAGGCCGCCGTGGCCGCCGGAAAGAGGTCAGCCGAAGTCATCGACATGCGCAAGCATCATGGCGAGCATCCGCGGTTCGGCGCGATGGACGTCTGCCCGCTGGTGCCGATCGCCGGGATCACCATGGCCGAAGTCGTGCCCTACGCGCACGAACTCGCGCAGCGGCTGGGAGAGGAAGCCGGGCTCACCATCTACTGCTACGAGAACGCAGCGCGCAAGCCCGAGCGCCGCAACCTGGCGACGGTGCGCGCCGGCGAGTACGAAGGCCTGGCCGACAAGCTCGCCGACCCCGCGTGGCAGCCCGACTTCGGTCCGGCGACCTTCAACGCCCGCAGCGGCGTGACTGCGGTGGGCGCGCGCGATTTCCTGGTGGCCTACAACGTCAATCTCAACACCACCAGCACGCGCCGCGCCAACGCCATCGCTTTCGACGTGCGCGAGCGCGGCCGGCCGAAGCTCGGCGGCGACGGCCTGACCGGACCGGTGGTGCGCGACGCCGAGGGCAAGCCGGAGTGGATTCCGGGCACGCTCAAGGCCGTCAAGGGCATCGGCTGGTTCATCGCGGAATACGGGATCTGCCAGGTCTCCTTGAACCTGAACAACATCGCGATCACGCCCATGCACGTGGCCTTCGACGAGGTCAAGCGCGCCGCGGAAGCGCGCGGCGTGCGCGTGACCGGCTCGGAGCTGATCGGGCTGGTGCCGCTGCAAGCCATGCTCGATGCCGGCCGCCACTACCTGGCGTTGCAGCAGCGCAGCGCCGGTGTGAGCGACGGCGAGCTGATCAAGATCGCGGTCAAGTCGCTGGGCCTCGACGAACTCGCGCCCTTCGACCCGCGCGAGAAGATCATCGAATACAAGATCGACGCGCGCGCCGGCCAGCGCCTGGTCGATCGCAGCCTGCGCGGCTTCAGCGAAGAGACCGCCAGCGAGTCGCCCGCTCCCGGCGGCGGCTCGGTCGCCGCCGCGGTCGGCGCCTTCGGCGCGGCGCTCGCTTCCATGGTCGCCAACCTCTCCAGCCACAAGCGCGGCTGGGACGAGCGCTGGCAGGAATTCGGCGCTCAGGCCGTCCGCGGCAAGGCCTGCCAGGAAGAGCTGCTGGCGCTGGTCGACCGCGACACCGAATCCTTCGAGGCCGTGATGGCCGCCTGGCGGCTGCCCGAAGACAGCGCGGCCGAGAAAGCCGCCAAGCAGGAGACCGTGCAGGCCGCGACCCGCGTGGCGATCGAAACGCCGTTGCGGGTAATGGAAGTCGCCCTCGCCTCGATGGCGGTCTGCCGCGCCATGGCCGAAACCGGCCTTGCGGCTTCGGTCTCCGACGCCGGCGTCGGCGCGCTCTGCGCCCGCGCCGCGGTGCGCGGCGCCCACTTGAACGTGCGCATCAATGCACCGGGGCTCGACGACGCGGCCGCACGCACCGCGCTGTTGGACCGCGCGAGAGAACTCGAAGCGCTCGCCGAGACCGAAGAAGCCGCGATCCTGGCGCTGGTCGACGGCCGGCTCTAGTCCGCGGCGTCCGCGGCGAGCTGCCGCTCGACTTCGGCGAGCTGGGCGAGCACGGCTTGCACGTCGGGGTGCCGGTCGGTGTAGAGGCGACGGAGATCGCGCAGCTCGGCTTGCAGACGCGCGCGCTGGTCCGAGAGGGAGCCGCTGGTCGGCGTGTAGCGGCTGGGACTCTCCAGCCTTTGCACCCGGCGTTCGAGGTCGCGGACCCGATCGTCCAACTCTTCGTCGGAGCCGCTGGCCTGGATGCTGCAAGCCGGCAGCGCGAGCAGTGCGGTCGCGGCCAGCGTTTGGAACGAGAATCTGGAAAGACTGGACATGGTGTTGCTTCGGCGTGGGGACGCCCGCGCAGGATAGCGCGGCGCGCCGGCCGTCCGTCACGGCGAGCGGTTCGCCCGGCAGTCCAGGGCGGTCGGCCTAGGCGCCGGCCTTCTGCTTCTGCTCGATCTTGGCCCACGAATCGCGCAAGGTGATCGTGCGGTGCCAGACCGGAGCTTCGGGCGCAGAGAGCGCGGCGTCGCGCTTGAAATAGCCGAGGCGTTCGAACTGCACGCGGTCGTCGGGGCTGAAGTCGGCGAGAGAGAACTCGAGCTTGGCGCCGGTGCGGATCTCGCGCGACTGCGGATTGAGGTTGTCGAGGAAGCTGCCGCCTTCGGGCACTTCTTCGGGGTCCTCCATCGCGAACAGCGGCTCGTAGAGGCGGACCTCGGCGTCGATCGCCGAATGCACCGCCACCCAGTGCAGCGTGCCGCGGACTTTGCGCTCGTCGGCGGTGCCGCCGCCGCGGCTCTCGGGATCGAAAGTGCAGCGCAGCTCGGCCACCTTGCCGGTGTCGTCCTTGATCACTTCCTGGCAAGTGACGTAATAGGCGTAGCGCAGGCGCACTTCCTTGCCCGGCGCGAGCCGGTGCCACTTGCGCGGCGCCTCTTCGCGGAAGTCGTCGCGCTCGACCCAGATCTCGCGGCCGAAGGGCAATTTCCGCGTGCCGAAACTCTCGTCGGACGGGTGGTTGGGGACTTCGAGCGCGTCGACCTGGTCCTCGGGCCAGTTGGTGATCACCAGCTTGAGCGGGTCGAGCACCGCGAAGTGGCGCGGGCAGCGCGCTTCCAAGTCCTGGCGCACGTGATTCTCGAACAGGGTCAGATCGACCGTGCTGTCGGTCTTGCTCACGCCGATGGTGTCGCAGAAGGCGCGGATCGCTTCGGGCGTGACGCCGCGGCGGCGCAGACCGGCGAGGGTGGGCATGCGCGGGTCGTCCCAGCCGTCGACCAGCTCCTGCTCGACGAGCTGCAGCAACTTGCGCTTGCTCATGACCGTGTGGGTCAGGTTGAGGCGCGCGAACTCGTACTGGTGCGGCTGGTGCGGCACCGGCAGGTGCGCGAGCAGCCAGTCGTAGAGCGGGCGGTGGTTCTCGAACTCGACCGTGCAGATCGAGTGGGTGATGCCTTCGATCGCGTCGGACTGGCCGTGCGCGTAGTCGTACATCGGATACAGGCACCACTCGCTGCCGGTCCGCTGGTGCGCGCGGTGCATGATCCGGTACAGCACCGGGTCGCGCAGGTTGAGGTTGGGCGAGGCCATGTCGATCTTGGCGCGCAGCACCTTGGCGCCGTCGGGAAACTCGCCGGCTTTCATGCGCCGCAGCAAGTCGAGCGACTCGGCCGCCGGCCGGTCGCGGTACGGGCTGTTCTCGCCGGGAGAGGTCAGCGTGCCGCGCCCGGCGCGGATCTCGTCGGCGCTCTGCTCGTCGACGTAGGCGTCGCCGTTCCCGACCAGGTGCTCGGCCCACTCGTAGAGCTGCCCGAAGTTGTCGCTGGCGTGGTGCAGGTGCCCGCCCCAGTCGAAACCGAGCCAGCGGACGTCCGCCTTGATCGCTTCGACGTACAGCTCTTCCTCCTTGGCAGGATTGGTGTCGTCGAAGCGCAGATGGCAGCGCCCTCCGAACATCTCGGCGATGCCGAAGTTGAGGCAGATCGACTTGGCGTGCCCGATGTGCAGGAAACCGTTGGGCTCGGGCGGAAAACGGGTGACCGGGGCGGTGTGCTTGCCGCTCGCAACATCGTCGGCGACGATCTTGCGCACGAAGTCGAGCGGCTTCTCGCGTTCGACCGGGGCGGATTCGGCGTTCATTCGGCGGCTTGCAGGAGTTCGAGGACCTTGTCGGGGTGCGCGGCGGCGTTGGGCACCTTCTTCCAGTGCTTGACCACCTTGCCATCGGGGCCGATCCACACCGTGGAGCGGATCACGCCGATCTTCTTGATTCCGTACATCATTTTCTCGCCCCATGCGCCGTACTTCTCCATGACCTTCTTGTCGGGGTCGCAGAGCAGCGGGAACGGGAGCTTGTACTTCTTGATGAACTTCCGGTGCGCCTCGGGTCCGTCGGGAGACACCCCCACCACCGTGGCGCCGGCCGCTTGGATCTGCTTCCACGAACCGCGGAAGCCGCTGGCCTCTTTCGTTCAGCCGGGCGTGTCGTCCTTGGGGTAGAAGAACAGGATCACGTGCTGGCCGCGCAGGTCCTTGAGCGCGAACGGCTTGCCGTCCTGATCCGGCAGCGTGAACGCCGGGGCGAGTTTTCCTTCTTCGATGGCCATGAGCGGTTTGCCGGGTTTGCGGGGTCGGCCGCGGCGCCCGGACCGCACAGGATAGCCGCGGCGCGGCGGCGATTCCGATCCGCGCGCGGCGTCAGCCGCTGGCGCTCTCGTAGAGGTCCAGAACGATTTTCAGGCCGCCGGCGGCCTGCCGCTTCCAGACAAGGACGAAGTCCACCACCGAGACCCGGGGGCCGCCGCCGTGGTCGGCGGTCAGCGTCGAGCGGCGGGTCTGCGCGACCAGGAACTCGCCGGCGGGCGCGACCGAGCGGACTTCGAGCCGCCAGTCGACCGGCATCCAGTCGGGGCGCATCCAATAGGCGTCGATGGCCTGGCGGCCGGTGTGGGCGTCCCCCGACGGACCGAGCAAGGTGGCCGAGTCGGCGTAGAAGGCCGCAACGGCGGCGGTGTCGCCGAGGCGAAAGCGTTCTCCATCGCCCGATTGAGCGCCACCACCTCGGCGGAGAGCGGATCGTCCTGGTACTCGACCGGCATCGAGTAGGCCGGTTGCGCGCACGCGGCCGCCAGAAGGCCGCCGCTTGCAAGTATCGTTCGCAGGAGGCGCATCGCCGCGGCATTCTAGAGTGTGGTGGCACGCACGCTCCGCCAAGGCGGGCGGGCCCGCGTCGCCGTCCTTCCGATGCAACGCACCCTGCTCCTGCTCCTGCTGCTCTGTCTGTCGTTCCACCCCGCGTGCGCGGATGACGCTCCGGCGCCCGGCGGCGACGGTCCCGATCTGGTCGGACCGACTCCGGGGGAGCGGCCCCTGCGCGCGCTGCCCGACACCGGAACCGCGTTCCCGCCCGCGCTGAAGGCCGTGCTCGAGAACGCCGACACGATCGAGCTGTTCGCCATGGATCCGGAGAGCGGCACGCGCACCGAGACCATTCCCACCGTGGCGGCCTTCCACGACTACCGCTTCTTGAACCGCGCGCCGCTCGAAGATTCCGGCCTGCGGCACGAACTGGTCCGGCTCTACTACCAAGCGGTGTTCCGCAGCGAGGGCCGGGCGGCGCTGTGCTTCCTCCCCCGCCACGCGCTGCGCGCCACCCGCGGCGCCGAGCAAGTCGACGTCCTCGCTTGCTTCGAATGCCTCCAGCTCCGCTGGTGGGGCCCCGGGAGCTTGGAAGGCTCGGCGACGATCGACGACGGGGACGTGGCCGCGCTCGACGAATTGTATGCGCGCGCTGGGTTGACCATTGCGCGCAACGACTGACGCAGAATCTGGCCCCTCTGAATGGGTGGTGGTTCTTGACATCTGCGTAACGAGCGCCGTCAAGGGCGTCTTCGGAACGTGACCGTGCTCCAGGTAGCCGGTCGCCTCCAAGGATGCGATTTCACCCGCCCTGCTGCCCACACGAATCCTGCCCCAGCCGCCTCGAATCCCGC
>Ga0214471_10002671_pt1 | contig 13972 bp, 9 predicted proteins | sample RVTome_5_FD_207665 | JGI IMG/M metagenome (GOLD analysis project Ga0214471, IMG submission 207665) | Soil microbial communities from uranium-contaminated site in the Upper Colorado River Basin, Wyoming, United States - RVT142D155 | ecosystem: Environmental > Terrestrial > Soil > Contaminated >...
ATCAGTTGCCGCAAGGAGCGGCCCGGCAGGCCGGCGGCCGGCGGCAGCTCCAGCCAGTCGAGGAGGGTCGGCATCACGTCGTAGATCGATCCCAGCTCGCGCGCGCCGGCGGGGAGCAGGCCGCGTTCGCGCACCTGCGGTCCGGCGAGGATCAGCACGCCCGGCGGCGCGTCGTCGTGGCCGCCGTTCTGCACCGCGCGCGGTCCCGCATCGGGCAACGCGTGCATGCCGTGGTCGGAGAGCAGCAGGATGCGAGATTGGGCCGGCGCCGCCGCCAGGATCTCCCCGAGCCACGCGTCGACCTGTTCGTACGTCGCCTCCAGCCGCGGCCCGAGCGCCTCGACCTTGCGCGGCCCCGCCGGCTCCGGGTACGCAGCGGGTTCGTGGTAGCGCCACCAGAAGTGCCCGGCGATGTCCGGCAGGCCGAAGTAGACCAGGTTGAGGTCGGCGGGATCCGCGCGCAGCTGGTCCACGAACACCCGCAGGTGCGTGCGGTCGGCGTGGTAGGTGGCGCGGAACACCGAATCCATGCGCGCATCGCGCGGCCACTCGGCGGGCACGGTACCGAAGGCCGCTGCATATTCGGCGGCCAGCGGTCCGTCGGGGCGGCCGGCGTGGATCGCCGGCGCGATTTCCTCGGCGAGCTCGGGCGGCCAGGTGTGTTCGGGGAAACCGCCGGCGGCATCGCCCGACCACAAGAGCTTGCCTTGCGCTTGCGCGGCGTAGGAGGAGACCACGCGGCCGTGGCGCAAGGCTTCGGCCGGCCACGACACCCACCAAGCCACGGCGAGCACGCGGCGGTCGTTCTCCGCCGCCACGTTCCAGATCGCCGGCGCCGCGCGGCTGTTGCTCGTGTAGGGCAGCCCGTCCTCGCGCGGCTCCCCGCGCGCATCGGTCTCGGAGAAGAAGCGGATGCCGTGCACGAAGGGCCGCACTCCGGTGGCGATGCTGGTCCAGACCACCGGCGAGAGCGTCGGCACGTCGGTCGCGAGCGCGCCGGCGGTCCCGCGCGCGATCAAGGCCGCGAAGTTCGGCGCGCGGCCCGCGACGACCAGCGGCCCGAGGACGCTCCACTCCAGGCCGTCCATGCCGATCACCACGACCGGCGGACCTTCGTAGCCGGAGCCGCAGCCCGCGGTCAGCAAGGCGAGGATCGCGGCGGCGCGGCGGATCCGGATCATCGTCCGGGGAGTTCCGCGTCCACGTACCCGAGTTCGTTCATGATGCTCTCCTGGAACAACTCGTTGGCGTTCTCGATCGGGACGCACGGCCCGGTGGCCGCCCGGAAGCCCGTCGCGAACGAGGCCGTGTCTTCGAGAGGGTGCGCCGCGCGCCACGCGGGGCTCATCCAGGCGCGTAGCGACTCTCCATCCATGTCCGGGGGACGTCCCAAGCCCAGCCAGTCGAGGAGGGTCGGCGTGACGTCGTACACGCTGCCGATCCGCCGCTCCCCCGCCGGCAACAGACCGCGCGCGGGAATCCCGGGACCCGCGATCAAGATCACCCCCGGCGGCGCATCTTCGTGCGATCCGCTCTGCGGATTCTCTGGAGTGGCCGCGGGATTGGCGTGCATGCCGTGGTCGGAGATCACCATCACCAGAGCGTTTTCCGGAGCAGCCGCGAGCAACTCGCCGAGCCAGGCGTCGGCGGCCTCGTAGCTCCGGTCGATCCAGTCGGCGAGCGCGGCGACCCGCGGCGCCGGTAGCGGGTAGGGCATTGCACCGGGCTCCCGGTAAGCCCACCAGAAATGACCGGCGACGTCGGGAAGTCCGAAATACACCATGTTCAAGTCGGCGGGGTGCTCGCGAATCTGGTCGCGCGCGATGGCGAGGTGGGTGCGGTCCGCCAGCCAGACGATGTGGAACAGACCGCGCTGCTTGGCCTCCTTGTTCCATCCGGTCGGAACCGGAGCGAAGCGGGCGGCAAACTCCTTCGACGCCGGACCGCCAGGTCCGCCGGCTTCGAGATAGGGCCGCAAATCGTCCTGGAGACCGCGCGGCCAGGTGAGTTCGGGCAGGCCTTCCCGCCAGACACCCGGCTTCCAGAGCAGCTGGCCCTGCATCTGGGCTGCGTAGGAAGCAACCACGCGACCTGCGCCGACGTCCTCGGCCGGCCAGCTCACCCACCAGGCGACCGACAACACGTCGCGGCCGTGCGCGGCGGCGATGTTCCAGACCGCCGGCACCTTGCGCGAATTCGACGTATAGGGCAGCCCGTTGGGAATCGGGTAGCCGTTCTCGCCGACTTCCGAGAAGTAGCGGATGCCGTGGGATTCGGCCTTCACGCCGGTGGCGATCGACGTCCAGATCACCGGCGACATGGTCGGGATGTCGGTTTCGAGATCGCCGCCGATGCCGCGGGCGACCAGCGCCGCGAAGTTCGGCGCGCGACCAGCCGCCATCAGCGGCTCGAGCACCTTCCAGTCGAGACCGTCCATGCCAATCACCAGGATCGGCGGCCCTTCATAAGGCGATCCTTGGTACGGCGGGGAGTCGGCGCCTCCGCAGGCGGCAAGGACGCTCAGCGCGACGGCGAGGCCCGAGCGCAGCACTGCACCCAACGGTGCGCGGGCGAAGGAGGCGCGGCGGCGGAGTCCGGACACGCCCTGATTGTAGGGTTCAGTCGTGGCTCGCGAGGCTGCGGCGCCGATACAGCCACCAGCCGCCCAGCAGCAGCAGCCAGGCCGGCGCATCGCCGATCGGATCGCGCCGGTCGCCGGGCCGGATCACGCCACCGCAACCTCCGCCCCCGCCGCCGCTCGATGCGGCCGCCTGGAACTGGAACTTCCCCGGGGCGAGCACTCCTTGCCCGGTCCCGGTGGTCACGCGCACGGAATAGTTGCCGGTCTTGAACGACGGCGTGACGGCCTGGACGGCCGAAGCACCGAGGACTTGCAGGGAAACGGCGCTCTTGCCGCCGCCGCCGCTGGCCGAGTTCACGCCGAACCGGACTTCGGTCACGGCGTCGAGACCGGTGCCCGACAAGCGCACGTTCGCTCCGCCGCCCGTGTCGCTGGAGCTCGGCGTCATGCCGTGCACCACGGGATCGGGCGGGACGACGTAGGTGAACGCGTCGGCGACCGTCAGTTCGGGCATGCCGGGATTGCGCAGCAGGAGGTCGACGCTGCCCGGCACGTGCGCGGGAGCGACCACCTTTGCGAGACCCGGCGACTGCCACTGCACCAGCGCGGGGCTGCCGTCGAAGTAGACTTCGAGATCCGGCGCGAATTCGGCGCCCTGGAGCAGCACCGACGTGCCGCCGGTCTGCTGCCCGGCTGTCGGGAACACTTCGGCCAGCACCGGCATGGCTTCGAACAGGTAGCCGCCGGGGAGCCGCGTCTGCCGGCCGTCCGGATTGACCACGACCACGTCGGCCAGGCCGGCTTCGTGCGCCGGCGTGAAGACCCGCAGTTGGCCCGGATCGACCCACTCGACCAGCGGGGATTCGATTCCGCCGAACAGCACCCACGCGCCCTCCTGGAAATCGGCGCCGTGCAGGACGACGGGCGAACCGCCGGCGGTGCCGCCGCGGGTCGCGTCGAGCGCGGCGAGCGCGGGAGCGGGCCTGGTCACGTCGAGCACCGCGCTCACGGCCTCGAAGTCGCCGCCGGCATTGTGCAGATAAAGGTCGTACACGCCGGGCGGGCACTGCCCCGCGACGTCGAGGCGCGCCTGCACCCAGGACGAGCCGCTCGTGACGTTGGACAGGGTGATCCACGGCGACAGCGACCAGACCTCGGTCGCGTTCGGCGAGAAGTTGCTGCCCCACAGCGTGAGCATCGCCGCGCCGCCTTGCTCGAGGACCTGCGCGGACGAAGTCGAGTCGACCAGCAGGTTGTTCGCCGGCAGCCAGAGGTCGCCGCACTGGAACGACGTCGCAGCCCCGAGCGTGAACCGCAGCGGCGCCGCGGTACTGCCGTAGAAGCCGGCGCCGAAGTCGGTCTGCACCTGGGAGTCGCCGGTGAGGTTGGCGGCCGAGATCCCGCCTTCGAGCGGCGCCGCATAGACGTGGTAGTCGCCGGCCGGCAGCCCGCGGATCCGCCAGCTGCCGCCGTGGTCGGACGCCGCGGCCGCGACCAGGCGGCCGTCGTTCGCGTCGACGGCATACACCGAGCCGCCGCGGATGCCGCTGCCGTCCTCGTGCCGGATCGTTCCGAACAGCGCGGAATCGAGATCCTTCGAGACCACCGCCACGGCGCCGGCGGCGTCGTCCTCGGACAGGGAGCGGTGCAGCCACTGTCCGGGGCTCACGTAGGGCCACATGGTGCCGGAGACCGACGGCGCGTGGTCCAGGCCGATGAAATGGCCGATCTCGTGGGTCGCGACGTCCTGGACGTCGAAGCTCCCCGGCTGCAAGCCGGTGCCGAAAGCGTAGTCGCGGCCGTTGAAGAGGATGTCCGCGTCGAGGATCGTGCCGTTGGCCGGGTCGTAGGTCAGCGGCGTGATCGCCACGATCCCGCTGCCGGAGGGGAAGTAGCCGGTGCCGTTGTTCTCGTCGAACGCGACCACGTGGCTGTTGCTGCTCGGGTTCTTCGAGGCGACGTTCTGGCCGCGCTGGAAGCGCACCTTGCTGCCCGGAACCGACGCCCACTCGGCAAACGCGTGCTCGAGCGCGGCGACGTGGCTGCCGTCCGCGATGTTGTCCGAACCGCCGGCGTGAAGCTGCCAGGTGATGATGCTGGTCGGCCACTTGAGCCGCTTGCCGCCCAGCACGATGCGGTGGTAGCCCTCGGCCGTGCTGATTCCCAGGCCGAACGCGACCGCCACGGCGAACAAGCGCAGGAACAGCGGGGTGCGCCGGCGCGCGGACGGCCGCGGGTCAGCGGCTTGCTTGGCTGCCGGTTTCGGCGAGCACGGCGGCGACGAAGTGGTCGTAGTCATGGACCAGCGGCGGTCCGTCCGCGGCCGACGCTGCCCGCACCCGTGCCCGACCCGAGCCGTCCTGGATCACGCGGAAAGCTCCCGCGCCCAGACCGACCGGCATCCGCCAGCCCCGGACGGGGCCAGCAGAGCTCAAGAAGAGAATCGCGCGGTCCCCCGTCGCCCATTCAGGCAGGCCGGGGAGGTGCAGACCGCGACCGGCCACCACTCCGCCCGGAATCCGGACTTCGTGCATGGACGGAATCGCCCCTTTCATCGGCGTGAGCGTCGAAAAGGTGTAGCGGGTCTCGATCGAGCCGTCCGCCAGAAGCGCACAGCGCTTGTCCACGACCTGGAACTCGGCGATCCATTCGGCGGCGGCGGTCAGCGCGGCGAAATCGGCCGCTGGCGCGGCGGTCGAACTGGCAGCAAGATCGCTGACGGTCCAGCCAAGGAGACCGGCAGCGCACAAGAACAGGGTCGGCAGCGGCTTCATACCTGCCCTTTGCGGCCCTGGCGCGGGCCACATGAGCGGGAAAGCCGGGTTTTCCCTGCTGGAACGTCATCGAAAAGGCCCGCCCTCTCCGTTCCACGGGGAGGGCGGGCCCAGAAGCTCGGCGGCCGGGCGGGCTAGAGGTCCTGGCCGAGCTGCAGCAGTTCGGCGCGCAAGGTTGCCAGTTCGGCCTCGATCTCCGCGAGCCGGGCCTGCAGATGGATCGCCCGGGCGGCGAATTCCGCTTGCTTGCGGGCCTCGAGCGCCGCGGCGCGCGCGGTACCGCGCTCCACCACCGCGGACCCTTGCGCCTTGGCGGGTCCCGCCTTGGCGAGCGCCGCCTCCAGCTTCTCGAGCGTGCTATCGGCCCCGCCATAGCCCATGAAGCGGCTAATCTCGTTGAGATCGGCGTCCAGGATGCGCACGTCGGGAATACCGCTCACGCCGAATCTCTCGGCGAGTTCGGGCTGCGCGTCGACGTCGATCTTGACCGGCACGAAGCGGGCCACCAAGGCGGCGTGCGCGGAGTTCTCCAGGACCTCGGCCGACATCGCGCGGCACGGACCGCACCAGACGGCGGAGAAGTCGACCAGGATCGGCTTGCCGGTCTTGCGCGCCGTGGCGGCCGCAGCGTCGAGGTCGTGCAGCCAGCCTTCGGGAACGCCGTTCGACTCGACGACGCGCGTCGGCGGCAGAACCGGCGGCGGCGGCGGCTGGATCCGGACCAAAGGCATCGTGTTGCGGCTGGCGACGATGACCGGCTGCACATCGGGAACCGCCTTGGTTCCCTCGGGCATGGCGGTCGCGTCGGCGCGCGCGAAGACGCCGGTCTTCTCGCTGACCTGGCTGTTGCGGCGCACCACGCAGAAGAAGATGTCGCCCGGCATCCGCTTGGAGATCGCGGCGAGCAGGGCTTCGGTGTCGCGGATTCCCTGGCCTTGCAGCGTCAGGATGACGTCGCCGGCCTCGAGGCCCATCACCGAGGCCGTGGAAGGCACGATCACTTCGACGATTTCGACGCCAGGTCCGTCCTCCGCGTCGCGGATCATGACGCCGAGCCGAGCGCCTTGTTGAGCAGAAGCAAGAGGAGCCGCCAGCAACAGGGCGGCGAGCACGAAGAGGGGTTTCATCAAGGGTTCCTGGGTTGGTCGGAGGGTTGCGAAATCGTACCGGCTACGAAGAGTCCGGGGATCTGTTGCAAGAGTTCCGGGCGCGCCGCCGCCGGCCAGCGGCCGGTGTAGAGCGCCGCCGCCGGATCGCGGGCGCCGAGCGCGCCGCCTGGCAGCGCCGCTTCTCCCAGCGCCGCGCTCTCGAGCGCGGCTGCGCGCAAGAAAGCCAGCACGTCCAGGCGCTGGCCCGGGTCGAGCAGCTCGGCGAACACGTGGGTCATGCGCGAGTCGGTGACCGGATCGATCGAGGCGATGCTGTCGGCGTCGATCCATTGGAACAGCGGTCCTTGCGGCGAGGCCTCGAGGAGCAGCGCGCCGGCGGCGCCCTGCGCCACCAGCAGACCGGTGAGCAGCCGCTCGCCTTCGGTCTCGAGCAGCATGTCGCGGAAACCGGAAGTGCGCGCCGCGTTGGGACGCACGATGCTCGCCAGGATCGCGTCCGGGCCGGCGACCAGCGCGAGGCGCGTCAATTCGGGGCCGACCAGGCCGCCGAGTTTCCAGAACGGGGCGTGGAAGCGCTCCTCGAGGCGCGGCACGCGCACCAGGTGGCAGCCCGAGCACGCCGAGTCGTCGGACCGGAAGAACAGTTCTTCGCCGCGCGCGACGTCGGCGTGCGGGAGCGCGCGCCAGGGATCGGGCCCGGCTGCGCCGATCTCCGGAATCCAGCGCGGCGTGCCAGCCGGCGCGGGATTGAGTAACGCGAGCAGGTCGGCAAGATCCTGACGGCCGAGCCGCAACAGAGCGCCGTCGGCCGCAGGCATCGCGTCGGTCCAGCCGTCGGCGACGAAAGCCGCCGGCTCGATCAGGCTCTGCAACAAGTAGGCATCGCCGGGAACTTCCTCGCGCCAACCTGCGGGGCGGGGTCGCAGCGGCAGCCGCGCGGCGAGGGCCGGACCGGCCGCCCAGTGCGCGTCGAGGCTCGGCCCGGCCACCTGGCGGCCCCGCCCTTCGAAATGGTGGCACTCGACGCACCGGCCGCGGCCGGAAAACAGCGCGCGACCGCGCGCGGCGTCGCCGACCAGCGAGTCCGGGCCGGACCGGTCGAGGAGTTCCGCGCCGGGGAGACTCGCAGCGACCACGCCGGAGAGCAGCAGCAGCACCCCGAACGCGAAACGGGAGGGGCCGTGAGGCCCCTCCCGAAGTTCGGCGGCTGCTTGCGGACTACGCCTTCCAGTCGCCGTTGTCGTGCTGGACATCGAGGTTGGTCGGACCTTCGCCGATCACCACGTCCTTCACCTTGAGGGAGCCGAGCGTCTCGTGCCAGTAGCGCACTTCGTAGGTGCCGGGCGGGACATTGGGGATCGAGTAGCTGCCGTCCGGGCCGGTGAGGGCGTGGAACGGGTTGCTGGTCACGACGACCCAGGAGTCCATCCAGGGGTGCACGTCGCACTTGACCCGCACCTTTTCGTCGGCCTTGAACGCCACGATCTTCTCGCCCTTCTCGGGGATGCCGAAATTCGCCGCCGGGTTCTTCTTGGCGTAGAAGTGCACGTTGTGCATGAACGGATCCGAGTTCGCGAACTTCACGTCCGCGCCGACGGGCACGACCAAGACGTGAGGCTCGAAGCGGCAGTGATCCTGGTCGGCATGTTGAAGGACCACGCCTTTGGGATCCCACTCGTCCTTGTTCACCTTGCGGATCTCCACGAAGACGTTCGCGATGCCCAGGCTGGCCTTATCGACCAGCATGCCGCGCTCGGACGTGTCGGAGGCGGCAAGGCAGTGCGCGGCGTGCTCGGGCTTCGACGCCATGTCGAGCTTGGCAAGTTTGGGGATCGCCGTGGCTTCGCCGTGGAAGACCACCTTGCCGGCGAGGGTGCCGTTGGCGGGGACGGGGTCGGTGGAGGCGGCGGCCGCGTTGGCCGCGAGGGCGGCGAGCGCGAGGGAGGAAATTGCAGTCTGGATGCGCATGTCGGTTCTCTTCTACGACAGGAGAACGGCGATGAAAGGTCTTCTTGGCGGCCGGCGGAAGGTCAGCGACCACCCGAGCCGGGGGCTGCCATGGACAGGGGATCTCCAACCGCCCGGACCCGGTCCGAGTTCAGGAGATAATCGCGGATGGCCTCCAAGAGCTGCAAGGGCTCGCCCGGCATGATTTCCTGGAGCTTGGGGTCCTCCACGAGGCCCAGCGCGGTCGGCATCTTGGTGCCGGGGTAGATCTTCTGGGCGTCGGTCACCCAGGCGAGGATCCAGTCGGGCCGCAGGCGGTCCTTGGCGTAGGCGAGGTCCGGCGCCCAGGACAGCTTGTCGCCGCCCGGAGCCTGGCCGTCGCGGATGTGGCAGGCGTAGCAGTTCACGCCCTGCGGGCCGATGAGTTCGCCGCCCTTCTCGAGGTAGCCCTCGATCTCGGCGTCCTTCTCGGCCAGATACACCGGGCTGCGCTCGTGGATCTCCTCGAAGGGCAGGTCCGGCGGGGGTGCGAAGGAGAAACTCCGGGCGGTGCCGTACTCGACAACCTTGCCGAAGGAGTTCGCGCTGTAGCGCCCCCCGCTCTCGATCGCTTGCAGGATGCGCGCGTCGACGCCGGTCGCGGCGGCGAAGTCCGCGAGCACCATCTCCTCGGAAAGGCGCAGCGCGCGGGTGTAGCGGCCGTCCCATTCCTTGCGCGACAACGCCGCGAAGTAGAGCGCGATGGCGCGCGCCTCGTCTTCGGTCAGCGAGAATCGCGGCATGCGCACGACCATCCACGGCCGCAAGGTGTACGGCGCGAGCAGGAACTGCGTGAGCCACGGCGCGCGCACCTTCTCGCCCTCGCGGTAGAGGATCGGCGGCAGCAGCGGGAACGCTTCGGTCGCGTCGTCGACTTCGCCGGTTTCGACGTAGTACTCGGCCAGTCCGGCCATGATGCCGCCGCCGCGTCCCTTCTCGACCGGCCAGGCTTCGTCGGCGTTGTTCTCCCAGAGCAATTCGGCGACCTCCCCCACCTGGCCCGAGCCCTGCTCGATCGCCAGATCGGGATCCGCCTTCCACAACTGCATGTAGGTCGCCTCTTCGTCGTCGTCCTGCAAGGTGACCAGGCCGTGGAAGCTCTTGGTCAGCGTGCCGTCGCCGAATTCGATGGTGGCGGTCACCTTGTCCATGTCGAACTTGTGGCAGCCGTAGCAGTTCTTCTGCCGCACCAGGAACGCGCCCTTCTCGAGCACGGTCTGATCGGCGTTCGGCTGGGGGCGCGCGTCGGGGAGGATGTACGCCGCTTCGTCCTTCAAGCCGAGCAGCACGGTCGTGATCGCCTCGACTTCGTGCGGCGTGAGCTTGAAATCGGGCATCCGCAGCTTGTCCATCGGCGCGACTTCCAGACCGAGGTCGAAGCGGCGCGGGTTCGACAGCTTGAGTTCGGCGAAAGCGAAGCGCGACGGCTCGCGCGCGCCATCGAAATGGCCCGGCGTCGCTTTGCTCCAGCGCTCGAAAGCGAGCTTGTGGACGTTCTTGTTGCCCCAGTCGCTGAGCTCGGTGCCGATCGGCATGCCCTGCTCGAAGCCGGGAATGTCGTGGCAGGAGTAGCAGCCCTGGCGCAGGATCCACTGCTTGCCGACTTCGGCGAGCACGCGCGGCTCCCCGCCTTCGGTGCGCCACTGCTCCAGCGTCTGGCGCGACTCGTCGAGGGTGCGGCGGGCCTGCAGGAACGCGAGCGCCTGCTCCTCAAGCAAAGCCGGGTCGTGGTCGACGGCGATCGGCGTCCAGTCCGCGGCCTTCCGCTCCGAAAGATACACGGCGATGTCGGCGGCTTCCTGGGGCTCGAGCCGCAAGTTCGGCATGCGGGTCTCCGGCCACCAGGCCTGAGGATCGTAGACCCACTGATAAAGCCAGTCCTCGCTCAGCTTCGAACCGATGCCGGTCAGGTCGGGGCCGAACTTGGAATAGTCGTGGCCATCGGCGCCGGCGCCTTCGTGGCAAGCCAGGCAGCCGGCTTGCTGGAACAAGGCCTCGCCCCGCGCGGCGTCCGCCGCGACGCGCAGATCGGCGGGCATCTTCGGCACGTCCTGCTGTTCGGAGCGGTCCCAGAGGTACTCGCGCACCGCGGCGATCGAAGTGTCGTCCCATTCCTTGGACACGCCGTTCTCCAGATGGAAAACTTGCGGCATGCGCGTGCCGTCGCGGAACTGGTGCGGGTTGGCGATCCAGGATCCGGCGAAGTCGCGGTCGATCTTGGCCGCGATCTTGCGCAGCGCCGGAGCCGGCTTGCGCTCGATCCGCCAGCCCTTGATCTGGTGGCAGCTGTAGCAGCCGTACTGCTCCATCAGCTGCAGGCCCTCGGTCATCTTGGGCGCGTCGTCGGCGATGCTCTCCAAGGTCCCGCCGAGCTGGTGGCAGGAGTAGCAGCCCGACTCCGTGTACTTGACCGGCATCATCGGCCAATTCCACAGGTGCCAGTGGTGCCAGCCGCGTTCCTCGCTCCAGCGGTGTTCTTCGTCCTCGTCCTCCGGAGTGTGGACCGCGCGCGAGAAGTCGAGGGTCTCGGAGCCGCCGTCGTGGCAGACCGTGCACCCGAAGGCCTCGATCGGGTGCGCCGAACCCGGCGAGAGGAACAAGTCGAGGCGCGGGTGGGCGACTAGCGCCGCGTCGACCTCGGCGGCGATGCCGCGCTCGACGAGTGCCTCGTGGGTGTAGTTGGGATCGTCGATCGAAACGTGGCAGCTCGCGCACATGTCGACGCGCTGCACGCTCACGAAGGAATAGTTCTTGCGCAGGTGCGGCAGCACCTGCTTGCGGACCGTGATCGACGGCGCCACGAAGTCGAGACCCGGTGCGTTGCGGAGCGTCCGGAACACACCGGGCTGGACTCCGAGCTTGCGCGTCTCGATCTGCGCCAGCTTGCGGGTGAGCGTGACCAGGCCGGCCCGGGCTTCGTCGCGGGCCTTGGTGATCTCCGCGAGCACGGCGCTGGTGCGGTCGAATTCGGCGATCGCGGCCTCGCTTTCCGCGCGCACCCGCTCGAGCGTGGCCTGCGACTCCGCGTAACGTTCGGCCGCCGCGACTTCCCCCACTTTGGTGGCTTTCGCGGTGTTGTTGAGGTAGCGATCCCAGTTGAGCACCGACTTGGCGATCTTGAGCTCGGTCTCGGTGCGGTAACGGTCGCCGTCGGCGGCGCGCCATGCGTCCCAGGCGGCGGAATAGGCGGGATCGGAATCGAGATCCACCTGCAGCGCCGCGATGCGCGCGGTCAGATCTTCGCGCTGGGCCTTGAATTCGGCGGATTCCTCGATCGCGGCGGCCTCGGCGACGGCGCGCTCGTACTCGAGCTCCTGGAATTCGCGCTGGTGGACCTTCCAGTCGCGGTTCCAGTCGGCGAGGACCATCCATACCAGGCAGCCCAGCAAGGCCACCGCGGTGAGCATGAACACGAGGTTCATGCGCTTGAGGTCGTAGTGGGTGTCTCCTTTCTCAGCCACGGCCGGAGCCTACACGTTGAAGTTGAACTCGTTGATGTGCACCAGGTACTTCAGGTTGAAGGCCCAGCGCAAGAGCATCTTCGCCGGCAGCAGCGCCATGAACAGGAGCAACTGCGACATCACCTGGTAGCGCGCGAAACCGATCTCGAGGAAGACCTTTCGGAACACCGTCTTGGCCAGCAGGATCGGCAGGACACCGAGGTAGCCCGCCATCAGCAGGATTCCTGGAGCCTCGCGGATCAGCCAGAATTCGGGCAAGGGCTTGCCCAGCCAGTAGACCCAGAAGATGTCCGCCAGGTCGACGTTGATCAGCGGTTCGAGCTTGGTGCTGTTCCAGAACTCGAAGGGCCCGAAGAACGCCCAGTTCGGCCCGCGCAGGAAGGTGCCCAGGATCACCAGGCTCACCCACAGGATCAGGAAGCCGAACAGGAACGTGGTGATCGCGAACGGCCGCTCCTTGAAGGTGTAGTAGCCGTTGCCCTTGGGATTGCGGTCGAGGTACGGGATCGCCTGCAAGCCCACCACGATCAAGCTCGGGAACGCCACCCCCGCGAGCCAGGGGTCGAAGTAGACGAGCATCTCCTGCAGGCCCAGGAAGTACCACGGCGCCTTGGCCGGGTTCGGCGACAACGACGGCTCGGCCGGCTCTTCGAGCGGCGCTTTCAGGTAGATCGACCAGACGATGAGGACCGCGCCGGTGACCATCAGCGCGAGCAGTTCGGAGTAGACGAGGTCGGGCCACGTGAAGACCTTCTGCCGCGCCGCGCGTTCCTCGAGGTTGGGTTCGCCGCGCTCGCGCAGGTCGTCGTTGATCACCGCGCGGCGCAAGGCCAGCCAGGTGAAGAAGCCGACCAGCAGCAGCATGAAGCTGATGGGCACGTTGTCCGCCTTGAGCGCGATCAGCCGGAAATTGTGGTCCTGCAGACCGACGACTGCGAACGCGATCGCGCCGACGAGCATGGCGATGGCCACGCCGGGCTTCGTGAGCACGCGCCGCCACTTGATGTAGCCGAACAACAGCACCACCGACAGCAGGAAGTAGATCCGCGGGTCGGCGAGGACGTTGAAGAAGTCCTTGAAGAGCTCCACTGTGCCTGGTCTCCGCCTACAGCGGTCCGCTGATTCCGCCGTCCTTGCGGACGCGCCAGAAGTGAATCGCGATCAGGAACGCCGCGCCGAGCGGGATGCCCACGCAGTGCAGCACGTAGAAGCGCAACAGCGTGGCCTCGCCGACGAAGCGACCGGAGATAAGCGCGAAGCGGGCGTCGTTGCCCGCGTGGATGAGGGACACGCCGTCCCACGTGAGATTGCCCGCGAACGGTCCCTCGTGGCCGAGGACCGGCGTGGCGCGCGCCATGTTCGATCCCACCGTGATCGCCCAGATCGCGAGCTGGTCCCACGGCAGCAGGTAGCCGGTGAACGACAACAGCAAGGTGAGCACCAGCAGGATGACGCCGACGTTCCAGTTGAACTCCCGCGGCGGCTTGTACGAACCGGTGAGGAACACCCGGTACATGTGCAGCCAGACCGTGATCACCATGGCGTGCGCGCCCCAGCGGTGGATCTCGCGCATGATCCCCAGCGGCACGTGGGCGGCCAGTCCCTGGATGTCCGCGAACGCGAACTCGGCGGTCGGCCGGTAATAGAACATCAGCAGGAGACCGGTGATGGTCTCCACGAAGAACAGGAAGAAAGTCACCCCTCCCATGCACCAGGTGTAGGACAAACGGACGCCGCTGCGCCGCAACTTGACCGGGTGCAAGTGCAGGAAGAAGTTCGAAAGGACCGCCAGCGTGCGGTTGCGCGTGGTGACCGGCGGACCGTGCCGGAAGATCGAGCGCCAGATCTGGCTGGTGCGGATGGACTCCCAGAGCTTGTTCAAAGGGATGCTCCCGGCGACGTGCTGCGGAATACTCGGGGGGTGCGGGCTTGGAGGCTCACGCGACCGAGTAGGTGACGAAGGCTTCGGGAGCGGTCCATTGGCCCTTTTCCTGGCGGAACGTGCGGCTCTTGTCGACGACGAGCTGGCCGTCGTCGCCCACCGAAATCGCATAGCGCTCC
>Ga0214471_10002672_pt1 | contig 13969 bp, 13 predicted proteins | sample RVTome_5_FD_207665 | JGI IMG/M metagenome (GOLD analysis project Ga0214471, IMG submission 207665) | Soil microbial communities from uranium-contaminated site in the Upper Colorado River Basin, Wyoming, United States - RVT142D155 | ecosystem: Environmental > Terrestrial > Soil > Contaminated >...
AACACCTCGCGGTTCCCTTTCGGGCCGGGGACGCGGCTCTCCGCCTCCCCAAGGACTTCGTAACCGGTTTCGCGGGCGAACGCCGCGATCCCGTCGACCGCCTCGCGGCGCAACGCGTCGTCCCGGACGACCCCCCCCTTGCCGACGCGGCCCTTCCCCACCTCGAACTGCGGTTTCACGAGGGGGAGCGCCTCGGCCCCGGGGGCAAGGAAGCGCGGGAGCACCGGGAGGATATGTCGCAGGGAGATGAAGGAGACGTCGAGCACCGCGAACGTCACCTTTTCCGGCAGCAGATCCCCTGTGGCGTGGCGGAAGTTCACCTTTTCGAGGGAGACGACGCGCGGGTCGCGCACCAGCCGGTCGTCGAGCAGGCGCTCCCCGACGTCTACCGCGTAAACGCGGGAGGCGCCGCGACGGAGCAGGCAGTCGGTGAAGCCGCCCGTCGACGCGCCCACGTCGAGCGCCACGCGCCCTGCCGGGTCGATCCCGAAATCATCCAGCGCGCCGGAGAGCTTCCCGCCGCCCCGCGAGGCGAATGGGCGCGGGGCAGGCAGGAGCGCGATGTCCGCGCCCTCCTTCACCGCCGTCCCGCATTTCGCGCAGACGTCCCCGGCGAGGAGCACCCTCCCGGCGAGGATCAGCCCCTGGGCCCTCGCGCGGGTCTCCGCGATCCCCCGCGAGACGAGCTCGGCGTCGAGCCGGCGGCGCGGAACGGCGGACGGGCGCGGCGGATCAGACAATCTTCTCGAGGCGGGACCGGATTCCGTCGAGGAGCGAGGGGATCAGGGACTTCCCTTCGTGGCAGATCCGCAACGCCTCGGAAACGATGTGCTCGGACGTCAAGCCGCACTCTTCCCGCAGCAGCGCGGGGGGTCCGTGCTCGACGAACCGGTCGTGGACGCCGATCCGGCGGAATCGCTGGGGGTGCTCGTCGTGCTCCTCGAGAAGCTCCATCACCGCGCTGCCGAACCCGCCCGCGAGGAGATTCTCCTCCACGGTGACGACCCGCCCGATCCGGCGGACCAGCGGCAGGAGGAGGTCGGCGTCGAGGGGCTTTACGAACCGCGCGTCGACCACCGCCGCGGAAACGCCCTGTTTCCGAAGCTCCTGCGCCGCGTGCAGGCACGTCAGGACGGTCGAGCCGATCCCGACGAGGAGCACGTCTTTCCCTTCCTCCAGAAGTTCGCCCTTCCCCCACGGAATCGTCTCGTCCCCGGCGGGGATCGCGGTCCCCGTCCCGGAACCCCGCGGATAGCGGATCGCCACGGGACGACCGGCGCCGACCGCCGTGCGCAGCATCCGGACCAGCTCGGCCTCGTCGCGCGGCGCCATGAGCGACATTTCGGGGATCTGCCGCAGGAACGACAGGTCGAACAGCCCCTGGTGCGTGGCCCCGTCGGCCCCGACGAGGCCTCCACGGTCCACGGCGAACACCACGGGGAGTTTCTGGATGCAGACGTCGTGGATGATCTGGTCGAAGGCGCGCTGCAGGAAGGTCGAGTAGATCGCCACCACGGGGATCTTCCCCTCGCGGGCAAGGCCCGCCGCGAAGGTCACCGCGTGGGCTTCCGCGATCCCCACGTCGAAGAACCGGTCGGGGAACGCCTCGCGGAATTTCGTAAGACCCGTCCCGCCGCACATCGCCGCGGTGATGGCGACCACCTTCGGGTTTTCCCTCGCGAGCTCGACGATCGCGTCGGAGAATACATCCGTGTAGGACGGCGCCGACGCCTTCCCGATCCCCTTCCCGGTCTCCGGGTCGAAGGCGCCCACCCCGTGGAAATATTCCGGATTCCCCTCCGCCGGCGCGTATCCCTTTCCCTTGGACGTCACCACGTGGACGAGCACGGGCCCTTCGATGTTCCCGAGATTCTGGAGCGTCCCGATGAGGGACTCGAGATCGTGCCCGGGGATCGGGCCGATGTAGGTGTAGCCGAGCTCCTCGAACAGGAGCCCCGGGACGATGAACCCCTTCGTCAACTCCTCCGACTTTTTCGCGATCCGCGCCAGGAACGCGCCGTGGGGCATCGATTTCAGGAGCGTCTCGACCCGCTTCCGGAACGTGGTGTACAGCTTCCCGGTCATCATCCGGTTGAGGTACCCGGAAAGGGCGCCGACGTTCTGGGAGATCGACCACTCGTTGTCGTTGAGGATGACGATGAGATCGCGGTTCTGGTGGCCCGCCTGGTTCAGTCCCTCGAGGGCGAGACCGGAGGAGAGGGAGCCGTCCCCGATGACGGCGACGACACGGTTCTTATCCTTCCGGAGATCCCGGGCGACCGCCATCCCGAGGGCCGCGGAGATCGACGTGCCGGAGTGCCCTGTGCCGAAGGCGTCACAGGGACTCTCGGAGATGCGCGGAAATCCGGAGATTCCCCCGAAGGTCCGCAGCGTCGGGAAAACGTCCCGCCTCCCCGTCAGGATCTTGTGGGCATAGGACTGGTGCCCGACGTCCCACAGGATCCGGTCCCGCGGGCAGTCGAACACGTAGTGGAGGGCGATCGTGAGTTCCACCACGCCGAGGCTCGATGCGAGGTGCCCCCCGGTGCGCGCGATGTTGCGCACGATCGTCTCCCGCAGTTCCGCGGCGACTCCCGGGAGCTTGTCGCGAGGAACCTTCTTCAGTTCCGCCGGCGACTGGATCGCTGCCGGTTGGACCGGCGCCAGGCGGGGAGTATCTGCCACCGTCACTTCCTCCTGTTCCGCACCATGCCGACGAGTTCCCGGAGCGGATCGGCTTCCGCCCCGAACGTGGAAACCGCGTCGAGCGCGGCCCGTTCGAGCGCCGAGGCCCGCTCGATCGAGGCCGGCATCCCGTGGGCCACGGGGTAGGTCCACTTCCCCCGCGCCCGATCCTTTGCGATCCCCTTCCCCATCTCCTCGAAGCTCCCCGTCTCGTCGAGGATGTCGTCGGTGACCTGGAAAAGGAGACCCAGCCGCGTCCCGTACTCCCCCAGCGCTCCGGTCTGCGTCGGCGAACCGCCGCCGAGGATCGCTCCCGTCCGGGCGCAGGAGGCAAGGAGCGCCGCGGTCTTCCGCAGCTCGATCTCGTCGACCTCGGCCGCAGTGGACCTCCCGGGCGCGGCGGACAGGTCCATCTGCTGGCCGCCTGCCATCCCGCCCCCGCCGGCCGCCCGCGCGATATCGGCGATCGCGCGCACCGCCCGGCCGGGATCGATCCGCGCGAGCGGGGATTGCGCCATCACCCGGAACGCGTCCGTCAGCAGCGCGTCCCCGGCCAGGATCGCCGTTCCCTCGCCGAACATCTTGTGGCAGGTCGGCTTTCCCCGCCGGAAATCGTCGTCGTCCATCGCCGGCAGGTCGTCGTGGATCAGCGAATACGTGTGAATGTACTCGACCGCACAGGCGAACGGAAGAAGGCCGACTTCTTCTTCACCCACCGCCAGGCCGGCGGACAGGAGCAAAACCGGCCGCACGCGCTTCCCCCCCGCCATCAGGGAGTATTCCATCGCCTCCCGGAGGGGAGACGGGATCCGGGACGCTTCGGAAGCGAAGGATGCGGCCAGGCTCTCCTCGACCATCCTGCGAAGACGGCCGATGGTGTCGGCCGGCGTCACTCTTCCTTACCTAAGATCTCATCCTCCTCCGCGGTCTCCCGGGAGACGCCCCCCGGCTTCCGCAGGAGAAGCTCGATCTTCCGGTCCGCCTCGTCGAGGCGCTTTCGGCACGTCTCGGAGAAGCGCATCCCCTCCTCGAAGAGGCGGATCGACTCCTCAAGGGGAGGCTCCCCCGACTCGAGTCGCTCCACGACGGCTTCGAGTCCCTTCAACGCCTCCTCGAAAGAGGGCTCCTTCCCTTTACCTGCCATCGTGCACCGCCTCCGCGATGTCCCCTGCGAGCTCAGCCGACACGGGCCGTATACGGGCCGTGTCGGCTGCAACGTGCTTACTATTATAGTTTACCGCTCACCGGCCCGGAAGGGCGAACAGGCGCGTGGGGTCGACGCGCCCGCCCGGAACCCTCACGCCGAAATGCAGGTGCGGCCCGGTGGCCCGCCCCGTGGAGCCGACCCATCCGATTCGATCCCCCCGGGAGATCTCCTGTCCCTCTGCGACGGAAAACTCCTTCAGGTGGTAGGAGACGCTGAAGACCCCGCCGCCGTGGTCGATCACCACCGATTGCCCGCCGAAGAACTGGTCGCCCGCGAAGGAGACCCGACCGTCGGCGATCGCCCGGACCGGCGTCCCCGCGGGCAAGGTGATGTCCACCGCGGAGTGCGGCATCCGGGGATGTCCGTTGATCACCCTGCGCGCGCCGAAATTGGCGGGACGATACTTCTCCACCGGCGTAAGGAACGGGATCCGCCAGCGCGGCTCGGTCACCCGGGAGAGCCGCCGGGAAAGCTCCTCCGCCTCCGCGCCGATCCGGACCAGCGTCGCGTTGTCGAATTCCGCCATCCCTTCCGGAAGGGTCAGTTCCTGGACGGCGAACTTCCGGGGGGAGATCGTCACCTCCGCCTCCGATCGTACCCGGGCCCCGTCGAGGAACCCTTCGACGGCCACCACCGCCGGTCCCGTGGGATCGTCGAGATCCACGCCGATCAACCCCTCATACCGTCCCGGGGCGATCTCCCGCATCGGCCAGCCCGCGCTCTTCCACCAGAGGACCAGGTTGTCGACGGCTCCGTTCGCCGCAACTTCCACGACCACGGGATCGCCCAACGCCGGAGTACTGCTCGAAACGGAGATCGACAACCCCTCGTCCGACGCAGCAAACGCGGACGCACCGAGGATCAACCCAAGGAGAACACCCATCCATATGCAGTGCAACCGCCACACGACAGAGGGGGACATTCCTGCCAAGGGGGGACATTCCTGCCAGGGGGGGACATTCCTGCCAGGGGGGGACATTCCTGGTTCTGAACCGGGAGAAGGGAAGGAGTGTCCTCCCACTGCGGGAAGGTGTGTCCCCCACTGCTGGGAAGGTGTGTCCCCCACTGCTGGGAAGGAGTGTCCTCCGCCAATGCGGAACCGCAAGGAGCGAGTCATGTTTTTCCCTTTTCCACAATCGCTCCAAATACGCCGTCGGAAACCCGGATGTCCAGCGCCCGGCCGGGAGATGTTTCCGAAACGGATCGGACCGCCTTCCCGGTGGCGCGGTCGAGCGCAATCGCGTATCCCCTCGTAAGCACGGCGGTCGGATTGAGGGACGTCAGCTTGCCGCCGAGAATATCGAGGTCGGACCGGAGGCGGCGGTTCCGTGCGTCCGCTTCGTTGCGCGCGCGGCCGAGAAGGACCGCGAGCTCCCCGCGTCTTCCGGAAACCCAGGCCGCGGGGGAGTGGATCCTCACCGAAGCGGAGAGGCGCTCGACGGCTTCCCGGCCGTCCCGGACCGCCGATCGGGCAATTTCCGAGAGCGAGGACGACAGCGCGTCGACGGCGTACCGCTTCCCCTGAAGGAGGGGGCGCGGGTCCGACAATTTCCCCGCGGAGATCCGCCACTCGTGACGAGCCGTCTCCCGCGAATGCGTATCGGCCCGACGCGCGCGCAGGGAGAGTGCCGCAATCCGGTCGAGGAGGTCGACCCGGTCGGGAACGGCCATCTGGGCGGCGGCGGTCGGTGTGGGAGCGCGGAGATCCGCGGCAAGATCGGCCAGCGTGAAGTCGGTCTCGTGACCGACCGCGCTGATGACCGGAACGGGCGAACGGAGGATCGCCCGCACGACCACCTCCTCGTTGAATGCCCAGAGGTCCTCGATCGAACCGCCCCCGCGTCCGACGATGACGACATCCGTGTCGCCGGAGGAGTACAGCACGTCGAGCGCAGCCGCGATCTCCGCCGCCGCGCCCTCCCCCTGGACCAGCGAAGGGGCGAGGACGATCGCCACCCCCGGAAAGCGGGAGCGCGCCACACGAACGATGTCGCGCAGGACGGCGCCGTGCAAGGACGTCACGATCCCGAGGCGCCGGGGGAAGGGGGGAAGCGGGCGCTTGCGCGCCGCATCGAACAGCCCTTCCTCCGCGAGGCGGCGCTTCCTTCGCTCGAGCTCCACGAGAAGGCTCCCGACGCCCCGAACCTCCGCGGACCGGGCATAGATCTGGTACTCCCCCTTCTTCTCGAATACCCCGAGGGAGCCGGTGACGATCACGGTCTGCCCGTCGCGGATCTCCCCGTGGATGTTCCGCTCGTTCCCGCGGAAAAGGACGACGCGGATCTGCGCTCCCTCGTCCTTCAGGGAGAAGTACCGGTGGCCGGACGCCTCGTACCGCTTGTAGTTGGAAACCTCCCCCTCGACCCGCACGGTCCGGAAGGACGACTCGAGGAGCCGCTTGATCTTCCCGGTCAGTTCGGTGACGGAAAGGAGGTCCCCCGCGGAGGATGCTCCGAAGAGGTCAGGTTCCACTCAACGCTCCCGCGCTGCCCTTGCGGGCGAAGCCAGAAGTTCCTCCACGGTCACGGGGCGGATCCCCTCCTTGCGCAGCTGCGGGAGCAGTTCGAGAAGGGCATTGCGCGTCTCGCGGCGGGCGTGGCACAGGAGAATCGCATCGCCCCGCTCCTTCGCCAGGGCGATAGCGGCGGCCCACCGGCGACGCATCTCTTCGGGCCGGCCATCGTCGTCGAGGAAGAAGTCGCGTCGGACCGCGGGGACACCCGCCTGCTCCATGGCCGTCAAGGCGACGGTGCCCGCCGAAGTCACGCTGTCGATGAAGAAGAACCCTTTCCCCTTGAGCGCCTGCGCGAAGGACGGCATCGCTCCGAGGTCGGAGGTGAACGCCGACCCCATGTGGTTGCTCGCCCCGTTCGCCTGGGGAACGTCGGCGGCCATCCGTGCGAACCGGTCCGCGATCTCCTCCGGCGTCATTCCCCGGAGAAGGAGGAAAGGCTCCGTACGGTCGGCGACGCCGCCTTCCGCCTCCATCGGGACGTGGAGGATCACGCCGAAGCCGCGGGTACGGGCGGAAGCCGCGATCGATTTGGAGGAGGGTCCGAACGGCAAGACGGATACGGTGATCCGCTCGGGGAAGTCGAGCCACTCGGCGTCCCGAACCGGATCGTACCCGAAGCCGTCGACGACGATCGCGAGCCGCGCTCCCGGAGCCGGCCCGGACGCATCGTTGTCCGATGCCGAAGGGGGCGTCGGGACCGGGGCCGGGGAGTCGGCGAGGTTATCCCCTTTTGACCGCTCCGTCTCGGGCGTCAGGACCAGGAGCCCACCCACCAGCAGCAGGCCTGCCAGGAACGCCCCGGCCATCAGGGCGGCCCACCCCCACCGCTTCCTTCCCCTGCCCATCCCCGGAATATCCCGACCGGTCAGGATGCCTTCTTTCGGTCGATGAACCGGGACTTGAAGATCTCCCACCCCTTCAGAAGCTCGACCGCGCGGTCGAGCTGGGGGTCCTTCGCGTCCTCTTTCCGGATTTCCGGCTCACCGGGAGGCTCCTTCTTCCCGCCGTTCCGGTCCCCCTTCTTCTCCACCTTCGGAACGACGACCGGCGCCGGCGGTTCCTCTCCATCTCCCTTCAGGTGCCGCTCGATGTCCTTCTCCCGGAGCATCCCCGGGTGCCCCTCGGTCGCCTCCCTTCCGTCCTGGACGACGATGTCGGGCTCGATCCCCTTCGCCTGGATCGACCGCCCGTTGGGGGTGTAGTACCGCGCCGTCGTCAACCGGAGCGCGGAGCCGTCCTCCAGCGGAAGGATCGTCTGGACCGACGCCTTGCCGAAGGTTCGCTGGCCGATGATGATCGCACGGCCGTGATCCTGCAACGCGCCGGCGACGATCTCGGAGGCGGAGGCGGACCCGGCGTTCACCAGCACGACGATCGGGAATCCGGTGTAGGTTCCTTCCTTGTGGGCGACATACTTCGTCTTCTGGGCCTCGACCCTGCCGTCGGTGTAGACGATGAGCCCCGATTCGATGAATTCGTCCGCGATCCGTACCGCCTGGTCCAGCAGCCCGCCCGGGTCGTTCCGCAGGTCGAGGATGAGCCCCTTCAGCCCGTCCTTCTCCTTCAGAAACGCCTGCAGGGCGCGGTTAACCTCCTGGTGGGAATCCTGCTGGAACTGCGTCAGGCGGATGTAGCCGATCCCGTCCCCCATCGACTTGGTCTTGACGCTCTTGATTTTTATGATGTCGCGCGTGATGGTGTATACCTTCGGCTCGGACATCGATTCCCGCACCACCGTGATCGTCACCTTGCTCCCCGGCTCTCCCCGGAGACGCTTCACCGCTTCCATCACGTTCATGTTCTTCGTCGACTCGTTCTCGATCTTCACGATCTTGTCCCCCGCGAGCAGGCCCGCCCGTGCCGCGGGGGTGTCCTCGATCGGCGCAATCACCGTGAGGAAGCCGTCCTTCATGCCGATCTCGATCCCCAGGCCGCCGAACACCCCCTTCGTCTCGACCTCGACCTGCTTCAGCATTTCCGGCGTGAGGTAGGAACTGTGCGGATCGAGAGTCAGGACCATCCCGTTGACGGCCCCCCGGACGAGGTTGTCGATATTCACTTCCTCGACGTAGCTGCTCTGGATGATCGAGAGGACGTCGCCGAAGAGCTTCAGCTTGCTGTAGGCGACGTTCGCCTGCGCACCATGCCGGGAGGTCGTGAGATCTCCCAGCACGAATCCTCCGATGAACACGGCGACGATCAGGACGGTTCCCAGCCACTTCCTCCCCGCCGTCTTACGGGGTGCGGCTCCTGTTGGCTCCATGCGGTTGTCGGCTCCTTAACGGTCGAGTGGAATGGCGGAGGTCGGATCGATGGCGGTGCCTCCTGCCCGCAGCTCCAAGTATAGCACCGATTTCCCGGACGGCGATCCCGGCAGCCGCCCCACCACGGTCCCTTTTTTTACGGCTTCGCCCTGCTTCACGAGGAACGCTTCCAGCCGGCCGTACACGGAAAAAAGCCCGCCGCCGTGCTGCACGATCAGCACGTTCCCGAACCCGGAGACGGCCCCGGCGAACGCGACCTCCCCCTGCCCGACCGACTTGACGGACGCCCCCGAAGGAGCCTCGATCTCCACCCCGCGGTTCTCGATCGTCACGTCGAAGGTCGGGTCGTGCTGGCGTCCGAAGCGGGTGACGACCTTCCCCGCCAGCGGCGTCGAAAGCCCTCCCGACAGGGACGCGAACCGCCGCGGGGCCTCGGCGGGCGCCCCGGTCGCCGATTCACCCGCCGCCCTCTTCCTCGCGCGTCGCTCCCGCTCCTTCACCTGCCGCTCGACCCGGGAGACGACGGACTCCATGCGGGCGATCTTCGCGCGGAGCGATTTCAGCTCCTTCTGCTTGCGCTTCTTCTCCCGCTCGAAGTCGGCGAGCCGCACCCTCTCCGCCTCCTGCCGGGAGAGAAGCGTATCCCCCACCTTCTTCTCCCTGGCCATCTTGCTCTCGGTGACGGCGACCTGTCGCTCGAGCCCGGAGAGCTCCTCCGCCTTCCGCTCCCGGGCCCGGGTGATCCGGGCGACGTCCTCCGCGTCCGCGGCGAGATAGAGCCGCATGAAGTACCGTTCCCGTTCCCGGGCGGACGGGCGCCAGGGATCCGCCGCTCCGGCCCTTTGCCCGGCGAAGGCGACGACCTCCGCCCGCTGGAGATCGGTGCGGGCCTGCCCGTGCGCCGCCTCGAGTTCCCGCACCGCCTTCTCCGCCCGGTCCAGCCGGTCGTTCAAGGCCGAGATGTTCCGGTCGATGCGGGAGAGCAGGCTTTTCTGGCGCTTCAGCCGATCCTGCAATTCGCCTACGCGCCCCTTCGAACGTTTCTCCATCCGCAGCGCCTCGGTCAGCTCCCGGACCGTCTTCTCCTCCCGATCCTTCATCTCGAGGAGCCGCCCTCTCTCCTTGCGAAGTTCGGCCGCGATGTCCCGCGCCGCCGGCGCCGCCGACGGGAGGAGGATCGCGAGCGACACCGCGGCGGCAAGGACCGCGGAGAGGATTCGGCGGGGTCCCCGTGCCATTACCGGCCGGAGCGGGCCGCCCTCCCTCCGAGGAGGGACGCCGCCGCCGAGAGCAGGGCGGCCCCGCAGCAGAAGAGGACGGCCCCCGCAATCGTCCGGGGAAGAAGAAGGTCGGACGGGGGACCGACCACCGCTTCCAGGAAGTGAAAGTTCCGAAGGGAGAGGAACAGCGCCCCGCCGCCCACCGCCGTTCCCGCCGCCGAGAGAAGGAACCCCGACACCGCCGCCGCCGCGGCGCGGGAGCAGGCCAGCCGGCCCGCGGAAACACCCCGCTCCGCGAGAAACGCGAAATCACCCGCGAGGGCGACAACGCGCGCCCGCTCCTGCAGACGGCCGACAAGGAAGAACCCTGCGAGGAAAGCGCCGAAGACCCCCCATCCGGCCAAGGACGCGATACGGCCGGCGCGCAGCAGACGGGGAAGCCACTCCTCCCCCGCCAGCACCTGTTCCACGAGGGGGACGGACCGGAGGGCGGAGGCGACGAGGTCGATGTCCGCCCCGGTCAGCCGGTCGGGACGAAACCGGATCTCGATGTACCCCGGCATCGGGTTCCCGCCGGCGCCGCGCAGCGATTCCACGCCGGGGTACGCCCGCAGAAACTCCTTCCACACCGCCTCCGGATCCCGGTACGCCGCGGAGCGCACGGAGGGAAGGACGGCGACCTTGCGGGCCAGCCCTTCCGCCTCGGCCGCAGGGACCTCCGCGCGCAGCACCGCGGTGATGGCGTACCGGTCGGCGAGGAATCGGCTCACCCCCCCCGACAGGAGCAGGGAAATGACCGCGAAACCGAGAAGGCAGAAATACAGGAACCGCCCGATCGTTTCCCGGACGAGGTGGGAGCGGGAAAGACGCCAGTCGATCCACCACAGGGAAGGCTGTCCCCTCAACCGGGTTCCCCTTTCGCTTCCTTTCCTTCCTTTCCCGGAACCGGAAGGCGGTACACCCGGAAAGGGCCGACAGTCTCCGCATCGCCCGCGGCCAAGGCCCACCGCTCGGGGATCGTGCGCTCCGCGAGAATCACCGTGTTCCCTTCCCGGGCCAGTGCGCGGAACAGTCCCCAGAGCATCTCCCGGCACGGGATCCCCGCGCCGGCCACCACCCCGTCGCAGAACAGGAACTTCGGCCCGCGCAGCAGCTCCGCGGCCAGAAACGCCCGCACCCGTTCGGAGATCGACAGCTCCGCGATCCTCCACCCCGACGCGCCCGGCAGGCCGACCATCCCGAGAAGCCGATCCGCGCGGTCCTTCCGGTCGCGTCCGGGCACGCCGACCCCGGCGAGGGCGGAGCGGCGGAACAGGTCCTCCACCGTCAGACGCGCGTCGACGATCGCCTGTTCCGGGACGTAGCCGCAGGAAGCGCGCCAAGGAAGGGCAAGGGCGGCGTTGCCGCGATACAGGGACTCCCCGGAAACGAGGACATCCCCGGCATCCGGCCTGCGCTCCCCGCGGAGGATGGAGAGGAGCAACGTCTTCCCCGACGACGGCGGCCCGGCGACGAGCCACGCCACTCCGTCCCCGAACGCGAAATCGAGCCCGTCCCAGAGGGTTTTCCCCCGGGTATATACCCCCAGACGGAACCCCTCGATCATCGGTCCCCGGTATTCCCCTCGGGAGGAACGATATCCCCGGCCACCAGTCGCCGGATCTCCTCGAGGTGCTGCGCCTTCATCCGGTCCTTGAGGTCGGCCTGCCAGTCCGGCCGCTCGATCAGGTCCGCGTAGGACGTGCGAACGCTGTCGAGGATCGCCCCGCCCTGGAACGCGTGGGTGATGATCTGCGGGTTGTCCTTCCCCCCGTCCTCCGTCTGGACGTGGTAGACCTTTCCCCGGAACCGGATGTTGTGGTTGAATCCCGAGAGCATCCTCATCTGCGGTCCGCCCATCGCCCTTCGCCTCTCCCCTTCCGGTTCGTGCCGTGCTACAGGGCCACGCGGCCCACGTCGTGCAGCTCCCTTCCGAAAAACCCTTCCCCTACCCGCGCGAACCGCTCCGGGTCGTCCGTCACGAGGAACTCGACCGCCCCCGGAGACAGTGCCCGACGGACCTGCGTCTCGGAGAGCAGGACATCGACGACCCGCGCGGCCTCCTCGGCGGAGTCGATCAGGACGGTTCCGTCCCCGAGGTACTCCCGGATCGGCCCCTTAAGCACGGGGTAATGGGTGCACCCGAGGATCAGCGCGTCGGGCGGATCCTCCAGGAACGGAGCGAGGTATTCCGCGATCACGGCGCGCGTGATCGCGTTGTCGGTCCACCCCTCCTCCGCCAGCGAGACCAGCAGCGGGCACGGGATCGACCGTACCCGGGCCGACGGAACGGAGAGCCGCAGCGCATCTTCGTACGCACCCGAACGAACCGTCCCGAGCGTCCCGATGACGCCGATCGTCCGCTTATCGGGCAGGACGGCGGCGCGCCGCACGCACGGATCCACCATTCCCACCACCGGGATCTTGTAGATCTTCCGAAGGACGGGAAGGGCGAGGGACGAGGCGGTGTTGCACGCCACCACGAGGAGCTTGATATCGCGGGTCCGGATCAGGTGGTTCGCGATCTCGATCGCGTACCCCGTGACGGTTTCCGCGGACTTCCCCCCGTAGGGCACGCGGGCCGTGTCGCCGATGTAGACGAACCGCTCCGACGGAAGCGCGGCCACCAGCTCCCGCAGGACGGTCAACCCTCCCACGCCGGAATCGAACACACCCACCGGATTTTCCAAGCCTGCTCCTGAAACCTTTGATTTTTTTAAGGTAAAACGCTATCGTATCAATGTCAACCGAGCGTCGGTCGAAAGGGGGGCACCGTGGGTGAGATAATCGATTTTTTCACCAGTAAGAGCCTCGCGGATATGGCCTCCGATCCCCGTGTGCTGTTCGGCGCCGCGGTCCTCTTCATCCTGGCGGTCCTGTTCCGCTGGAAATACGTGCTTCTCTTCCTGTTCGCGACCGGTGCGACGATGACCGTCCTTAAGTTCACCGGCGGAGGGGGGTCGTCCGACATCATCGTCGACCGGAGCATGATGCTGTTCATCGGCGGGACGATCGTGATCGCCGTCGTCCTCATCTACTTCCTCTTCATCCGGGACTGATCCCACGCGACGCGTCGGCTTCACCACCACCATTCCCGTCGAGATCCTCTTCGCGGCGGAGCGCTTCCCCGTCGACCTGAACAACGTGTTCATCGCGTCGGACCTCCCCGCGGATTTTATCCGGAGCGCCGAGTCGGACGGGTTCCCTCGAAACAGCTGCGGCTGGATCAAGGGGATCTACGGCGTGGCCCGCCGGAACGATTTCCGCGAGATCGTCGCCGTCACGCAGGGGGATTGCAGCTTCACCCAGGCGTTGATGGAGGTGCTGCGGTACCGTGGGGTCTCCGTAGTGCCGTTCGCCTTCCCGTTCGACCGCGACCGCGACTTCCTCTCCCGGGAACTGGCGAAGATGGCGGCCCGCTTCGGAACGACGGTCGCCGAGGGGGAGCGGTGGAAAGAGCGCCTCGCCGACGCCCGTCAACTCGCCCACGAAATCGACCGCCTGACGTGGGAGGAGGGAAAGGTCACCGGGGAGGAGAACCACCGGTGGCTGGTGGCCTGCTCCGACTTCGACGGCGACCCGGACGATTACGCGCGGCGGGCCGCCGCGTTCCTCGCCGAGGCGTCGGGGCGCCCCGCGCGGAACGATCTCGTCCCGATCGCCTTCGTCGGCGTGCCCCCGATCGTCTCCGGGCTGCACCGCTGTTTCGAGGAGGCGGGCGCGCGGACCGTGCTGAACGAGGTGCAGCGCCAGTTCGCGATGCCGGGAACCACCGATTCGCTCGTCGAGCAGTATCTGGCCTACACCTATCCCTACTCCTTCTTCGAGCGGCTGGCGGACATCAAGGCGGAGGCGGCGCGGCGGGAGGTGCGGGGGATCGTCCATTACGTCCAGTCGTTCTGCTTCCGCCAGATCGAGGACATTATTCTGCGGGAAGAGGTCGGGGTGCCGGTCCTCACGCTGGAGGGCGACGCCCCCGGCCCGGTGGACGGCCGAACGAGGATCCGGGTCCAGGCGTTCGTCGAAATGCTGCAAGGGC
>Ga0214471_10002673_pt1 | contig 13964 bp, 11 predicted proteins | sample RVTome_5_FD_207665 | JGI IMG/M metagenome (GOLD analysis project Ga0214471, IMG submission 207665) | Soil microbial communities from uranium-contaminated site in the Upper Colorado River Basin, Wyoming, United States - RVT142D155 | ecosystem: Environmental > Terrestrial > Soil > Contaminated >...
TCGCGGCGGTCAAGAAGAGCAAGCTCGACAAGCACGGCGAGATCGTCAAGTGGCTGAAGTCCGAGCACGGGCTCACCCACGGCTACGCGACGCTGGTGGCGCATGAGGCCCGCGGCTCGGCGGCGTCGAGCGCTGGCGCCGGCGATCTGGTGGCCGGCCAGTACGCCGGCAAGGAGGAGCTGCGGCCGATCTACGACCGTATCGCCAAGGCCGCGCAAGGGTTCGGGAAGGATGTCGAGCTGTCGCCCAAGAAGGGCTACGTCAGCCTGCGCCGCGCCAAGCAGTTCGGCCTCGTGCAGCCTTCGACCAAGACGCGCGTCGACGTCGGCATCCAGCTCAAGGGGGTCGAGCCGACGGACCGCCTCGAGGCCTCGGGCAGCTTCAACGCCATGGTCAGCCATCGTGTGCGGTTGACCGCGGCGAGCGAGGTAGACGACGAGCTCATCGGCTGGCTGCGAAAGGCATACGACGCGGCGGGATAAGGCGTGTGAGGTAACGGACTTCCCGGGGCGATATCTCTCGCAAGGCGGTCGCGCCTTGCCGGCCGGACAGCGCAACCTGTGCCCTCGGACTCTGAAACCGTCTACGGTGGCGCCGCCGAAGGCATCGTACCGCAACCACCGAAGGGATTGTCCCCCGATGAACGAATGGATCGTACTCAGCCGAGTGCTGCTCCGCAGGGCTCAGGACGCCTGGTCGGTGAAGCCACGCCGAGAACGCATGTGATCGAGGTATCCGAAATCGTGTCGATTCCCGAGGTTACGGGCACGGCCATCATCGCGCGCTCGTTGCCTAGAACAGCCCCTCCGCAGCGACCAGCTTGACTCCCTCCTGTTCGGCGCGGCGGATCAGCGCCCGGTCGAAGCCGCGGGCGAAGATCACGAGCTGTGCGCCGGCGGCTCGTGCGCCGAGCCGATCGCGGTGATCCAGCAACCTGCCGAGGACATGGGAGCGCGCTTTTCGATCCCACTTGCACGAACCAAGCAGCACGTAGGCGCGACGGGCGATTCCGGCGATGTCGATCTCCGTTTGACCGTCGCGTGACCACCATGCGCCCAGCTCCTCACAGCGAGGGGCCTCATCCTCATGGGCGTACTTGCCGAGCCAGGCGCGGCAGCAGTCTTCGAAGGCAGCGCCCGTGAAGCTGTCGAGGTCCTGATCGATCTGGGCCAGCACCTCGCGCGTGCGGCCGCGCTCCAGGAGACTCCGGTTCGGGAAGACGTAGCGGAACCAGAAGCGGAAGAACGGGTCGCCCAGGCGGTAGGTCGTTCGTTTTCCCTCGCGCGCAGGCGAAACGGGCGCCCGCGTCTCCAGGTAGCCCAGCTCGATCAAGCGGCGCAGCATCTTGATCAGGTTCGGCACCTCGAGCTGTGTGGCGTTGGCGATCTCGCTGGGACGCGTCGCGCCGCGGGCAATGGCGGCGACCACAGCGAAGTAGGTGCCGGGGTCGCGGATCTGCTGCTCCTCGCGCAGGAGATGGAGCGGCTCCTCGTAGAGCGACTCTCCTTTGGTCAGAATGCGCTCGATGAGCAGCTCGGACAGCGTCCGCTGGCCTGCCCAGAGCTGGTACTGCGGTGTCCCACCGAGAACCGCATAGCGCTGCAGCTTCTCCTGCGCGCTCGTGCCGGGCTTGGCGAAAGCGGCCGCTTGGCGGTAATCGAGCGGCAGCAGCAGCGGCCGGTAGCCGGCCCGGCCGTACAAAGGGGCGTCTCGCGCGAGGAGCCCTTCCATGAGGGCGAGCGCGCTCCCGCAAAGCACGAGGGTAATCGGAACGCGCTCGCGATCCCAGCGATCCCAGTGCCGCTGGATGATGGACGCGAGCGCCGGCTGGGCGCGCAACAGCCACTGGAACTCGTCGAGGACCACGGCGAGGGGCTCGCCGGCGGCCTGATCGGCGACGAAACGCAGCGCCGCATCCCAATCCTCGAAGCGGAGCGGCGGCGCGCCCGGCAGCAGCCGAGCGGCCTCCCGCGCGAAGAGGTCGAGGTGCGCGCGTTCGGTCTGTTCGTCGGCCTGCAAGAAGACGCTGCGGCGCCCCTCCAGGCTTCGGTCCAGCAGGAAGCTCTTGCCGACCCGCCGGCGGCCGCGCAGGATGACGAGCTGTGGCGGCTGCTCGATCGCCTCGGCAAGACGACTGAGCTCTCCCTCGCGATCCACCATTTGTAGGGCCATGAAGACAGTGTATCATGAGTTAGTGTATTACGATACAGTTGGCAGGCAACGAGAAGGCCCCAATCCACCCTGGGCCGCTACTCCTCGCGGGCCAGCAGGTAGATATCGGCGCGATTCTCCACCCGCACGAAGTAAATCGTCCGGTTGCCGTCCGAGATCAGCGTCTTGGGCTCGGTCACGCCGTCGGGGGATAGGTTCAGCAGTTCCTTCGTCTCGCCGCTGTCGACGTTGGTGAGCCAGATGACGCCGTAGGCCGTAAAGATCAGTCGGCTGCTGTCGGCGAGCCAGTGGGGGTAGCTACCGAACCCGGAGATCTGCTCGTAGGTCTGGGCATCGATGGCATGAACCCAGACCCCGCCGGAAACCTCCTGGAATCCCGCCAGGCGCCGGCCGTCCGGCGACCAGCCCGTCGGCCGGAACAGCGCCGGGATCTGCTCGGAAACAGGCAGGGCTATGGGGGTTTGCTCGTCGAACGATCTTGTCGCATCGACCAGGTACCCGCCTCGGCGCCGCACGAAGAGCGCGAGGCGGTGTCCATCGGGCGACCAGGTCACGTCCAAGACCCCCCCGAGTGCCGTCTGACGCACCGGCGAGCCGCCGTCCGGATCGAGGGTCCACGAGTCATAAGCGCCGTCGCGGTCGCTGTACATGGCGATCCGGTCGCCGTTCGGTGACCAGCGCGGGCGGCGGTCGCGGAACAGGTCATCGGTGACGCGGAACTCGCCCTCGCCGTTGGCGCCGATCGTGAAGATGTCTTCCTGGGGGAAGGTCTCTCCGAACACCACACGCGTGCCATCGGGCGATACGTCGAACCACGGGATGTTTCGGTCCCCCCTGGTGATGTCCACCGGCGCGCCGACGACGGCTTCGGACACTGGATCGAAGCCGATCCTCTGGATGTTTGCGCGCCTCGACGAAGAGGTATACACGATCCGGTTGCCGTCGCCGGACACCGACAGAAACCCCTGCTCGTTGGAGCCGCCGCTGGTGACCGGCTCGGGCGCGCTGAGCGCTTCGCCGGTTTGCTCGTCGACGGCCAGCCCCCATACGTTGTCGGCACCACCGCGATCGCTGGCGAAGTACACGAAGCGACCGTCGGGCGACCAGACGGGGCTCCAGTCGAGATAGGGATCGGCCGTCAACTGCACCGCGTTGTCACCATTCGCATCGATCGTCCAGAGATCCCGTGCCCCCGCGGAGAGGGCCATGAACGCGATCCGGCGCCCGCTCGGCGACCACGCGGGCTGGTAACCGGGGGCGAGCGCGCGCGTCTGGCCGCTGGCCACGTCGATGATCGTGACCATGGCGTCGCCACCAAGGCTACGGGGGTCGTTCACCACCGTGGTGCTGTACGCGACGCGCGTGCCGTCGTTCGACCATTTGGGCTCGAAACCCTCGGCAACGAGAAGCCGCTGGTTTTCTCCCGTGGGGCCCATGATGTAGATGCCCGGCGGCTCGCGCTCCGAGCGGAACACGATCCTCCCGTCGGGGCCGAGGGCCGGTTGAGAGTCGTTCGCCGCCGAGCCCGGCGTCAGGTTGATCGGGTTGGCGCCGTCCACCTTTTGCAGGTAGACGTCGAGGTTCCCGGCCGCGTCGCCGGCATAGACGAGCTCGTCGCCGTCCGCCGAGATGCTGGCATAGCGCTCCACGCCGGGCAGGTTGGTCAATCGCACGGTGCGCCACACCGTCTCGCCGGACGAGTCGTCCGATCCCGGCCCCCAGGCGGCGTAGGCGAGCACCGCGGCGGCGATCACCCCTACCGCCGCGGCGACATGCACCGGCCGGAGACCCGTCCGATTGGCGGCGGGCAGCGCGCTAACCGGTAGCGCTTCTCCGGATTCGACCTCGTCCGCGAGCTCGGCGAGCTCGTTCTTGAGGTCGAGGGCCGACTGGAAGCGCTTCTTGACGTCTTTCTCGAGCGCGTGCTTGACGATACGGCCGAGGTGGCGCGGCAGCGTCGTGTTCAGCTCCGTGATCGGCGGCGGTTCGTCTCTCACGATCGACGACATCACCGAAAGCTTCGAGTCGCCGACGAACGGCCGTTCGCCGGTGGCCATCTCATAGAGGATGATGCCGAGCGAGAAGATGTCGGAGCGGTGATCGACGGGTTTGCCTTCGGCCTGCTCGGGTGACATGTAGGCGACCGTGCCGAGGATCTTGCCTTCCTCGGTGAGGAGGTCTCCCGCATCGACGGTTTCGAAGGCGGTGCGTGCCTCGCTGTCGGTGTGCATGCCGGCATCGCCGGCGTCGAGCAGTTTGGCGAGACCGAAGTCGAGGACCTTGACGGCGCCCTCGGGGGTGAGCATGACGTTCGACGGTTTGAGATCGCGGTGCGCGATGCCGCGCTCATGCGCCGCGGCGATGGCGTCGGCGAGCGCGACAGCCGCCTTGAAATACTTGTCGGTCGTCATTCCCCGCCGGGGGATCGACTCTGCCAGGGTCGTGCCCTCGACGAGCTGCATGGTGATGAAGTGCCGGCCGTTGGCCTCCTCGACCGAGTAGACCGTGACGATGTTGGGGTGGTCGAGCGCGGCGATCGCTACCGCCTCGCGCTCGAAGCGCTCACGCCGCTCGGCGTCGGAAGACATCTCCTCAGGCAGCACCTTGATGGCGATGTCGCGCTTGAGCTTGGGATCGCGCGCCCGGTAGACCTCACCCATGCCGCCGGCACCAAGCGGCGCCAGGATCTCATAACGTCCGAGGGTCTCACCCACCATGTCGACAGCCACCTTTCTCGACGAGAAACAGGCAGCATTGTAATGGGTAGATGGCGGTCTCCACAGGCAAGAGGGAACAGCCTTCGCGGCGCCGGATCTCATGGTCTTCGCGGGTGCCGATCCGATGGTGTTCGCGGCGCCCTACTCCCCATGGCCTCGCGGCCCCCCTGACCCCTACTCCGAGAGCCGCTCGATCGTGTCGACCTCCTGCTCCGCGAGCACGAGATCGTGGACGGCGAGATCGTCGCGCATGTGCTCTGGGTCCGTGGTGCCGGTCAGGCAGATCATTCCGACCTGCAGGGCGAAGCGGAAGACGACCTGGGGGACGGTGCGGTCGTGCTGGGCGGCGATCTCGCGCATCGTGCGGCTGGCGAGCTCGGCTTGGTTGGCGGTGAGCAGGGAGAAACCCTGGTAGACGACGCCCTCGCGCCGGCAGACGGCGCGCACCTCGCGGTCCCATCCTTGCCGGGCGAAGCAACGGTTCTGGACGAAGGCCGGCTTGACCGCCGCGATCTCGCAGAGCGTGGCGACCTGCTCGGCGCTCACGTTGCTGATGCCGAGGAGGCGCGCTCGACCCTCTCGATGCAGCTCCTCCATTGCCCGCCAGACCTGGCGATCGGCCTCGGAGAGCCCGCGGCGGGTGCGCGGGCCGTGCAGCAGGAAGCTGTCGATGTGCTCCACGCCGAGGTGCTCGAGCGAGCTCTCGAACGATTGCCGTACCTGGGTCGGGTAGTCGGCGGCGGGGTCGTAGGGCAGCCGATGGTCCTGCCCCTCCCGGTAGGTGTACTTCGTCTGCAGAAAGAGCGCATCGCGCGAGAGATCACCCGCCGCGAGCACCTCGGCAAGCGCCGCCCCGACTCCCGATTCGTTGTAATGACGGCGCTGGTTGGCGGTGTCGATGCCGCGAAAGCCCGCCGCCAGGGCCTGCCGCACGAGCCCCTCGGTTCGCTCCTCCTTCCATGCGGTGCCGTAGAGGAAGGTCGGCACCTCGACGCCATGAACGACGAGGCTCTTGCCTGGCTGGTCGGTTGCGATCACAGGCTCAGGTGCCCGATCGCCAGCAGGCCGTAGTAGGTGTACTCGCAGTCCTCGATGTCGTCGGACCAGTGGCCGCAGAAAGCCTTGCCGGTCCACAGGGAGTCGACGAAGTCGAGGCAGGGCTCGCGGATGGCGTCCAGGGGCGCCTGCAGGCCGGCGAGGGCGTGCAGCGCTGTGGCCGTCGACAGCAGGTCGGGCAGCGGGGCCTGCGGCATGACCAGGAAGCCGCCGTGCTCCGAGCAGCGGGCCAGCAGCCAGTCAGAGACCTCGGGGGCAACCGGCTCGCCGAGGTAGCGCAGCAAGGTGGCCGCCGCGGCGGTCGCCGGTGTGTTGCCGACCGCCATGCCGGCGCCGTTGGCGAAGGCGCCGTCGCCGCTGCGTTGCGCCCGCACGTTGGCGATCAGCTCCTCGGGGCGGGGAATCTGCAACCCGAGGTCCTGATAGGCGCCGAGCGCCAGGAAGGCGTTGTAGACGGTGGCAACACGGCCCTCGTCGCGCGAGGCGTAGCCGCCGTCGGGGGTCCGGTGCTTCTCGATCCGCTCAGCGATGCGGCGGCGGAGGTCCTCGCCGGCGGCCTCCGCCGGCATGCTGGCCAGGCAGCGGGCCAGGCAGGCGAGGTGGACGAAGTCGAGGCCGGCGCCGTCGCCGAAGCGGCGCAGGTAGGGCAGCACCTGCTCGACCGGCGGCTCGGCGCGCAGGCCGACCATCCCGTCGAGCAGGAACACGGTGTAGTAGAGGTCGCTGTCGCCGGCGCGGTCCTTCGCCCCGCCGTCTTCGTTGAGCTGCCCCTGGAGGAATTCGACGACGCGGCCGGCGGCCTCACCCAGCAGCGCCGGCGCCAGCCTCGCGACCTGCAGCATTTCGAGCCTCAAACTCACTGCAGTACCCCTCGATGAGGTTCTTGTCGTCGAAGATCTTGCCGACGACCCGCCGCAGCAGCCCCTTCAGCGTCGGGTTCTGGAGGGTTCGCAGCGAGGTGATCGCCTGCTGCTCGTAGGCGTCGCGCAGCTCGCGCGCCTTGCGGACCACGTCGCGCTCCTCGAGGATGCGGCCGACCTCGCCGGCGACGTCCTCGTAGTCGCGCTCGCGGTTCCACAGCGCCGCGATCAGCTCGGTCTCGGCGCCCTCCGCGGCGCGCTTGTGGGCGATCGCCAGGATCAGCGACGGGCGCAGGTCCTGCAGGTCGTGGGAGTCCGACTCGCCGGTGAAGTCCTGCAGGTCGTCGCGGATCTGGTAGGCGATGCCGAGCGCCTCGCTGTAGGCGTGCAGCACCTCGTGCATGCCCTCGTCGGCGCCGGCGTACAGCGCCCCCAGCCGCAGCGCCACCTGGAACGCCGGGGCGGTCTTCTGGCGGAAGATGTCGAGCACCTCCAGCGAGGTCAGCGGCGTGGGCTCGCGCGCCCAGCACAGCTCGGCGCCCTGACCGCGCGCCAGCGTCACGTGGCCGACGGCGGCCTCGTGGAGCATCCGCGACTTGACCTCCGGGGCGATGTCGAGCTCGGCGATCAGCCGGTAGCCCTCGCCGAGCAGGAAGTCGCCGGCGTTCAGCGCCACCGGCACGCCATACTCGGCGTGCAGGGCCTTCTCGCCGTAGCGCTCCAGATCGCCGTCCTCGATGTCGTCGTGGATGAGCGAGGCCTTGTGGAAGCACTCCACCGCGACCGCCAGCTTGCCGAGGTCGGCAGGGATCGGCGGCGGCACCTCGCAGCGGTCGCTGACCAGCGCCATGTGCACGCAGGTGGTCAGGTAGGGGCGCCAGCGCTTGCCGGCGCGCATCAGCCACTCGCGGGCGATCTGTTCGGTGCGGCCGTCGGCCGGGCCCATCAGCGCGGCGAGCGACTCGCCGGTGAACCAGCCCCTGACCTCGTCCTTCAGCGCGTCGAGATCGAGGCGGTAGGTGTGATCGTCGGCGGTCAGATGGATCGCGTCCCACACCCAGTCGAGGTCGACGGTGGTGTTGATGCAGTCGTCCTGCAGCAGCGGGATCGCCATCCCCGGGATCGCCGTCGCCTCCATGTGCGGGAAGCACTTCTCGAGAACGTTCAGGCAGCTCACCCCGACGATCGCCTCGATCTTGCCGGTCTCGATCATGGCGCGGACGATCGCCGAGCCCTCGGCGATCAGCACCGCGTAACCGAGGCGCTCGGCCTCGATCGACAGGTCCTGGATCGAGCACAGGCCGCACTCCTTGCACAGCATGCCGAACTCGTCGAAGGGGGCCGGGCAGTGCTCCTCGACCCGCAGGCACTTGGGGACCAGGAGCAGCCGCCGGTCGAAGGGGATGCGCGCCATCTCGTCGCGCCAGACGGCGTTGTTGACCAGCACCGCGATGTAGTCGGTGAAGATCGGATCGAGCCCGGCGGCGGCGCAGATCTCGACGGCGTGCTCCTTGAGCTCGCCCATCGACAGCGGCGGCACGACGCCCTGCTCCTCGAGGTGATCGGCGGTCATCTTCTTGAGCCGGTCGCGGAGGCCGCGATCGTCGGGCACGTTCGACTGCGCCGGCCGGTAGCGTTGCTGGGGGACGCGGCGCGGCAGGGTGATCGCCTGCCCGAGCGGGGCGCCGGAGCCGTTTCCGGACGCCGATGGCAGGTTCCCGGCTGCTGTCGCGCCGTTTCCGCTTGGCGAGGACGGCTGCGGAGCGGATGACGGCTCCGAGGCCGCCGGTCGGCCGGCGGTCAGGGGCAGATCGGTGGTCGGTCGATTGCTGGGCATCAGGTATACGCTCCAAATCCGAAGTACCAGTGCTTCTTGGCGAAGCGGTACAGCCAGTGCTTTTCGGGGACCTCGTTGCCGGGGTTGTGCTGGCTGCGCAGCGGGCCCATGGTCGCCAGCTCGGCCCGCGCCGCCTTCCGGGCCGTGGTGTCGCGGGCGCCGTGGCGCTCGACCAGGTCCGCCAGCAGATCGGGCCGCTCGAGGACGATGCAGCCGCGGGTGGCGCCGGCCGCGGTGCGCCGGAAATCGTCGAGCAGCGCCGACTCGGTCATGGTCTTGAAGACATCGCCGTCGTTGTCGGCGATGGTCTCGGTGGCGAACTGGATGATCGGGCAGGGCTCGATGTCGCCCCAGGGGCCGATGTGGTGGCTGATCCCGGTGGCCGCCGGACAGACGGCCTGGCCCTGGTCGTCCCAGTAGGCGTCGACGAAGGCGATCGGCTTCTTGCAGCGCATCTCGACCGCGAACCTGCGCACCGCCAGCGTCTGCTCGGGGGTCAGCGCCAGCTCCGGGGCCGCGTCGGGGCCGACGGCGCGATAGGTATGGAACCAGCAGTAATGGACGCCGCGGGCGATCAGCTCGTCGACCCACTCCTCGCGCACCAGGTCGTCGAAGTTGGTCTGGCAGACGCTGCTGGCCACGCCGGTGATCAGCCGGTTGCGGACGCAGGCGTCGATGCCGGCGAGGGTCTTGGAGAGCACGCCCTTGCGGCCGCGCCGCTGGTCGCTGACCAGCTCGTTGCCCTCGACGCTGATCAGCGGCGTGGCGTTGCCGATGCGCCGCAGCTCGTCGGCGACCTCATCGCTGATGAAGTGGCCGTTGGTGAAGATCTGGAAGTAGCAGTCGGGGTGGTTGGCGAGGATGCGCAGCAGGTCGGGGTGCATGAACGGCTCGCCGCCGAGGATGCCGAAGAAGCTGTTGCCGTGGGACTTGGCGTTGTCGATGAGCCGGTTCATGGCGTGAAAGTCGATGACCGCCTGCGGCGCCGCCACGTCCACCCAGCAGCCGGTGCAGCGCAGGTTGCAACTGTTGGTCACCGAGATGTACAGGAAGGGCGGGAAGTACTCGCCCTTCTTCAGGCGCTTCTTGAAGCGCTGCACCGAGCGCATCCCCTTGAAGCCGAAGTTGTAGGCGAACTTCCACAGCAGCCGCGGCTCGGTGGTCGTCCACATGCGGTTGGCGAACGAGAACATCAGCGGCGCCGCCATCTCAGATCCCCCACTGCGTCGCGTAGGCGCAACGGCGTGCGGATGAACATGGGAACGTCAGCGGCGCCGCCATCTCAGATCCCCCACTCCTCTTCGGTCGGCGCCGGGCGCCGATCCTGCACCGTGCGCGAGCGCTGCATGCGCTTCTCCATCTTCTCGCGGGCGCGGCGGGCGCGCTCCTCGATGTCGCCGGCCGAGGGCAGGCTCATCAGCACCTCGTCGGGGATGTCGAGGTCGGCCTTCAGCTTCTTGAGGCAGCGCTTGCGCTCGAGCAGGGCGCGCGACTCGTCGCGCTCGGTCGAAAATCGCTTGCGCGCCGTGTCCTGGCGGCTGCGCAACGCCGCGTAGATGTCGCCGCCGAGCAGCGCCGAGATGTCGACCTTCATCGACTCGCTCTCGACGTCCTCCTGGCGGACCACGGCGCCGTTGATCGGCCCCTTCTTGTACTTCGGGAAGACGATCGCCACCTCCGGGCAGACCCGCGAGCAGGCCGGGCAGTTGGTCTTGCAGTTGTCCTGGTTCTGGACCTGGATCTGCTGGCCCTCGTCGACGCCGTAGACGTCGAACAGACAGAAGGTCAGGCACTGCATGCAGTTGGTGCAGCGCTTGTAATCGATGACCGGGAACCAGGGCTTCCACTGGCCGGGCTCGGGGAGGTCGGCGCTCCGCCGGATCTCGGTGGCCTGGTCGACGATCTGGTCCGCCGACAGGCCGCTGATGTCGCGGATCTCCAGCGACGCCGCGGCGCCGGCGTCGATGGCCGGCAGCGGTGCGCCGTCCAGCTCGGCGAGGACGAGCAGCGGCGCGGCGTCGGCGGGCGAGACGCTGCCGCCGGCGGCCGGGCGGGTCAACGAGTAGCCGGCCTCGAGCAGCGCCGCGACGGTCTCGAAGCGCCGCTCGTCGGCCAGCGTCCCGGCTCCCGGGCCTTCGTAGAGCACGATCCGCAGCGGCGAGGACGGCTGAGCGATCATTCCTGCGCCTCCTGCGCCGCGACAGCGCTGGGCTCGGGCGCTGCGGCGCCCGTCTCGTCGGATTCTGAGGAGGCCTCGGGAGCCGCGGCCCGATCGCCTGTCACGGAACCTTCGCTGGCTGCGGCGCCCGTCTCGTCGGCTTCAGAGGAGGCCACCGCGGCCGCGGCGCCGTTCTCGCCGGATATCGGTTTCGGAGCGGACTCGAGCTCGGCGCCGGCCGGCTGCGCCGCGGGCGCCTCGTTGGAAAGCAGCCGCTCGACGATCGCCTCGGCGCTCTGCTCGCGCTGGTTGAGGACCTCGACGCCCTCCTCGGGCAGCGGCGAGCCGGCGGCGTGGAACAGCCACTGGACGGCGCGCGGGAAGCAGGCGGCGATCCGCACCGGACCCGCGTCGGCGATCCGCTGCAGCGCCGGGTCCTTGCGGGCCGACATCTCGCAGAGGTCGGGGACGGCCTCGAAGGCGACGCCGGCGGCGCTGAGCCGGCGCAGGACCTCACGCTTGACCTCGGCGGGCAGGATATCGGCGTAGGCGCAATGGCAGTAGACGATCCGCGGGCTCATGGCGGCGGGGCCTCGGTCGTGGCGCTGGCGAAACGGTGGGTCGGCACCGGCCGCGAGGGGCGGAAGTGCTCGATGTGCTCGACCTTCAGCCGCAGGCCGGCGGCCGCGCCGATCTCTTCGAGGGCGTTCTCCGTTGCCGCGCGGAGCGTCTCGGGATCGGCCTCGGCGCGCAGGTTGACGATCAGGCTGCCTCCCGCCACCCGGTCGAGGAGCGACTCGCGCAGGTCGGGCTCGGCGTCGCCGCCGACCAGGCTCACCACCGAGAGCTGGCCGGCGTCGTCGGCGTCGAGCGTCATCTTCAGGTGGGCGATGTCGCCGGTCTCGGCGGCCAGCAGCTCGCGGATGCGCGCAGCGAGCCGCAGGAGCAGCTCGTTGGCGTCGAACGGGCCGTCGCCTGCCACCTCGACCGTGGCGTTGAGCCACCCCAGCAGCGCCTCGCCTTCCGCGTAGGTGTCGTAGTCGACCGACATCGCCGCCCCGTCGGGCCCGTCGCTCGCCAGCAGGTCCTCGAACCAGGGCTCGAGGCCGTCGCCGCGCTTGGCGCTGCACGAGTGGATCGCGGCGCGCGGGAACGCCTCGCGCAGCGCCGACTCCAGCCGCCGGCGGGCCGGCTCGTCGATCGTGTCGCACTTGTTGATGACGATCCGGTTCGCCTCCTCGAGCTGCTTCCGATAGACGTACACGACCTTGGGCGAGAATGAGCGGCCCTCGGCGATACCGAGGATGCGGGCGGCGCGCTGCGGGTCGACCAGGACGCTCAGCGGGGCGATCGTGAAGCGGTCGCCGTAGATGCGGCGCAGCGGGTAGCAGACGGTCGCCACCAGGTCGGTGCAGCTTCCCACCGGCTCGGCGACGAAGAACTCGGGCCGGCTCGCCGCGGTCAGCTTCTCCGCCGCCTCGTGGAGCGAGTGGAAGCGGCAGCAGAAGCAGCCGCCGGTGATCTCCTCGACGGCGAAGCCGCGACCGCGAAGAATCGAGGTGTCGACGAGCCCATGGCTCTGGTCGTTGGTGATCAAGCCGACCCGGGCGCCGCGATCGGTCAGGTAGCGGGCGAGCTGGTCGACGGCGGTGGTCTTGCCGGCGCCGAGAAAGCCCCCGACCATGATGTAGCGGGCCCGGTTGGCGTCCTGGTCGATCATCGCTTCCCCCGCGTCTCGTTGATGTGGAAGATCGCGCCATCCTTGCCGGTGGACCCGGTTGCCCTCATGATCGCCCTTCCCGGCACCTCGCCGGTGAGGAGGTTCGTGGCGTCCCTGCCTCCGCGTTCGGCCGTCGCGCTCATGATGGCTTCCCCAGCATCTTGTCGATGGTGGCGTCCAGAAACGACGCATAGCCGGGGGCGTCGACGCAGTCCTCGCCCGGCTCCCCTTCGACGGCGAACAGCCAGCCCCGTCCGTGGGGGTCGGACTTCAACAGCTCGATCTTCTCGAGCAGCGCCGGGTTGGCGCCGGCGAAGCGGCCGCTCATCGGGCTGTAGACGTCGGTCATCGCCTTGAACCCCTCCAGCCAGCCGATGACCTGGCCGACCTCGACCGCGGCGCCCTCGCCGACCTCGAAGTCGAACTCGACGGTGTCGCCGAGCATGCGGTGGGCGAACTTGGTGAGGCCGACCTGCCAGAGGCGCGGCTCGCTCTCGAAAAGCCAGTAGTGGCCGGCCGTGTAGAGGCGGTCGGTGGGCAGCCGCGTCGAGAATCGCGAGCGTTTGTAGCGCAGCGGCGCATTTGCCATCGCCACGACCTCCCAGGCCGTGAATCCAGTCGCCTCCCGAGCCGGAGGCCGTCAGCTGAGTGGTGCATCGACATGGGGCTGGCCCTCGGGCGGATAGGCGCGAAGCTCAGGATCGGCCGCCGGCTCCGTGAAGGAGCCCGGCCCGCGCCGCATTGCGCCAGGCCCCGCCGCCTCCACCCAAGCCGCCCATTCTACGCAAATGCGGCGCCCGACGACAGGGACGCGGCCGCCGGGTAGTGGGCAAATCCCACTGCCGGCCGCCGAGCTGGACGGCAAAAGCGACCGGCGAGGATCGCTGGCGCGACCGCCGGCTTGCCGGCGGGCCGCCGAGCCGGATCGTCATGGGTATACGAAGTCGGTGTGCCGAGGGCGCAGCCGGAAGACGGTCGGGACCTGCTCCCCTTGCGTCGTCGGCGAGGCAGAGGGTCGGGGCGCCTCGGGTAGCGTTCAATGCCCGGGCCCGGCCGCCGGCGGCTCGAAGATCTTCTCGCCGGTCTCGATGGCCAGCGGCAGGCGGTTCTGCTCGGGGGGCAGCGGGCAGGTGGCGTAGGGGGTGAAGACGCAGGGCGGGTTGTAGGCGCGGTTGAAGTCGATCACCGTGCGGCCGTCCTCGTCGGGGGCGTCGACCCAGATGAAGCGGCCGCCGCCGTAGGTGCTCACTCGATTGGTCTGGTCGGCGAAGGCGGTGAAGAAGTTCTCCGGGTCGTCGGAGTCCTTCCACATGTCGAGGCGATAGGTCTCGCCGCCGGCCTCGAACACCACAGCGCCAGGCGACCTTCCCTCGCCGATGCTCCCCAGGATGTTGGGGATCATGATCGTCTTGGCCGGCTCGTAGGGCTCGAAACGCGCCTCGAA
>Ga0214471_10002674_pt1 | contig 13963 bp, 16 predicted proteins | sample RVTome_5_FD_207665 | JGI IMG/M metagenome (GOLD analysis project Ga0214471, IMG submission 207665) | Soil microbial communities from uranium-contaminated site in the Upper Colorado River Basin, Wyoming, United States - RVT142D155 | ecosystem: Environmental > Terrestrial > Soil > Contaminated >...
TGTCCGCCGCTTTCTTGACGATGTAGCCCGACGCGCCGGCCACGAGCGCGGCCTGCATAGACCCTGGATCGTCGTGCATCGTGAGTACGAGCACACGGATCGGGCGGCTCGACTGGAGTCGCACCAGCTCCCCGATCGTCTGGCCGGAGCGAGCTCCGGGCATCGAGAGATCGAGCAGCACGACGTCGGGCGCAGTCGCCTGGGCGCGTCGGACCGCCTCGGGACCGTCCGCAGCCTCGCCCACCACTTCCATGTCAGACTCGGCGCCGATGAGCAGCTTCAGGCCGGCGCGGAGGACGGCGTGGTCGTCGGCGATGAGCACCCGGATTCTCGGCATGCGCGCTACGCGCCGCGCACGGGAAGGTGGGCCGTGACGATCGTCCCCGCTCCGAGGTGCGACTCGACGACGAGCGAGCCGCCGAGCAGGGCCGCGCGCTCCCGCATGCCCCGAAGACCGAGGCGTCCGCCATGCCCCGGCTCAAAACCGGTGCCATCATCCTGCACGCGCAACTCGACCGTTGCCTCCTCGCGCAGGAGCCGAACGCGCACGGTCCGGGCGCCGGCATGTCTCGCAACATTGGTCAGCGCTTCCTGCACCACCCGATACGCGGTGGCCGACAGGAGCGGCGACAGACCGTCCGCATCGAGCCCCTCGGTCCGCACGTCCACGGCGATCCCGTGCAGCCGCGCGAACTCCTCCGCCAGGCCGGTCACGGCGGCGGCGAGTCCCACATCGTCGAGCACGCCCGGGTGGAGCCCCCGCCACAGACGGCCTACGTCCAAGAGGGTTTGGGCGGTCGTCTCGCGGAGCCGCTGCGCCAGCTCGACGGCCTGCCCGACCGTCTTGGAGCCCTCGATCGTCCGCAACCCCACGAGCAGCGCCGTCAGCGACTGCCCGGTTTCGTCATGGAGCTCGCGGGCGATGCGCCGCCGCTCCTCGTCCTGGGCCGTTATCACCTGCTCGATCAGCCGATTGCGGAGGTCGCCCAGTTGCTTGCGCTCAGTGATATCCCTAATCACCCCGACGACGCCGATCACGTCGGCGCTGTTCTCCGCACGCAAGGGCGCGAAAGAGACCGCCACCGGCACCGGGGAGCCGTCGGCCACCCGGAAGCTGAGGTCGCCGCGTGCGTTCTCCCTGCTTCCGCCTTGGAGCAGACCCTCGAGCGCTGCCTGGTCCGCGGGCGGCACGAACCGGCGCAGCGGCGCGCCGATGACGCGCGCGAGCGGCGTTCCGACGATGTCGGCGAACCGCCGGTTGCAATAGGCGATGACGCCGTCCCGCATCACGGTCACGGCGCCCTCGTTCATCTGATCGAACAGGATGCGGTACGGCAGGTCCGCGCCCTGGAGCGGGACCACGCGCTCATCCCCGGCCCGTGTGACAACGAGGGCATCCACGTCTCCGGCCCGGAGGGCGCGCAGGGTGTCTTCGGCCGCCCGGAGCCGGTTCCGCAGCTCTTCGAGTCGACCCGGGCGGCGCGGCGCCTTGCGGTTCTTGATCACGGCGAGAGCTGCCTACTGCTCGTCATGACGCGGTATCACATCCAACCCGATCAAGACGCGCTCCACGTTCGAGAGATCGCCGATGATCTTGCGGATCGGCCGCGGCAGCTGTCGCACCAGTGTGGGGAGCACGACGATGTCGTCCCGGCGCGCCAGGTGCGGCTGCTTCACGAGATCGACCACTTCGATGCGGTAGCGGCCGGCGAGGTGGTCTTCGCACAGGCGCTTCAGATTGGCGAGGGCCGTGATCGATTTCGGGGTCTGGCCCGCGACGTACAGCCGCAGCCGCCACGTCCGGCGGGCTCCGTTCTTCACTCGGCCCTGCGCTTGCGGCGCGGCTTGGCGTCGCGGGCGGGCGCCTGTTTCTCCTGCGCGCCTCGGGCTGACCCGATGGCCACGCTCCCATCGGCGCGGCGGCTGACGTCCACCAGCGTGAAGCCGCGGTCGGTCATCACAAACTCGCGGACCTGGTTCGAGTGTGCCATGCCCCGGGCCTTGACGATCTGGATGGCCCGGTTACGCTCGCCGTTCGCTTCCTGGTTCCCGAGCAGCATCCAGACGTCCATCAGCGACGACACCCCAAGGTCGGTCTGCTCGGCCGAATCGCCCCCCTCGGTCAGGGAGGTGAAGAGCGCGGTGATCTGGCGGAGCTTCATGAAATCGATGAGCCGCGCAAGCATGGCCTTCACTTCGGTCTCGCTGCCGACCGCGATCATGTTGGTGACCGGGTCCACGACGACCACGCGGGGCCGAAAATCTTCGATGAGCCGGTGCATCGCCACCAGGTGCGCTTCCAGGCCGAGGGCCGTCGGCCGCTGGGCGTACACCCGCAGCAGATTCCGTCGTATCCAGGGCTCGAGGTCGATGCCGATGGAGCGCATGTTGCGCGTGATCTGGCTCGACGACTCCTCGAAGGCGAAGTACAGGCAGCGCTCTCCCCGCCGGCACGCGGCCTCCACAAAGTGGGCCGCCAGGCTGGACTTGCCGGTGCCCGCCGTTCCCGACGCGAGCACGCTGTTGCCGCGAAAGTATCCCTTCTTCGCGAACATCCCATCCAACCCTGCCACCCCGGTGGACACGTGTGCGGTGGACGCCTGGTGCGCGAGGCCCAGCGATGTGATCGGCAGCACCGACACCCCGTGGTCGTCGATGAGGAACGGCATTTCGTTGCCGCCGTGCGACGAGCCGCGGTACTTGAGGATGCGCAACCGCCGGGTAGCGCTCTGCTCCATCACCCGCTGATCGAGCAGGATCACGCAGTCGGAGACGTACTCCTCGAGGCCGTGGCGCGTCAGGTGGTCGCCCGCCCGCTCGCCCGTCACAATGGCCGTGACCCGCTTCGTCTTCAGCCATCGAAACAGCCGGGCCAACTCGGCGCGCACCACGAACCTGTCGGATAACCCGGAGAAGAGCACTTCGATGGTGTCCAGGACGACGCGCTTCGCGCGGATCGAATCGATCGCGTGGCCCAGCCGGATGAACAACCCCTCGAGATCGTATTCGCCGGTCTCCGTGACCTTACTGGGCTCGAGGTGCACGTGGTCGAGGACCAGCCGCCGGCGGGCACTCAGCCGCTGCAGGTCGAAACCGAGCGACCGGGCGTTTTCCACGAGGTCCTCGGCCGTCTCCTCGAACGACATGAAGACGCCGGGCTCGTTGTACTCGAGCGCCCCGCGCACGAGGAATTCCATCGCGAGCAGCGTCTTGCCGCAGCCCGCCCCGCCGCACACCAGCGTGGGCCGGCCGCGGGGCAGTCCTCCGTTCGTGATCTCATCGAGCCCGGGGATTCCGGTCGGGGCCTTGGCCAGCGGGAGCCGTCCGTTCCCGGAGCGCTTCCTCGGCTCAGGCCTGCGGCGGCGAACCGTTGCGGTCATGGCGAAAGAGTAACCCCCTCCACGGCATCAAGAAAGAACCCCACAACGCCATCCGCTGTAGCGCTCCCTTACAATTCGTCGGGTCACCATGCATCGACGGATTAGGCTCGGGCGGGGGCCCCCCGGAGCGCGTGGTACGCGACCAAGAGAAGGATCGCGCCGGCGGCGGAAACCAGAATGCTGTAGAGATTGATGCCGGTGACGCCCGAGTGGCCAAACAGACTGAACGCCCAGCCCCCCACGACTGCCCCGATGATGCCGAGGAACAGGTCTCCAATGAGGCCTTGACCACGACTGCTGACGACCAAGCTGCCGATGAAGCCGCCGACGATGCCGACGACGATCCAGGCGATGAGGGACATGCGAAGCTCCTTGTGAGCCGCGGTTCTAGTTCACGACCAGCAGGACCACGATGATGGCCACGAGCACGAGCGTGAGGGTGGTGATGGTGACGGTATTGGCGGCGGCAGAAGCGGCCGCGGGCCTCGACGCGCTGCTGTCCGCAAAGCCCAGCTCCACGCTGCGCCACTCGGGGCGGAGACGCGGTCCGGGTAGAGTGGTGCTTGCGGCGCTCGCCGGCGCCGCGCTGGCGGCGGCTTGTGGCGCGGGCCCCACCGCCTGCTGGGCTGCCAGCGGCATCGCGGCCGCGACGCACAGCACGGCGACCAGGGCCAGAGCACCACGATCCGCAATACTGGGCCAACGCATCATACGACCTCCGCGAGAGAATGAGGACGCGCACGAACCTCCCCAAACTGCGTGCGTACGGTCCCGGTGAACATCGCTCAGCGGGATGAAAAACGACGTAACACTTGTGGGCGGGCGCGCAGATCCGCGGCGAGTCGAACGAGTTAGACCTTTGGGTGCACGCGAACGGATGGTGCGGCGGTTAAGCGGATTCGGTTTTCGACCCTCCAGCCCGGTGCGCGTGAGCGGCAATCTGGAGGCGGTTGTGCAAGGCGAGCTTCTCCAAGATGTTGTGCACGTGGCTCTTGACGGTGTCGGTAGCGATGTTGAGGCGCTGGGCGATCTCCTTGTTGCTCAGACCATGGGCGATCAGATCGATAATCTCCCGCTCCCGCTTCGACATCCGTGCGGCGTCGGTCGCCGCGGGGACCTTGGACCGACTGCCCGGTTCGCGATGTAGGAAAAGAGCGCACCGGTCAAGGGGGGAGAACAACCTTCGCACCGCCCCCCACCAATCGAACAGTCGCGACAAGGTCGTTGATGCTCGCGCGTTTGGCGACGAACCCGGTCGCCCCTGCTTTGACGAACTCCACAACGTCTTCCTCCACCGGCAGCAGATCCATCACGACCACCCTGGTTTCGGGAACCGTTTTCCGGATGCGCTCCACGAAGCGGTGGCTGCTGTGATTCCCCAAGGACGCGTCCACGAGAACGACGTGGGGTTTGGTCTCCTGTACTCGCAGCAGCCCCGCGTCAGGTCCTTCAGCCACCGCGAACGACCTTGAAGTCCGGTTGCGCGTCCAGCAGAGCCGCGAGCCCGTCGCGCAGCAGTCGATTGTCCCCGATCACCAACACCCGGATTCTTTTCGCCATGCCACCAGTCCAGTGTTGCTGCAATAATAGTCTTGAAAGGACTGGCCCCCGCAAGATCCCATGGCGGGGGACAAAGCATCGAGCCTCGTTCCGATGTCCGGAACGAGGCTCGAAATGAATCAGGCGCCACCGCACTAGCGAATCCGGCGTAACTCCACGCGTCGGTTCTGCCAGGCATCCCCTTCTCTGAGCTCCGGGAAAAGTGGCTGCGTCCGGCCATAGCCCCGCGCCGCCATCCGACTGTCTTGGACGCCCCGCGACACGAGGTAGGCCCGCACGGCCTCGGCCCGCCGCTGCGACAGCGCCAGGTTGTACTCGTTCGTGCCAATGGAACTGGTGTGGCCCGCGACCTCGAAGCGCACGTTCGCCCACTGTGGCTCGAGGAGCGCCCGCGCCACGCGGTCGAGAATATCATGGGACTCCGGTGTCAGTGCGGACTCATCGAACGCAAAGTTGACACCTTCGAGCACCAGCGTATCGCGCAGCACGATGACCGGCGGCGGCGTCCTCGGGAACGGCACGAACAAACGCACCGTATCCACTCGCGTCACAGCGCGCGGGCACGCCGGACACGACGGCGCCGTCACGACCGGGGGCGCCCGACGGCCAGCGGTGAAGAGCGAGAGGCCGAGGGTGACCATGCTGTTGTACGCCGTCTTTTCCTCAGGCAGCTCCGCGTAGTGCTCGATCCCCATCCGGCCCTCGAGCCGGAACGCAACGCGCTCGGCGAGCATGGACCGGATCCCCACGCCGAGGTGCGTACCCCAGGTGGGGTGGGTGCGCCGGTTGTTCTCACCCGTGATGCGGGTGAACTGGGTCCCGCCCGTGAAGAAGGGGCTGGTCTTCGCGTTCAGATTCACGGTGTAGGTGACCGCGGCGAACGGCGTCAGGTATTTCACCCCGGAACGCCTGGCACCTCCGGTACCCACGCTGAACCCCAGGTTCTCATTGAAGTTATAGCCCAGGCGCACGGCGACGCCGGGCACCAGGCGACCCGGATCGTTGGTATCGGTGAACCGATTCTCCGCCAGAAAGCCCAAGAGCGCGCGGTCCATGATCAGGACCCCGGCACCCCCGCTGAACTCCCAGCTCCCCTCGCGCTGAGCCGCCAGCGGCGCCGCCAGCGCTAGCAACGGCAGGAACGCCGCCAGCGTTCGCACACTCTTCAGAATTTGGTCACGCATGTGCTCTCCCCAATCTCTCTTAAAGTCACGGTTTCCGGCGGGTGCGGGAGACGGCGACCGGACTGGTCTCCGGCTCCCGCGCCAGCGTGCGCCTACGGCAGCGTAATGGTGTTGTTGGTGCCCAAACTCACGGCACCATTTCGCGCCAGGGCCCTGCCGAGCATCGTGGCGTTGTCCACGAGGGTAATGGTCGTGAGCGCGAGGATATTGCCCCTGAACGTCGTCCCGGTACCGAGAGTCGCGGAGCTACCGACCTGCCACCACACGTTCCGCGCCTGGGCGCCACCGATGAGCGCGATATTCGCGGTGGTGCCGGTCGTGAGCGTGGACCCCATCTGGAACACCCACACCGCGTTGGCGTTGCCCCCGCCGTCGAGCGTGACCGTTCCCGTCACCGCCAGCGACGACGCAACGCAGTAGACCCCCGGCGCGAGCGTCCTTCCACCTAGATCAGCAGGGGTGACGATCGTCCCGCACGGCCTGGCGACCAGATAATCGTACGCCGTGGTGAGGTCGAGCTGCGCCTGAGCCGCGGCCGCATTAGCCAGGTTTGTCGTTCCCGTGATCACGCACGGTGGGAAGCCCGTGGTCGTGCTGCCCGGGCTGACACCCACATTGGCGTTGATGGTGCCGCCGGTGACACACGTCACGGTCGAGCCGGCCAGGATGCCGTAGGTCGCGGCCGAGGCCAGTATGGGGTTCGGCGCCGCGATGGTCACTATCGCGGTCGCGAAGCCCGAAATAGTGCCGCTCGTTGCCTTGATGGTGTTGGTGTACGTCCCGGGCGTCGTGCCCGCGGTGAACAAGCCCGAGCTGCTGTTGATGGTTCCGGCCGTGGCGTTCAGACGGCTCCAGACGAGCGGTGGAGGGATCGGCACAACCGCGCCGCTTATGTCCTGGCCCAAGGCCGTGTACTGGATGGTGTTCCCGACTGGTGCGCTGCCGGGGTTGGGTGAGACGGTGATGGCCAACAAGTCACCGGCAACCGGTGCGCCTTCGTTATGCTCGCACGCCGCGGCCAGCAGTGCCGCGAACGGGACGATGACGAGGAGTCGAGCCATAGGTCGGGAGAGAGTGAACATTTGCTTCCTCCGAGTATTGCATGTCGTGCGAAGCATGCCGGGATCCGTGTGGATGTCGGAACTTCCTCGCCCAGGGCAGGAAAATCTGCTGGTGCGTGCCGCGGCGAACATCCCTCAGTCGGATGAAAAACGGCTTAACGATGGTGGGCGAGCCCGCGGACCCGCTGCCAAATCGAACGAACTAACCCTTTCGGTGCAGGCGATGCCGTCAGCGTACGCCAGATGAGAAGAAGGGCGGACGGTACCGCCCCTCGGGATCCCGTGCAAAGAGGCCTACTGCGGCACCTGCATGTTGTTGCTATCCATCGTTACCGCCGCACGCGCCAAGGCTCTTCCCGACAGGCTGGCACCGGTGTTCATCGTGATGCTCGAGTAGGCGAGGATATTCCCGGTGAACGCCGTGCCGGTACCCAGCGTGGCAGCAGTACCGACCTGCCAGAACACGTGGCCCGCTCGACCGCTCTTGCTCATAACGACCGATGCGTTGGGTGCGGTCGTGAGCGTGCTCGCGATCTGGAATATCCACACCGCGTTGGGATTCCCTCGGGCTTCGAGCACGAGCTGTCCCGTCAGCTGCGCCGACGTCGTGAAGCAGTAAACGCCTGACAGGAGTCGTTTGCCACCCAGATCCTGACCCGTCAAGGGCATGCTGCATGCCTTGTTGGCGAGAGCAGCGTACGCAGTTTGCGCATCGCGCTGCGCCTGATTGGCGGCCGGATCAGCGACATGGTGCGCTCCGCTGGTGGTCGTCCCAGGAGGAAAGCCCGTGACCGACACGCCGGGGCTGCTGACACCCACGTCTCCACTGATTCTGGTCGCGCCGGTACTGGTCACGGTCGAGCCACCTAAGACGGCGAAGCTACTCGCCCGGCCCAGTGATGGCGCGGAAGGTGCGGGGCTGTCGTTGGCGACGGAGGCGGACAGCAACACCGCCACCGAAACCATGACGAGAATAAGTGCATACAGCATGAGATGCTTCTTGGGATCGCTCATTGCGTGCTCCGTATGTTGCGCTCAGTTGAGGGCGGAGGGGCAGACCGCGCCCCCTCCGCCTCGATCGATCTCGCCACTTGGGGGCCGTGCTAGGGCTTGCGGCCCGGGTTCCCGGGAGTCCCGCCGTTCTCGTCATTCGACGGTCTGCGGTGGTTCGAGTTGCCAGGATCGCAGCCCTCGGGTCCGTTGCCGACGCCCTGGTTGCACTTCTCCTTTTCCTTATCCTTACCGTTGCCGCCCTCGCAGCCCACGGCCGCGGTGCCTGTGACGGTCACGTCGGCCTGCGACCAAGCGTTCCCGTTGAAGGTGCCCCGGGTGAGGGTGATGGCCGCACCCGCGAGAATGTTTCCCTTGAGGTCGGAATCCGTCATCGTCGCAGCCGCGTCGACCAACCACGTCACGTTACACGGCTCCCCCCCGCCGGCCATGACCACGGAGAAGCTCGTTCCCGTAAGGGCCCCCGGCGCCAGGGTCCCGACTTTGAACGACCAGGTTCCGTTCGCGGGCCCATTGAGTGTCAACACGCCCGTCACCGTCGCGGCCGCGTCGAAGCAGTAGACACCGGGCGCGAGCGTCACGCCCGCGAGGGTACCCGTCAAGACCACGCCGCACGGTACATCGGCGAGCGCCTCATACTCCGCCAGGAAGTCATTGAACGCCCCAATCGCCGCTCCGTCGCCCACGTGCGTGGTCCCCGTAATCGGGCAGCTGGTCTGGGTGACCGAGCCTGTCGGGGCGGCCTGGAAGGTGCCCACGTCGCCGGTGATGGTCCCGTTGGTGCAAGTCACCGCCGCGTTGGCGAGCACGGCGAAGCTCGACGCCCCTGCGCCACCACCTCCCTGGCGGTCCGCGAGCAGGGCCAGGCCGGATGGCCCGTTGGAATCGAGACTACATGCCGCGGCCAGCAGCGCCCACGGCAGGACGACCGCGAGTCGTCCCGTCAGTCGAGGCAGAGCAAACATGGTTCCTCCCAGCGGTTGGTGTGAACACGGGCGCGTGCCGGGATCCATGTCGCTAGGGTCGGACCTCGCTCGCCCAGGACATGGAACTTGCCAACGCTTGTCGTCCGCGAACATCCGCCGGCGGGATGAAAACCGACTTAACGATTTTGGCGGGCTTGCAGATCTGCTAGAAGGAGTAGAGCTAGCTCTTTGGGTGCAGCGAAGAGGTGAGCCGGAGGACGCAGTTGCGCAGGGGTTGGTGCATTAATAGCGGGGGTGTGTGCACTAATACGGGGGTGTGTGCACTAATAGAGGAAAGAGCCTAGCCAGCGGTTGGCACCTATCGCGCGAAGGTCCGGCAGGAATCGAACCTGCAACCCCCGGTTTTGGAGAGGCTCTCCTGCAACGTCAGCGTCGAGGCCGTTGTTGAAGCTCAAGGTGTTGGGTCGGAGGGATCGACGCCGGCGTCACTCAACAACGCCCGCGTTGGCACTGTTCCTGGCACTGAGACGTCGAGGCTGAGAGACAGCACAATCATACCGTTTCCCTACTTGGCGGCGCCCGCCAGCTCCATGCGCAAGTTGGGCGGCGCGAGGGTCCACACTGGGGGATATGTGGTTCGTAGAAGGTCGATGCATCCAAGGGACCAGCCGTGCGCGCCTGGGTCGACGTGCTCGGTGGGCGTTCTACTTGCCCGGAGCAGGATGGCCCAGCACATTGCCCGAGCGCGGGGTCGGGCAGCGCCGGTCTCGCAGAGAGCTGCGTGAGGAGGACCGTGCCACGAATTCTCATAGCCGACGACGACGCCGACATCCGGTGCGTGCTCGTACGTCGCCTGACGGGTGCCGGATACGAGGTCCTCGAAGCGGTCGACGGACGACGGTGTTTGGAGGTGTTGCGCACCACACCGGTTGACCTGGTCATTGTCGATATCTACATGCCCGAGCTGGATGGGATCGCGGTCATCGCGCAGGCGAATCGGGACTTCGCGCACGTGCCCATCCTCGCTATCTCGGGCGGCGGCACAGTGGCTCGGGATCAAACCCTCGAGATCGCGCGGCGGCTCGGCGCGACCCGCACCCTGACCAAGCCCTTCGACCGGGAGGAGCTCATGTCAGCCGTCCGGGAGTTGCTCGGTGAGGTTTAGGAGCGACGCCCGGCAGCGGGGACTGAACGCGGACCTTCGCGCTCTCGCCGCCAAGGTGCCCCAATTGCACGTCGTGCCGCCGCGAGCCCTGGTGATTTCGGCAGGCGCCCTGACGGTGTCGGTCGCCGGGGCACTACTGTTCCCGCAGGGCTTCACCGAATACGGGTTCCTCGCCTGGCTCCTGCCGATGATCCCGGCCTTTCTCCTGTGTTATTACCGCGGTTGGACCCGCCTGATGGTCATTCTCGCGGCGGCGATGGCCCTGCTGGCGCTCGGGTACGTGGTGGCCGCGCTCCTCGGGACCACCCCGCCCGAATGGCCGTCCATCGGCTTCGTGATCGCCGCGTACATCGGCATTGCCCTCGGAGCCGGCTGGTTCCGCGAGGTCCGCGTGGCGGTTGACCAACGCACGGCGGCCGAGCGCGAGCTGCGACAGACGAACCTGGACCTGCGGAAGTCCCACACCGATCTTCAGCTCGCCCAGTGGAAACTGATCGAGACAGAGCGGCTCGAGGCCGTCGGGCAGCTCGCGGCCGGCGTGGCGCACGAAGTGAAGAACCCCTTGATGACCCTGCTCACGGGGGTGCATTACTTGATGCAGCGCGTTTCCCCGACGGACGGTAACGTGAAAACGCTGCTCGAGGACATGCACGAGGCGGTCAAGCGGGCCGATGCCGTGATCATGGGCCTGTTGGATTTTTCCGCGCCGCGGGAGCTCGCGCTCGCGCCGGCGGATCTCAACGCCGTGGTCCAACGCTCGGCCGGCATGGTCAAGCACGAGATGACCAAGGCGCGGATCACGCTCGACCTGGACCTGAGCGCCGACCTACCGCCACTGGCTCTGGATGTGTTCAAATTCCAGCAGGTCCTGGTCAACGTGCTCACCAATGCCGCGCATGCCACGCCGCCGGGTGGCCGGATCATCGCGCGCACCCATCGCCGGGACGAGGTGACCACCCTCGAGGTCGATGATACCGGATCAGGGATACCGGAGGAAGCGCTGGGCAAGCTCTTCGATCCGTTCTTCACGACCAAGCCCGCGGGCAAAGGAACGGGCCTCGGGCTTGCCGTCTCGCGTCAGATTGTCGAGATGCACGGGGCCTCGATCGACATCGGGAATCGGCCCGAGGGGGGAGCCCGCGTGACCATCGCCTTCAACGTTGGCAAGGAGCGTGCCTAATGTCGGCGAAGAAGCGAATCCTGCTCGTCGATGACGAAGCCACCATCACGCGGACGCTGAAGCTGTACTTGGAAGGGACGGGCGCCTATGAGGTGCGGGCGGAGAATCGGGGATCCGCGGCGCTGCAGGCCGCTCGCGAGTTCAAGCCGGATCTCATCCTGTTGGACGTCGCCATGCCGGACATGGACGGCGGCGAGGTCGCCGCGCAGCTCCGGGCGGACGATGTGCTCAAGGGTACGCCGATCGTGTTCCTGACCGCCCTGGTGAAAAAACAGGAGGTGGTGACCTCGGGAGGCGACATCGGGGGATACCCGTACATCGCGAAACCGATCGAGCCGGAGAAGATCATCGAGGTCATCGAGCACCACACGTCCTGAACGGGAACAAAGCCTCGCGACGACCGAAGTCGCCACGAGGCTTCAGCTTCCTAACAGGCCCGGCAGGAATCGAACCTGCACATCCCATCGAGGTCTAGGCATTTAAACGGGCCCGGACCGACAGGCCGATCGCCCTGTCAGTGCTGACGCGCACGCTCGAACCGTTGCATTCCCGAGCACAATTCCGAAGCGCTGCACAGACGAGAGAAATCGCTCCTGAACTTGCTTGCGATGGCCATCGTGAAACTCGTGTTGGGTCGGCCGGCGGCATAATAGGGAGCAGAGTCGTTCCAGACCCGAGCGACGAGCTCTGGGATAGCTCGCGCAGAAGCAATCGGTCATAGTGCTTCAGGTCGTCGATCTGGATGACGATGCTGGGCGGCGCGCCGACGGAGTCTGGAGCGAAGACTTGCGTGCTCTGTACCCCGATTCGACGAGGCACTTTGGGAAGCGTAGTTTGACTTCTCAAGGGAGGGTCGTCGGATGGAGACGCATCGGCGGGGAGCGGATGGGCGGCGGCTGTTTACGGCCCAGTTCAAGCAGGAGCAGCTGGCCCGGGTGGCCCGGCAGGTCCCGAGTACGAGCCAGAGCGGGCGTGTTCGAACTGCCATGCGAATGGTTGATGGGCACAATGAAAGATCTGCCAGGCACGAAGTCCTGGAGCGGCGCCCACATTCACGCTTCACAGGGTGAGCTCGATCGACCGGCTGCGTGGCAACTCGCCATCGCTAAGTGGGACACCAAGATTGATGAAGCTTATGAACGGGACAACCGAGCGAGCCCTCGGAAACGCCTTGAGCAGTACATGCGAGAGCGCTTAGGACTTACGTTCCTCATCCATCCCGGGGTTTGGCGCGATCTTCTTTTTGAGTCGCCTGATTGGCGTCAGCTCGACGAATCGGAAGACCGGTTGATGACGACACGCAGGTGCAGCTGGTCAATTTCATGCTAGATGTCTTGCGCCCATGGCTAGACGGGAAGTCCCGCCTTAACTACCGCAACTTTCTCGGCATCTTTGGCGAGGTAGCGAACCAAGCCATTGAGGTCTTGAAGACGGACCCTAAGTGGAGGGAGCGTCTAAGTAGGCCGTAGTACGATGTTAAAAACAGGCCCGCGTCGATGTAAATCGAGCGAGCCCTCCGCGTAAGTCATTGACACTTGACAGGCCCGGCAGGAATCGAACCTGCAACCCCCGGTTTTGGAGACCGGTGCTCTACCAATTGAGCTACGGACCTAGGAATTGATGCCGCTGGAAGTTAGCGACTCAGACTGCCTCGCAAAACCCTCGGATTGTCCGCAATTGTGACGTTGAAGTGCTTCGCCACGGCTCGGGCGAGGTCGGCCTCGTCGATGATGTTGTAACGGTCGAACATGCTGCGCGTATCCCAACCGCACAGCGCCATGATCTCGCCTTCAGACAGCCCGGAGCGCCGCATGTTGCGGGCCGCCGTGCGACGCAGGTCATCAAGGCGGCCCGGCAGACCCGCCCGCTTCGCGGCGCGCTTCCAGGCCGACCGCAGTGCACCCAGGCCCATGGACTGCCCGTCGATTGCCCACTTGGACTCATAGTCGAGTCCCGCCTGTGTGGCACGGACCATGTGGATGAACTTGACGTACCATCGCCCAGCCGCGTCGACGGTCACCTCAGCGACGCCGTTCGCATCCGTGCGGGTGCTACGCTGGGTGAACGCCTGACCCGCTTTCTCCCCACCCCACAACACCGTCTGGTTCCCGACGGGACGGCCGTCCACCAGGCATCGAACTCGGAGCGGCGTGGCTCGAGCCATCGCGTAAGGGTTCTCTAGCGGCACAATTTCCGCCGGGTAGCCGAGCACCACACCGAAGTCCTGGCTGCGTGCTCGTCCCCGTGAGCGTCGCGTACGGCAACGATCTCGCGCAGGTCGAGCGGGTCACCGTCGACGTGGGCCGCGCCGTCATGCAGCAGGTTCCGGGCGGCGTGTCCGCGTTCGAGCCGTTCATCCGCTTCAACGTCTTCGGCGACTCGGGGATCGCGTTCACCGTGATTCTGCGCAGCCGCGACGTGGTGGATCAGCACCTCATCAAGCACGAGTTCATCAAGCGATTGCACGAGCGCTACCGGCAGGAAGGCATCACGATC
>Ga0214471_10002675_pt1 | contig 13956 bp, 15 predicted proteins | sample RVTome_5_FD_207665 | JGI IMG/M metagenome (GOLD analysis project Ga0214471, IMG submission 207665) | Soil microbial communities from uranium-contaminated site in the Upper Colorado River Basin, Wyoming, United States - RVT142D155 | ecosystem: Environmental > Terrestrial > Soil > Contaminated >...
CGCGCGTTCACAACATGCTCGAGGTGCGCCTGTTGCACGTCGAGATCCGCCGCCAGAATGAAGAGCTCAAGAAGCTGTTCGACCAGGTCGTGGCGGAGCGGAAGGTGTCGGAACGGCTGGCCCTCCATGTGCCTCCGGATTCCATTGCCGCGCGGTTGCAGGCGCGCCCGGACGTCACGGCGGACAGCTTTGCGGACGTGACCGTGTTGATCGCGGACATCGTGGGGTTCACCGAGCTAACCCCGGCCGTGGGCGCCGAGGGACTGGCGCTCCTCGTCGAGGAGATCTTCGCCGGGTTCGACGCCGTCGCGAAGGAGCGCGGTCTCCGGAAGATCAAGACGCTCGGGAACTCGTACATGGCCGCCGCCGGCGTGCCCGTCCCGTCGGGCGATCATGCGGCGCGGGCGGCGCACGTGGCGCTCGACATGGTCGACGCGCTGGACCGCTTCAACGAGCGGACCGGCCACTCGCTGCAGGTGCGCATCGGTGTCGCCACCGGAGCGGTGGTGGCCGGGGTCATTGGGAAGCGCATGTACCTCTACGATCTGTGGGGTGACGCCGTGAACACCGCCACCCGGATGGAATCCCACGGCGTGGCTGGACGCGTGCAGGTGTCGGAGAGCACTCGGCGGCTGCTGGGCGACCCGTTCCTGCTCGAGGAGCGCGGTGCGCTCGAGGTAGAGGGTCAGGGTGTGGTGCAGACGTGGTTCGTGGACGGGCGGAATGGGGTGCGGGTGGAGGCAACTTCCGGGAAGGCCGAAGGAGGGCAGTAGTCATGGCAACAGGAACAGACCGGTTCATGAGTGCGGCGGTACGCGCCGCGCGGCGGGCCAAACAATGGGCGCTGGTGGCGGCGCGCGAGGCCGACCGCCTGCTGCAGGAGGCCCGGAAGCAGGTGGCATCCGAGGACCGGCGGCGCCGGCTCAGGGTGACCCTCCTGAAGACGGGGCGGGTGCTGAGGTCCGCCGGGCAGGCGGCGCTCGTCGCCGGTGTTGCGGCGGGGATCGCCGCAGCGCGTGCCGAACGCCGCGGCCGAAACCTGCCAAAGGTCGGGGGCACCGGGCCGTGATCGTTCGGGTGTTACTCGTCAGCGTGGCCTTCGCGGCCCTCGCGGGATGCGGGTCGTCGTTCCGGGCGGAGGCCGGGCAGAGCGACGCCCGCTCACCAGACGCACTCGTCGCCGAGCGCATCCGCACGCGCATCGAAGACGCCGGCATCGTTGCGGAGCTCCAGGCGGGCGGCGAGCCGATCTACGAAAGCGCGGTGCTCCCCGGCTTCTACGAGCGGCGGCTCTATCGCCCGGCGTGGAGCGACGGGCGCGGCCGCACGCCGCTGGCCGACGACCTGGTGGACGCGCTGCGCCGAGCGGATATCGAGGGGCTGCGGTCCCAAGACTACCACCTCGCGGGCATCGAGACCGTGCTCGCGGCGGTGCGGGCCGACGCCAAGAGCGGCCCGGCGCTGGCCCCCGACCGGTGGGCGGAGCTTGATCTCCTGCTCACGGACGCGTTCCTGGTCTACGGGGCCCATCTCCTCGCGGGGCGCGTGAATCCCGAAACCCTCCGGCCGGAGTGGGTGGCGCACCGGCGCAGTGCCGACGCTGCGGCGGTGTTGGAAGCGGCGTTGGCCTCGGGAAACATCGCCGGCGCGATCGAGGCGCTGGTGCCACCGCACAATGGCTACCGCCAGTTGCGGGCAGCGCTGGCGCGCTATCGTGCGGTGGCGGCGGGGGGGGGCTGGCCTGTCATCCCGGACACGACGCTCCAGCGGGGCGGCCGCGGCCCGGCCGTAGCGGCCCTGCGCCAGCGGCTCCGTCTCGAGGACGATCTCGGGATCGATCAGGACGGCGATCTGTTCGACGCGGCGCTCGAGCAGGCCCTCCAACGGTTCCAGGGGCGCCACGGTCTCACCGCCGATGGCGCGGTGGGCGCCGCCACCCGCGCCGAGCTCAACGTGCCCGTCGAGCGTCGCGTCGAGCAGTTGGAGGTGAACCTTGAGCGGTGGCGCTGGCTGCCCAAGGATCTGGGACGGCGTCACATCGTCGTGAACATCGCGGCGTTCGAGCTGGACGTGGTGGAGGAGGAGGCTGTGGTGCTGACGATGCGCGTCGTGGTGGGCCGCCTCTATCATCGCACGCCGGTACTCAGCGACACGATGCGGTACCTCGTGCTCAATCCCTACTGGCACGTACCCCGCAGCATCGCCGCGGGAGAGCTGCTCCAGAAGGTCCGCCGCGACCCCTCCTACCTGGCGCGATACAAAGTGCAGGTCTTTCCTAACTCCGGCCCCGATGCTCGGGCGGTCGATGCCGCCACGGTCGATTGGTCGGCAGTCAAGGGCGCCCGCTTCCCCTATCGGCTGCGCCAGGATCCCGGACCGCTCAATGCCCTCGGGCGCGTCAAGTTCATGTTCCTCAACAAATTCAACGTTTACCTGCACGACACGCCGTCGCGTCCCCTATTCGAAGAAACGCAGCGGGATTTCAGCCACGGATGCATCCGCATCCAGCAGCCGATCGACCTCGCCGTGTATCTGCTCCGGCAAGATCCAGCCTGGAGCCGCGACGCGATCCTCGAGGCGCTCACCGATGCGGTGGACCGGACCGTGCCGTTGCGGGCCCCGATCCCGATCCACTTACAGTATTGGACCGCCTGGGCGGAGCGGGACGGAACGATCCAATTCCGCCGGGACATTCACCGTCAAGACCCACCACTCCTGAGAGCGCTGCGGGCACCCCCACCAGCCAAAGAGTAGTCGCGACGATCTACACCAAAAGGATGAGTATGCCTCCGTCGCGAGGATGACTCTCCCCCCAAAACCCGTTAGCATTCGGCGTCAGGACTGACCCGCTACGATTCGACAACCATTTGGGGAGCGACGCCTTCATGAGACGCTTCGCATATGCGGGGCTGGTGCTCGGTGCCCTCACCATCGTCGCCGCGGCTCGACCCGCCGAGCCGACTGGGGCGCTGGCGCCCGGGTTCGCCGTCCGGTACCGGAACGTGGTCTCGCGCGACCGGGTGAGGGCACTGACAGTGCTCCCGGGCGAGCGCGTGACGCTCGAGGTGGTGGACCGCGACCAGGGATCGGGCTACGTGGCGCGGCCGGCGGCGGGCTGGCTCGAACCGCTGGGCACGGGACGCTGGGTATGGACAGCGCCGACCGCGCCAGGCCTCCATCCCATCCAGGTGGTCGCCCCAAGCGGGGGCGACGCGATCACGCTGCAGGCGTTCGTCGTCGTCCCGTACGACCGGCTCCAGGGCGAACTCCTGAACGGCTATCGGATCGGCCGCTATCCCGAGAAGCCACTCCGGGGGTCGGGCGGCTACGGGCCGCCGGCCGGATTCGTCGAGGTCACTCGGGAGAACGCAGACGTATTTGTCTCCCCCCACTTCCGACTCAAACAATTCCTTTGCAAGCAGCCGGCCGGGTCGAGGAAGTACGTCGTGCTCGACGAGCGGCTCCTCCTCGCCCTCGAGTACGCCCTCGAACGCGTGAACGCCGCCGGCTATCGCGCGACCACGTTCCACGTCATGAGCGGGTACCGCACTCCGGCCTACAACCGGTCGCTTGGCAATGTGCGCTACAGCCAGCACCAGTGGGGCGCGGCCGCGGACATTTTCATCGACGAGAACGGGGACGGCAGGATGGACGACCTCGATGGCGACGGCCGAAGCGATGTCCGTGACGCGGAGGTGCTTTACCGGCTGATCGACGGCGCCGCCGCCCGACCTGAGGCGCAGGGGCTCATCGGGGGGCTGGGCAAGTATCCTGCAACACGCGCTCACGGCCCCTTTGTCCACATCGACGTTCGGGGCCGCAAGGCACGCTGGTAGGGGTAGCCGGCTCCCCCCTCGGTACGGCAACAGATCTAGGTCTCTTTCCAACCCTTCGAACGATAGCGGTGGGGCCACTGCCTGGACCATCGTGAGGTAGGTGTCATCGGCCCATCTGTCGGAGCGGCCGGCGGCATCCAACTCGCGTGTTAGCCGGGAGACTGCTCCATGTCCTTCGCGCTGTATTTCTTCGGGTTTCTGATCGTCATTGGTGGCGTGGCATGGGCGCTCGTCGCCGTTGGCGTGTCCACCACCTACGTGATGATCACGTGCGTCATACTGCTCGGCATCGGGATCCTGAGCGCGGTGACCCACACGCGCTCCAAGGACCGTCCCAAGGAACCATCGGCCTGATTGATCACGTTCAACATCCAAGGAGCTTCGATCATGCTCAGCCTATGGAATCGCCGTGGCGGTTCTCCAGCGCACGTGTGGGTCCTTGCGATGGCCGCACTCTTTTTCGTCAGCTGTAAAGGAACCACCACACCCATCAAGACGCTGCTCGATGATCCGGGGCGCTTCGACGGTAAGACCGTCCGGATCGCGGGCGAGGTTCAAGGTTCGGTGGGCGTCCTGGGCTTCGGGGCATACCAGGTGAATGACGGGACCGGGACGCTGGCCATCGTGACTGAGGGGGGCGGCGCGCCGCGGCAGGGGGCTAAAGTGGGGGTGGAGGGGACGTTCCGATCCGCGTACATGCTGGGAAACCAGAACGCGGCGGTACTGGTGGAGCAGCGCCGGTACACTCCCTGAGTGCGGCTACGTCGGGGGATTCCGTGACGGCTTCTGGTGAGCACAAGAAGTTCCTCTTCGTGTCCCTCGATGGCCTGATCGCTGACACAGCCTGGCAGGTCGTGAAGGAGGGACACGCCGTCAAACTCTTCATCGAATCGGTGGGCGAGCGCGAAATCGCCGATGGCTTCGTTCCCAAGACTGACGATTGGAAGCGCGAGGTGAAGTGGGCGGACGTGGTCGTGTTCGACGACGTCCTGGGCCAGGGAACCAAGGCGGCGCAGGTGCGCTCGGCGGGGAAGCTCGTGGTGGGAGGCACGCCCTACACCGACCGTCTCGAGGACGATCGGGCGTTCGGCCAGCAGGAGCTCAAGCGCGCGGGCGTGACGATCATCCCGCAAGACAACTTCACGTCATTCGCCGATGCGATCGCCTTCGTGCGGGCGAACCCCAACCGGCAAGGAATTCGCGCTGCCGGTGAACATGAACTTCGAGCACAAGAAGCTCTTTCCCGGCGACATCGGGCCGTCCACGGGCGAGATGGGCACCACGATGTTCTGGAGCCAGCCCACGCGCATCTTCAACACCACGCTGAAGAAAATGGAGCCCCAGCTGCGCGAGGAGCGGTACGTCGGCTATATCGACGTGAACTGCATCGTCAACTCGAACGGCATCTACCCGCTCGAGTTCACCGCGCGGTTCGGCTATCCCACGATCAGTATCCAGCAAGAAGGCATGCTGACGCCGATCGGGGAGTTCCTGTACCGGCTGGCCCAGGGCTCGATCACGACCTTTAAGACCCGGAGCGGCTTCCAGGTCGGCGTTCGCGTGGTGGTCCCCCCCTTTCCGTTCACCGACCCGGACACGTTTGCCAAGAACTCGAAGGACGCGGTGATCATCTTCAAGAAGCCCGCCCGGGACGGGGTGCACATCGAGGACGTGAAGGCGGTCAACGACGAGTGGGTGGTGACGGGGACCTCTGGGGTGGTGCTGATCGTGGTGGGATTGGGCCCGACGATGAAAGCCGCGCAGCGGCAGGCCTACAGCCGAATCGAGAACATCATGATTCCCAACATGTACTACCGGACGGATATCGGTGACCGATGGTTCGAGGACTTCGACCGCTTGCACACGTGGGGGTACCTGCGGGACTAGGGTGCTGCCGAAAGCGACCAGGGGACCGTCGCGAAACGGTCCCCCTTTGCCGCGCTCAGGTCTTCATGATCTTTCGACCTGCTCTACGTTTCTTGACACGCCCGCGTCCACCAGGCGACTTCGCAGCGCGCCGTTTGGCTGCGGTCATCCTGCCGCCTCTGCTTTTCTTCGCCATCTGACATCTCCTTCCGTGTCATTCAGGTAGAGTGCTGCCTCAAGGCTGAGGTTCCCCTTCCTGGAGAATGGTTCAGGGGACGGCCGGCGGGTATCGTTCGGAGGATGGAAAGAGAGCTAGAACTTAAGACGTAGGAGCGACGTGGCCGTCGCCCTTCCCTGACAGCACGACGCAACGTTTCCTTCCAGGGATGCGCCGCACTCTGTCCCTGCTCATCGTGCCTCTGCTCGTGGTGCTGCCGAGGCCCATCGCGGCCCAGTGTGACGGCAGGATCGTCTCGGCGATCGCCACCACCCGTCGCGGCCCTTCGTTCGTCCACCTTCCCCGGCCGCTCCGCGCACGCGGCTGGACCACACGACTACGACAGCGGACGTGATCCGCCGCTTTTCTGCTCCTGGAGGTGGGGCAACCCTGCTCCGCCACGTGGCCGTGATGCGCGGAGCGGGAGGTGGTGGATGAGGAGGCGGTGCACGTGCCCCGCCGTATCAGGGACTCATCGGGGGCCTAGGCAGGTATCCCTCAACACCCGCGCACGGTCCCTTCGTCCATGTCGACGTTCGGGACCGCACGGCGCGGCGGTGAGGGTTTAGGAGTCCCCCGACCGCCGGCCCGAGCGGTACCGGTGGTACCCGCGGCGGGCCGGGGACAGATCGATCACCAGCGCCACCACGATGCCCACGACGGGCCAGAGGGTCCACGCGCCGCCGAACCAATGCTGGACGGCCGAGTACCAGAGCAGCGTCGTGGGCAGGAAGACGAAGCCGACGATCGGCCACAGCAGCGAGGTGAAGAGGCCGTCAAACCAATGGCTGAAGAACCAGAGGAGGGCGACCGCGAGTCGCGGTGTGAGGAGCGCTACGGCGGCGACGAAGCAGGGCATTGGCGCGCGCTGAAACGTTCAATTTCCCGATCCGCTGGCGGCTCCTTGAGTCGCGTAGATCGCGATCTCCACGCGCCGGTTCTGCCCCCGGCCCGCGTCTGAGGCGTTCGTGGCGATCGGCTCAGCCTCGCCGCGGCCCGCCGTGGAGACGCGGGCGCGATCGACACCCTCCGCCGAGATGAAACTCGCGGCCGACTGCGCGCGCCGGTCCGACAGATCCATGTTGTACGCGGCGCTGCCACGCGAGTCGGTGTGACCCACGATCAACGTTCGCGTGTTCGGATACTTCCTTAGACTCGCGGCAAACTTGCGCAGATTGTCGCGCGCCGCGGGCGTGATCTGATCGGAGTCGAATCCGAACAACAGCCCCTCGGGGAACGTCACCGCAATGCCCTCGCCGATGCGCTGCACCGTGGCCCCGGGGAGCTCGTATGCGAGCTCCTCGGCGTGCTTGTCCATCTGATGCCCGATCACCGCACCCGCGACGCCGCCGACTGCCGCACCGATGATCGCCCCTCGCACCGTCGAGCCGGTGGCCTTGCCGATGACGGCGCCCGCGGCGCCACCGGCACCCGCGCCGATGATCGCGCCGGTTTGTGCCTTGGTGGCGCAGCCGGGCGCGAGCCACACCAGGGCGGGCAACGTAAGTACGCCTGCCAGGGAACGTCTCATGGGAGTATCCTCTCATTCAGGTGCAGTTTTGCGTCTAGCCCGGTTTTTTCGCTATGTAGAGAATGGTCCGGTGTACTGCCGGCCGGTATCGTTCGGAGGGATGGAAAGAGACTTACAGCTTATGATGTAGGAGCGAGGGCCATCCCAAGCGAGAGCGCCGTCTGCTTCCCCCGCTCGAGATCCAGCAGGAGCTGCTTCCGCCACAGGCCCCCGCCGTAGCCGCCGAGCTTGCCGTTCTTGCTGACCACGCGATGGCATGGGATGAGAATCGCGAGCCGGTTGAGTCCGTTGGCGTGTCCCACGGCGCGTTGGGCTCCGGGCGCCCCGACCACGCGGGCGAGATTCTCGTAGGAATACGTCTCGCCATACGGGATCCGCCGGAGCGCGTCCCAGACCTTCACCTGAAAGGGCGAGCCCGGATACACCAAGGGGACGGTGAACTGCCGGCGCGTGCCCGCGAAGTACTCGGACAGCTCGGCGCCTAGTCGGTCGATCATCGGGTGCGCGCCCTGGAGCACGGGCCCCACCCAGCCGCGCAGGCCCTTGAGCTGCGCCTCCAGCCGGCGTTCATCGCTGTACTCGAGAAGGCAGACGCCGTGCTCCGTCGCGCCAGTGACGAGACGGCCCAATGGACTCTCGAGCCAGCTTACCGCTACGTGTTCGCTCGTACGCGATTCCTTCCGGCTTCCTTCGCCTGATACAACGCCTGATCCGCCGCATGGATCACCTGATCGGGCGTCTTGCGGCGCCCATTGGGTTCGGCAGCCCCGATGCTCACGGTCACGGCGACGTGCTGACGGGTCCGCGTCCCCCCGGTGTTCGTGGGCTTGCGCCGCGGCCGGATCCGCCGACGAATGGTGAAGTGCGAATCCTCGATCGTTTGCCGCAGGGTGTCGAGGTCGGGCAGGCATTCCTCGACCGACTTGCCCGGGAACAGGACCGCGAACTCCTCCCCGCCGTAGCGGAACGCTCGGCCTCCTCCCGGTGCTTTGGCGAGGCGCGCGGCCACCATCTTCAGCACCTGGTCGCCGACGTCGTGGCCGTAGCGATCGTTCAGCTTCTTGAAGTGATCGACATCCACCATGGCGACGGTGTATTGTCCGGTGAGCCGCTGCAGTGCCTCGTTGAGCGCGCGCCGAGCGGGGAGTCCCGTCAGACCGTCCTGGTACGCCATGAGATACGACGCTTCGATCACCGCGACGATCAAGATTAGCCCGGCTGTGGCCAGGTAGATCGTGTGGCCGACGCCGGTCCGGCCCGCATCCAGGCCGAGAAACGCCGCGACCAGGGCCCAGAGGAACGCGCGACCGGTGGGCGTCGCCTGGAATACCAGGCCCATGACGGTGAGAGCGAACGCGGCGATCGACGCGAACACCGGGAGCTGTGTGAGCGGCGTCCAGGCGAACCATTCGGCCGGGAGCACCCGCAGCGTGGCGACGGCCACGCCCCGGTGCGGCGCGAACTTCAAGACAGCGAGCACGGCCCCCACCTGGACGAACAGCAGGCCGAGACGCAGCAGGCCCATCCTCGTGAACGTGCCGCGCTCGGTCATCAGCGTGATGGCGGCCAGGTTGAGCGGGACGAGGAACGCCGTCGCCTGAAACAGGAAGCGACCCGCCGGCCCCACGGGCGTCTGGCGCAGCACCCACTCCGCCAGGCCCAGGACCAGCAGCGCGAAGACCAGGCGGCTGCGCTGGAACCGGAGCGCGAGCAGGATCCCGAGGGCGACGACGACGTAGGGGTAGACCTGCGCCAGCGCGTGAACGGTCTGGCGCATGCGGTCGGCTTCGAGGGCCGTAATGGCGGCGCCGAGGATGATCCCCTCCGGGATCAGCCACGACCAGAGCTTCCGGACCTGGGCGAGACCGAGCAAAGCGACGCTCCGTTGGAACCGGGACTGGGGAGGGCCTGTGGGCGGGATAAAGGGTAAGCGGTCAGACGCCGTGGTCAACGGGCGCGGTCGGGCTTACGGCCGGGCGTCCGCGGGTCCGCGCCCCCTGAGCACCAGAGACCGCTGCTCTGGGTCGTAGGTGATCAGGGCGACCTCGCCCGCGCCCAGGGACAACCGCGCGTGGAGCGCCAACCGGGCGGGGCCCTGCCGTTCGTCGTCGCGATGTTCGCGTGACTCTTCTTCCGCTGTTTCCTCCGCCTCATGCTCGATCTCTTCCTCGTGCTGCGGCTCCCGAACGAATGCGATTTCCACCAGATGCTCACCGGGTGACAGGATCAGCTCTCGGTGGACGTACACAGGGCGATCCCCGCGCGCCCCGGCAGCATGCACCAGTTGCTCCGTCTCGACCCGGCCGTCGATCCGCACCTCGAGGCGGTATGACAGGACGCGGGGTTCGCAGTCCTCGGCGCGGCGCATGTGAACCGGGAGGCGCTCGAGCTCCTCCGGGGAGAGACGCCGGCACTCGTGGACGGGTGTGCCGCGCACGCGCCAGGCGAGACGGAGTAGCGCGTGCGACGCTTCGGTCGACGCGTACGGCGCCTGCGAGAGTGCGCCGAGCGCCGCCAGCGCCCCGAGCGCGAGCAGGGCGCCGCGCACCGGGCGGAAGACGCGGCTCATGGTTTGGCGGTCTCCTCCGTGGGTTCGCAAGCGAAATCCAGGTCGATGGTCTCCTCACCGGCGGCCGCATCGAGGGCGGCCAGGTCGCCGCGGAACGCCGTCAGGGCGGCCAGCAGCGCGGGTCGTTCGGCGGCCCCGGCATGGGCGACGCGGACACGTCGCTTGTCCACCCGTGGCTGGAGCTCCGCCTCGCGGTCGTGATACAGCCGTTCCGTCAGCCACTTCGGCCCCTCACGATGCCAGCAGTCCCGGCCGGGACACGCGGCGACGAGCACGCCGCCCACTCCGGATCTGAGGAGGTACTCCACCACCGACGTGTGGAGGTTGCCGGCGCAGTCGATGGGATAAACGTGGGTTCCGTCCAGCGCTCCGCTGCCTCCGGCCCCGTGCGTGCAAGCGATCACGACAACATCGGTGCCCGCCAGGCGACGTTGCATGATGAACTGCCGGATTGCGGAGAGCTGGTCCCGGCCGGTGCGGCCGGGCGGCCCCACCCCCATCGGCGCGCAGGAGCCCGCGCAGATCCCGCAGCTCACGCAGAGCGCCGGGTCCACGTGCGCGACGGGCTCGGGGCGGCCGTCGGTGCGCTCCATCATCGCGATCGCCTCATACGGGCAGTCGAGGTAGCACTGCCGGCATCCGGTGCAGAGCCGCTCGTCGACGCTCGACGCGGGAGGGTGGTCGGGCGCCGCGGGACGCAGCCACAGCGGCGCGAGCATGACGATCGCCGCGAACGCCGAGCCGAGCGTCCAGACCGTCCAGGCCGGCAGCCGTTCGGTGAGCGGAAGCCAGAAGTTGTAGAAGACGTCGAGCGGCGCCCGCTGGGGTAGTCGGAACACATCGGCCTCGGGACCGAGGACGGCCGGCCAGATCAGGCTGAGCGCCAGAAGCGCGCCGACCGCCGCCCAGAGCAGACGGCGCGGCGGGAGGAGCACCGGTCGAGCAACGCGGGAGACGTGGATCCACAACAACACGCCGAGACCGATCGGCAGCGCCACGTGGAGGAAGAGGTTGAGGAAGAAGAACGCGCTCGGCAGCTCACGCTCGCCGACGAAGCTGCGCCCGATGGGTTCCGAGAAGAGGGGCAGGGCGTCGAGAAAACGCGCGCCCTCTCGTGCCAGCGCGAGGCCCTGCGCGTCCCAGACCATGACGTAGCCCGTCCACCCGCACACGAGGACCACGAAGACGAGGATCAGGCCGGACGCCCAGGCGAGCACGCGTGGACCCCACGCGCGATGCTGGGCGAACATGCGCAGGGCGTGGAACAGAGCGGCCACGAGGGCGGCGTCGGAGGCGTAGCGGTGCAGGGAGCGCACCCACCGTCCCAGCCACACCTGGTCCGCCAGCCGGGCGACGGAGTCGTAGGGCGCGCTTACCTTGTAGAAGAACAGGAGATAGACCCCGGTCAGGAGGACGACCGAGAGGAGGGCCGTGGCCAGGGCACCGCTCTGATAGAGCGGGTTGAACCGCCAGCCGTACAAGCGGTTGACGGTCGCGTCCACCCACGTCAGGACGCGGCGGGTCTGGTTGGTCAGCTGCTGGCCCAGGCGGGGCATTCCGGCCCTCTTGACGGACATAAACATCATATTATCATGATAAAGTCATGTTATCAACCGACTCACGCTCAGGGCCCCGACTCGATGCTTTCTACCACGGCCGAATACGCGCTGCGCGCGGTGCTCTTCCTCGCCCAGGAGGCGGGGGAGCGACCCGTGCAGGTGGGAGCGATTGCGCGGGCGCTGGGGATTCCTCACAACTACCTCTCCAAAATCTTGCATGAGCTCGCGCGGGGCGGCGTGCTCACGTCCGCGCGTGGCAGGCGCGGTGGGTTTCGCCTCGCGGTGCCCGCCGACCAGCTGCCACTCTTCGACGTCGTTTCGCGGTTCGACCAGATCGCTGCGGGGCGGACCTGCCTGCTCGGTCGACCGGAGTGTAACGACCGCAGCGCGTGCGCCGCGCACCCGCGGTGGAAGGCGGTGTCCGAGCAGGTGGCCCGGTTCTTTCAGCAGACCACGGTGACAGACCTGTTGCAGGGCGCGCCGCTCCACGTCTAGGCGGCCGTCCGGGAGGAAGAGACCATGGCGAACACGAGTGACCCGGCGCCCGTCGGTCCGGAGCGTCCCCCGCTTGGCCAGCGGCTGTTCGACAGCCCGTTCTTGCTCCTTGCCGCGGGGATCATCGTGATGGTCGTGTTTTACACGCTCTGGGGCTTGTGGGAGATTCTCACTCTCCCGCCAGCCCCGCTTCCTTAGCAGGAGCGCCGTCATGAACACCGGCATGGAATCTCCGCAGGGCGTGTGGTGGAAACCCGCGCATCGCGCTGAGCGGCTTTGGGTGGGCATCGCGTTCGGATGGTGCATGGTGTTGTTCGCCATGATGCCCCTGTGGCACCTCAAAGGGGGCCAGAACCCGTCGGGCATTCGCCACCGCGTGAACCCGCAGGCCTACGCCAATCGAACGGACGAGTTCATCCGGACCTACCAGGTGGCCGAGGAGGCGGGCATCCCGGTCGTGGAGCCGCCGCCCGGGAGCGACGTCTATCTCCTCGGGGCGATGTGGAGCTGGCGCCCGATTCTGAAGCTCCGCAAGGGCGTGGAGTACACGCTCCATCTGTCGTCGGTGGACGTGAACCACGGGTTCAACCTGTATCCCATCAACCTGAATTTCCAGGTCATCCCGGGCTACGACTACGGCCTGCGGGTGACGCCGACGGAAGCCGGGGACTTCCGCATCGTGTGTAACGAGTTCTGCGGCGTCGGGCACCACCTGATGGTCGGCAAAGTGATCGTGGTGGACGACGGAGGTGGCCCATGACCGCCGGGTTCCGGACCTGTCCCACGACGGGGCTGCGCGTGCACGCGCAGGCCGACGCGTTGATCAAGACGAACGCCGTCGCCGCCACGGTCGCGTTACTGATCGGCGGGATCGCCGCCGTCCTCGTCCTGCTCACCCGCTGGCAGGCGGTCCATCTGCTCGACGCGGTGTGGTTTTACCGGCTCCTCACGGTGCACGGGATGAACATGCTGATCTTCTTCATCCTGTTCTTCGAGATGGCTGTGCTGTACTTCGCGGCCGGGCCGCTCCTGAACAGCCGCATCGCGGCGCCGCGCCTCGCCTGGGCGGCGTTTGCGCTGATGGTCCTTGGCGCCCTTCTGGTTGAGTGGATGATGCTCGCGGGGAAGGCCGACGTACTGTTCACGTCCTACGTGCCCCTGCGCGCCGATCCGCTCTTCTACCTGGGCGTGATCCTCTTCGCGGTAGGCGCGCTCGTCGTGGTCAGTATCTTCTTCGCGACTCTCGTCGTCGCGCGGCGCGAGCGGACGTATACGGGCTCGGTCCCCCTGGTCACGTTTGGCGCCCTTACGGCCGCCATCATCGCCGTAATCACGTTGGGGCACGGCGCCGCCATCTACATCCCCACGTTCTTCTGGTCGCTCGGGTGGATGAACGTGGATCCCCAGGTCTACCGCATGGTGTGGTGGGGGCTCGGGCACGCGTCCCAGCAGATCAACGTGGCCGCGATGGTGTCGATTTGGTACCTGCTCGGCGCGCTGACCGTAGGCGCCGTGGTGATCAACGAGAAGATCTCGCGCACGGCCTTCGTGCTCTACGTGCTGTTCATCTCGATGGCGGCGGCCCATCACCTCCTGGTGGATCCCGGTCTCGGCCCCGCGTGGAAGGTGTGGAACACGAGCTACGCCATGTATCTGGCGGTGCTCGCGAGCATGGTGCACGGATTCACGGTCCCCGCTGGCCTGGAGGTGGGGCAGCGGGTGCGCGGCTACGCGAAGGGGCTCTTCGAGTGGCTCAAGAAGGCGCCCTGGGGTGATCCGGGCTTCAGCGCGCTCGTCTCCTCGGTCATCATCTTCGGCTTCGTGGGTGGCATCACGGGCGTGACGTTCGGCACGGAGCAGATCAACATCATCGCGCACAACAC
>Ga0214471_10002676_pt1 | contig 13956 bp, 10 predicted proteins | sample RVTome_5_FD_207665 | JGI IMG/M metagenome (GOLD analysis project Ga0214471, IMG submission 207665) | Soil microbial communities from uranium-contaminated site in the Upper Colorado River Basin, Wyoming, United States - RVT142D155 | ecosystem: Environmental > Terrestrial > Soil > Contaminated >...
TCGAAGCAGACGCGCGCTTGCCAGTCGTTGAAGCCGAAGTGGTCGTGCCCCGGTCCGTGAAGAGGCTCCGGATCACGGAGTGCGTGGATCTCGATGTCGTCGACGTACCATCTGACCGTCTCGCCATCGTTACGCTCCACTTTGAACTCGTACCAGGTTCCGAGTCCAACGGGGTGCGCGGCGAGGTCGTCGCCCCGGTCGTTCACGCGCCGCGCCAAACGATCGGAGCCGTGCTCGTCGAGGCGAGCCAAAACGTGCAGTCGGTTCTTCCAACCCCCGTAGATGAGGATATAGCTCGAGGCGTCCGAATAGGCGACCGAGGTAGCGGCGCTCGCACCGTCACCCCAGACTTCCAGCTTGACGTCGCCGTCGTGCGACAGGCTCTGCGCTTCGAACTGGATCCGCGCATTTTTCGGCAGGCGGCGCTTCAGCCAAATCGGATGATTCTTCGCGTTCTCGGCACACAATCGGCCGTCCTTCACGTACCAAGCGTTTGAGCTCGTGCGAAAGTCGGCGCCGACGTCGAGGCGCTCGAACTGGTCGTGGAAGGTTTCGGTGAGCAGCGGATCGCCGCGGCCCGCCGCGCCGCCGCTCGGGGCTTCGATCTCGCCGTGGAGAGCTGCATGCGCTGGCGCTGGCGCGGCCGCCGCCGTCGCGGCACCGGGGCGCGCCGCCGGCGGCGGCACCACTTCGAGTCGCTCCTCCGCGGCCTCGCTTTCGCGCGCCGCTCCCGACTCTTGCCGCTCGAGTCGGGTCTTGCTCTTCGTCGCGGTCCCGGGTCGCTCGCGGTCGGCGGCCGTGCGACCTCGAGCCGAATCGGACGCCTTGACGAACACCTGCGCGCCACCGCCCTCGCCGAGCTCCGACTCGCGAGCCTCGCGCTCGTGCGGCACGCAGGCCGCGCTGCAAACGGCGAGAATCACCCAACCGTTGAGGCTACGCACGGCGGCAGGGTAGCACACGGCTCAGCCGGTTCGGCCGACCGCGCGGTGACGACATCTCGAGCTTGGTGCTACCCTACGCCGCGCAGCCCCGGGGAGCGCCCACTCGTTTTGAAGCCGACTCTGTTCGAGATCCCAGCCTGGGACGTCGTGTTGCCCCTTGCACCGCTCGCGCTCTGCGCAGCTTTGGTCGCCGCCGTCTTGGCGTGGGCGGCGCGGCACCGCCAACGGCGTTCATTGGCGCTCGCGTGCGGCGGACTCGGACTGATCCTGGCGAGCGGTGCCTGGCTGCTCCGCGGCAAGGGCTACGCTCCCGGGTCGCTGCCCGTTCATAGCTACGGGGTTTTTCTCTGCGCGGCGCTCGTCGCGGGATTCCGCCTCACGCTCCGGCACGCCGAGCGAGCTGGAATGTCGCGCGACTTCGCCGGCAACTGTTACGTGATCGCCGCGTTCGCGGGACTCGTCGGCGCCCGACTGCTGTACGTGCTGGAGAACTCGTCCGGCCTGGGCCTCGACGCTCTCGAGGTCCGACAAGGCGGGTTCGTCGCCTACGGGGGATTTCTCGGCGGCGCGCTGGGAGCCGCCTGGTACTGTCGGCGGCATCGCATGCTGCTGCGTCGCTTCGCGGACGCCGCCGCGCCGGCGCTCGCGCTCGGGTTGTGTTGGACGCGCCTCGGCTGCTACGCGTTCGGTTGCGACTTCGGCGTGCCGCTCGGACCGAACGCGCCGGACTGGGTACGCCGGCTCGGTTCGTTCCCGCGCTGGGTCGAGGGTCCCCTCGCACACCGCGGTTCGCCGGCTTGGCACCAGCACGTCGAACAGGGCGTGCTCTCGCCTTTTGCGGAAACGTCCATGCCCGTCCATCCGACGCAGCTCTACGAAGCGGCAGCGGGTGCCGCGCTGCTCGCGCTGGTGCTCGCGCTGTGGAAGAAAAGGCGCTTTCACGGCCAGGTATTCGCCGCCTTGGCCGTGAGCTACGCGGCGCTCCGCTTCGTGATCGAGGCCTTGCGCGGAGACGTCGAGCGAGGGCACTTCGGACCAGCCCTCCCAACGGCATTGTTCGTGCCCGTGCTGGTTTGCGTCGTGGCCGCCGCTTGGGCGTGGGGTCCCGCGCGCGCGAGCGGCGCGCTCAGGTGGTGGGTAGCGATCGCCTTCGGGGCCGTCGGTGTGATCGGCGCAAGGCTCGCGCCCGCGGCGACGGCGCTCAGCACCTCCCAGTGCCTCGCCCTCTTGACGGCGGCTTTCGCCGTTTGGGTGCAGTACCGGATCTTGGAGACCCCGGCGCCGCCGGGTTCGAGCCGGAGTGGATGAGCCGCCGTCAGCGCGCGCGGGCCCGCGCCGGCCGGGGCTCGGACTCTCGATTGAGCTCGTAGATGATGCGGAGACCTTCCAGCGTCAGATTCTGATCGACGTTGCGCAGCCGCTTGGTGTGGCGCGCGATCAGCGGCGCGAGCCCGCCCGTCGCCAGCGTGTCGCCCTCGAAATCCAGCTCCTCGAAAATCCGCTCGACGAGCCCGTCGACCAGAGCCGCGTAGCCGTGGACGATGCCCGCTTGCACGGCGTGCGGCGTGTTGCGGCCAACGACGTGAGGAGGCGCGGCGATCTCAACCGGACCTATCTTGGCGGCGCGCGCCAACAGAGCGTCCAGGCTGACCTGTATGCCCGGCACGATCACTCCCCCCAGGTATTCGCCCTTCGGTGAAACGCAGTCGAAGGTCGTCGCGGTGCCGAAATCCACGATTACGACGCCCGCGTGGAAGCGCGCGTAGGCAGCCACCGCGTTGACGATGCGATCCGCTCCGACGTCACGCGGGTTCTCGTAGAGGACGGAAATGCCCGTCTTGAGGCCCGGCCCGCCCACGACCAGCGGTTCCCGCGCGAAGGCTCGACGCAGAGCGCCGCCGAGCACTTCTGTCAGGGGCGGCACGACGCTCGCGATGATGCCCGCGCTGACGCGCTCCGGCGCCACCCCGCGCAAGGCGAGCAGCTGATGCAACAGCGCTGCGTACTCATCCTCGGTGCGGTCGCGCGCCGTCGCGACGCGGAACGTGTGTTCGAGCTTGTGGTCGTCGTAAAGTCCGAACACGACGTTCGTGTTCCCGATGTCGACGGCGAGCAGCATGGCATCTCAGGGCGTCACGGCGACGCTTCGAATGACGTCACCGACGACGAGCTTATCCCAACCGCCGCTCGCGCGCCCGACCCGCGTGTAGTCGCCGCTCAGGTGTGGATACGGCCCGACCGCGACAAAAAATTGGGTCGCTCCGGTGTCTCTGCCGGCAAGTGCCACGCCGACACTGCCCGGCTCGAACGGAACCGGAGCCGTTTCGCACGGCAACGGCGGCGCTTCGCCGGCACCGAAGCCGTCGCCGTCGCCGTCGCCGAACTGCACGACGAAACCGGGCACGACGCGGTGCACCGCCATGCCATCGAAAAACCCACGGCGTGAAAGCTCGACCAGGCGCGCCGCGGCCGCCGGGGCGAGCTCCGGAGCCACGTCGATGCGGAGCTTGCCCGCGTCGGTGACGAATTCGAGTCGCGTTCCCGGCGTGACCGGCGCGGGCGGCGCGGGCGGCGCCGCTAGCCCGTCGAAGTCGTCACACGCCGCCTCCGGCGAGCCGAGCATTCGAAGCGAGGCTTCGGCCTGCTTGCGCAGCACGGGCTGCTGCACGCGGCAGTACTTCTCGAGAGCCGGTTTGACGCTCAAGAGCTGGAGCGCTGCTGCCGCTTGTATCGCTGCTGCACGGGCCTCGAGCGGCGTGGCTTCGCTCGCGACGAGTCGTTCGAGCGTCTTCGCCGCCTCGTTCGCGCCGGCCTTGTCCGCGGCAGCCCTGTCCGCGTTCGACCCCGCAGCGTCCTGGTTCTTACCCGCGGCCGGGCCGAAGCGTCCCGGGTACGCGGCAATGATCTGCGCCGCGGTCGTCGCGGTGCCGAAATTCGCGTCACCGAGCGCCGCGGTGAGCGCCTCCTTTCCGTCGAGCTCCGGGTGGGACGCGATCAAGCGCAGCGCGGCCTGGCGCACTACCGGATCCTTCGAGGCGAGCAGGGCTTTCCAAGCCATCCTGTTGTCCCCGACGAGGCGCGCGCGATCGAGCACGCTCAAGAGCGCGAGCGAAAACGCGCGGCCTTCGCCGTCGTTTTCGCAGACCATGCGGCGGAAGCGGCTCACCGAACCGCCGGCACGCAGAGCCGCCACGCGGCATCGCAGTAAGGTGAGTCTTCTTTTTTGCGCAACGCCAAGCTCGTCGGGCTTTTCGAGCTTCAAGGCGCCGGGGAGCGAGGGGGGGGCGTGCTCGGCGTCGAGAGACGACACGGCCGCGAGCAACGGCTCGGCGTCGCTCCACGAGCCGGCCGCAAGCCGCTGCGCGAGCGCTTCGACCGCGCGCGCCAGCCGTTCTTGACCGGCGTCGCCGCGCGCGCCCAGGGTTCGAGCCGCGCTCTGACGTTCGGCGCTGCCCGCTCGCGCATCCTCGACGACGCCGCCGAGCAGGGCATCCGCGCGCGCGTCGGCGTTCACGAGCGCCCGAATCGCGAGCCCGCGCTGCGTACCTGGTCGTTCGAGTGCCCGCCCCGCGATGTCGCTCACCCGCGCGCGTTGTGCGTCCGTAAGCTCGAGCGCGTAGGTGAGAGGATACAGGGCGTACGTGCCGCCTCGATCGTTCGCCGCGGCCGCATCGAGGATGGCGGTCACGGCGTCGTCATCGAGCGGTTCGTGCGGAGAAAGCCGTCCCAGGCCGAACGGCGCCGCCCGTGCCACCGGCTCCGGTCCGGCAAGCCACGTCTCGAGCGTTTTTTCGGCGCGCGGCCCGCCGCAGCGGCCGAGAGCGTCGGCGATGGCGAAGTAAGGGTCGAGGCTCCCCGTGACGGGGGCCTCGAGCGTCGCGGCCCGAACCACGAGCGCGCCGGCTACGCTGGACGAAGCGACGCGACAGGTGCGGCCGAGGCCGTAGGCCGCCCAGGCGATCACCTCGGGATCGGGGTCGCTCAGCGCGGCGACGAGCGTCTCGCCGACTCGGATGGCTTCGACGCGCGCCAGCGCGGCAACGGCCCGGCGCCGGCGGGCCACGTCGCGGCTTCGCAGATCGTCGGGCAAGACCCGCTCGACGTCGCGCGCGCGCTCGGCAAGCGCGAGGCGCCTCTCCCAGCCGCCGGCTTCGCCGCCTCGCGCGCTCGCCGATGTCGGCGCGTGCGAAGACGAGCTCGCGTCGCTCGCCCCATCGCGGTCGCAGCCGAGCGAAAGGCTCAACACGGCGGCCAGCACTCCGAGGCGAGTCAGCGCCATCGTCCCCACGTGAGCCAGCAATCGAGCGGAAGGCTGAGGCGCTCGCCGAGCCGGCAGAGCGGCCCGCGCTCGGGGCCGAGTGCCGGAATCCCCTGGACCGAAAAGCCTACTCGCGTGAAGCACGCGAGCGCTCGCTGGAGGTGCCACGAGCAAGTCACGACCCCCACCCGACGCTCACCGCGCGACAGCAGCGCCTCGGCGACGAAGTGGGCGTTCTCCGCGGTCGACATCGACCAGTGCTCGCATTCGATGGCCGCTCTCGGGACGCCGTGCTCCGTAAGAAGCGTCGCCAGATGCTCCGACTCGGCCAAGCCGCTCCAGCGCCGGCCACCGCTCGTCACGATACGGGGCGCCGCACCGCGCTCGAACGCCGCAGCCGCAGCTCGAGCACGGCGGCCGAGGGCGCCACCATCGCTCGGCGCTGGGCGGCAGCCGAGGACGACGAGGGCATCCAGCGTCTGCAAAGGTCCTTGCAAGTCGATGCTCAAGCTTCGGGGACGCGCGCCGATCTCTGGAATCGATCGCGCCCCAATCCTTACCCCATTCCCCGGCGCGGGGACCATGAACGACCCCTCCTGTCACCGAGCACCGCTGCTTTTCCCGTCCGCTCCGAGCACGAGGTTAGGGCCCGACGGCAAGCGCTACGCCCTGGGCGGCGACGTCCGAGTCGACGTCTCGCCGGTGCAAGGCGACCCGGAACAGACGATTCGAAAGATGGGGCAAGTCGTGCGGAGCCGCGCTGCTTCGGGTGAACCATCGTCCTCGGACCGGGAAGTGGCGATGCGAGCCGGCCCTGGCGGAGCGCGCCTGGGCGGAGCTCGCGCGCCGCCCGCCCCGCTGACGCGGAAATTTCCGAGGATTATTGGGTTTTGCGCCGCCTCTTCGGCTCGTGCGCGCCGCGGTGATAGGGTAGCGCGTGATTCTGCAATGACAACGGAAGGCACTAGCGGCCCCCGGCCCGCGTCCGAACGGGCAGCGGAGCAGCGCCGCCGCAGAGCGGCTGGAACGAACGGGGAACGGGAAGGACCGTCGCGCTCGGCGCCGCCGGTTGCCGCCCGACCCAAGCCGAAGGTCTACCCGATCAAATTCGACCCGGGCCGCGTCGACCCCGACGCCGCGAAGGTCGTCCACCGCTTGGCCCGGAACGGCTACGAAGCCTACCTGGTCGGCGGCTGCGTGCGCGATCTCCTGATCAACCGTTCGCCGAAGGACTTCGACGTCGCGACGAGCGCGCGTCCCGACGACGTGCGGCGGCTGTTTCGCAACTCCCGCATCATCGGACGGCGCTTTCGTCTGGTGCACGTGCTGTTCAGCGGCGGCAAAGTCATCGAAACCGCCACGTTCCGGCGCAACCCGCTGCCGACCGAACCGCGCCCGGACGAGGACCTCTTGATACGCAACGACAACGTCTTTGGCGAGGCGCACGAAGACGCGCAGCGACGCGACTTCACCATCAACGGGCTCTTTTACGATCTCGAAGAGTGTCAGGTCATCGACTGGGTCGAGGGCATGCCGGACATCGAACGGCGTTCGGTAGACACGATCGGCGATCCCGTCGTGCGTTTCTTGGAAGATCCGGTGCGCATCTTGCGCGCCATCAAGTTCAGCGCGCGCCTCGATCTCGGCATCGCGCCCGACGTTTTCGACGCCGTGGTGCAGTGCCGCGGCGCGCTGGCGATGGCGGCGAAGCCGCGATTGTTCGAGGAAATGCTGCGATTGATGCGCGGGGGCGCGGCTCACCGCTCGATTTGGCTCGCGTGGGAGACCGGCGTTCTCGACGTGCTCCTGCCCGAGCTTTCGACCTACCTCAGCGACGAGGGACCGGAGAGCTCGCCGGCATGGCAGATCCTGCGCGCCGTCGACCGGCGCACCGGCGAAAACAGCGAACCGCTCGACGACATCGTGCTGTGGTGCGCGCTCTTGCTCTATCCGATGAGCGAGGCCTGCGACGGCGCGCGCGATCGAGTACAAGCCGCGGTCGAGTTCCTCGAGCCCGTCGTCGATCGACTCAACGTACCGCGTCGGATTGCCGACGCCGTACGCCGCATCGTGGCCCTGTTTCCGAGGCTCGCCACCGGACGCGCGGCACGTTTCAGCCGCAGCTCGCTGTACCCGCTCGCTCTCGAGGTTTTCGAGCTCATGGGCGACGCAACGCCGCGTGGCGACGACCAGAACGATACGGAACCTTCCTCAGCGCGGCCTCGTCCGCGCAAACGACGCCGCGGACGACGCAAGCGACGCACCGAGGCCGGCTCCTCGCCGTAACGACGCTCAGTTCGAGTTGAGCTCGACGCGCAAGAGCTTACGCCCGATGAACAAGTAGTCGCCGTGCGTGAGCGGCTTTTCCGCCTTGAGACGAACGTACGTGCCGTTCTTGCTGTCGAAGTCCGTCAGCACGAACTTGCCGTTACGCTCTTCGACTGCGCAATGATTGGCGGACATGTACACGTCCGAAGGAAAGTTCAGATCGCCGTCTTCCCTCCCGATGCGCAACGAATTGCCGCGCGCGCAAACCGTCATGCCGAGCGAGCCGCCCTCGAGGATCTGATGGATGCGAAAGGACGTGGGGTACTTCGGCGAGGAGTAGAAATAGGTTCCGTCGCTGTCGTTGCCGTCCGACGAAGTCGGCGTCGGGTCGAGGCGAAACAGCTGTTCGCCCGCGAGGAAAAAGTCACCCGGCGAGATCTCGACGCTGCCGCGCACACGAAAGTAGACGCCGTTGAGCGAGCCTTCGTCGCGAACGACGAGCTGGCCGTCGCGATAGAAGAGGTTCGCGTGCTTGGGAGAAATGAAAGGGTCGTCGGGAAACTCGAGCTGGCCGGCCCTACCGACGATGTGCTGATCGGCCTTGAGGTGATAAGAAAGCCCGTCCATTCCCTCGCCCCGGATCAGAATCAGGCGCGCCTTGCTGGGGTCCTGCATGTCGCTGAAGAAGCGCGGCTTGATGTGCATCACGTGCTCGGGCACGGAAGCTCCGCAGCGCCCGCAAAACTTGTGCCCGCTCGGAACGGGGGTCATGCAGGATTCACAGACGTAGTATCGGGCTTGTTCCATGGGTGGTTCCTCCGCGCGGACGTCTCGACCGTCGGAGCCCGACCAAGACGCGGCGCCGCCTTGTAACACGTTTGAGCGGTGTTCGGGGCGACCCTGGACCGGCGGCGAAGCCGGCGAGGTCGCTGGCGCTGCGGCCGAGAGCGGGGCTTTGGACCCCCACGTGGTCAGCGTGAGCTCGAAGCCGCACGCCGGGCACGCGGGCGTTTCCATCGGGCAGTACGTGTCGCAGCGCCCGCACACGAGCCCGACCTCGATTCGAGTGCTTGCCACGTTTTCCCCGAAGCTAGGAGCGATCGCGACGATGCGTCAAGGCGGAGCCCATTTCGCGCTCCGGCGTGTTTCCGCTCGGGAACGCCGCTAGGCGATCGGGCGCTAGGCGATCGGGCACGCGGCGGATCGGGGCGCTCAGCGGATGAGCGTGAGCCGGCGGTCCACGTCGAAGAACCCGTCCTTGCTGACGAGTCGAAAGATCACCGTTTCGCGGCACGTTTCGCGGTCGACCTGGCCGTAGTCTCGAGAATCGTAAGGAAACAAACGATTGTCGCTGACCAGAAAGACACCGCCGTCCGCCACTTCGCGCTTTATCTCGAGAGGATGGAGTTTGTGTCCAGCCGTCGAGCCGCGCATGTAGGTCGCCGAGCCCGCGACCTCCATCTGGCAGTGCTGTTCGACGAGGTTACCGACATTCGGGCTCTCGACCTCGAAGTCTCGTTCGAGACAGGACCTCTCCACGTCGAGGGCGTTGCCGTTGACGGTGACCGTGTCTCCCTTGACGACGACGGTGTCGTCTTCTTCGCCGAGAAGTCGTCCGATGACGATGCGGCTCGGCTCGTCCGGTTCGGGGCAAAGCACCAAATCGCCGTAACCCGGCGGCGTCAGCCGCCACAACACGACCCAGTCACCGCCGCGCAGCGTGGGAGCCACCGATGCCTCGAGGAACGGATCGTCGTCGGGCAAACGGTACCAGCGCAGGGCCGTGGCGCGCAGGATACCTATCAACGCCCCGAGCACGAGCGAGCTCCACACGAGCAGGCGCAAGAGGCGGCGCATCCGGAGCGTATGCTAGCCGAAGCGCGCTCGAACCGCGCAATTCCGTGGCGCCCCCGGAGCGGGCACGCGTCGGACTAGTGGCAGTCGACCGGCGGAAGCTCGGCTACGCTGACGCCCTCGGCGATGCGCTTGGCGTTGGCGAACAGGGGCCGCCAGGCATCGAGACGCGTGAACTCGGAGCGCTCGCGCGTCGCCGCGTCGCCGTCCATTGCGCTCGACGACACGACGCCGACGATTTGCCGATCCGCGGACAGCGCGGGCCCGCCCGAATCACCCGGACAGATGGCGGCCTCAAGCTGGAACCGATCGGGCACGAGCACGTCGATCGCACCGCCCTTTCGTTCGCGGCGCTTCACGCCGTCGCTCGACAGCGCGCAGCGCCCGAAACCGACCGGCGTCACGACCTGGCCGAGCTCCGGCTCCCGATCGAGGTTCGGCGTCAGCGTAGCCGCGCCGGCCATGCGCCGCTCGAGGATCAAAATAGCCACGTCTCCGTGACCGGACGCGTGCCCGCAGCCCGGCGCGACGACGTCGCGGACGCCCACCTCCGCCCACGGCATGTAATCGCCGCCGAGCTCGATGCGGATGTCGTACGCATCGGCGTCCGCGGGAAGCGGCCTACCGTTCCTGTCGCGCCGCGCGATGCAGTGATGCGCGGTGAGCACTTGGTCTTCCGCGATAAGCGTTCCCGAGCAGGTCACCGCTCCGACGACGACGCGCACCACGTAGTCCTCGCTCTCGGCGAGGGCGATCGGCGGCTCCTGCGCAACGAAGGCTGCGTCGAGCATCGGATCGCCCACGACGTCCGTGTCCGGACGCGCTGCTGGTACCTGTCTGGGGGCGGCTGCGCCCCGCCGCGGCAGACGACCCCAGAACCAGCCACCCCAACCCACGGCCGCGCTGTGAAACAACGTCGCGCAGAGCACCCAGCGAGGAGGCCAGACGGGCAGAGCAACCATTCTGCCAGAATTCGGTCACGAGGTGCGACCGCACTCGCGCGGTGTTCGAGCTACGACACGCTCGGGCGAGGAGAGTTCCGACACGCGTCGACGGCGCAGCTTGGGGCACCGCCCTGCAAAGGTGAGACACTGTGCGATGGGTCCGTACGCGCGAAGGCCGGCGTGCACCGCCGGCGGCACCGTCGGCGCACGCGCGAGGCGGCGGTCAGCTCGTGAGCACGAGGTCGTCGCGGTGCACGACCACGACGTCGGCGGTGCTGCCGAACAAGATTTCGAGGTCCTTGCCCTTGCGCCCGGCAGCCCGTGCCACGTCGAGGGTCCCGAGGCGCGTGAGCCCCCGACCAATCTCCACGCCGTCGGGGCCGAGCAAGCTCACCGAGTCGCCCGCGTTGAACTGACCGCGCACGCCGATGACGCCCACGGGCAAGAGACTCCTGTTGAGCTCGCCGACGGCCTGGGCGGCTCCCGCGTCGAGGACCAGGGCGCCGCGCGGCCTCAAAGTAAAGGCGATCCAGTGTTTTCGCGCGCGCAGGGCAGCCGGCGGCGGGGCGAACAGGGTACCGACGTCGTCGCCGTCGATGACGCGCGTGAGCGTGCCGGTTTCGAGCCCGGAGGCGACCACGACGAACGCCCCGGAGCGACATGCCTTGCGTGCCGCGTCGAGCTTGCTCTGGATCCCGCCGCTGCCGGCTCCCCCAACGCCCCCCGGCGGATTCCCAATGCGAGCGTCGTCCGTCATCACCGAAATCCGCTGACCCTCCGCGTCGAGCACGCCAGTGACGTCGGTAAGCAGCACCAGGAGCTCTGCTTGCAGCAGCGGAACGACCATGGCCGCGAGCTGGTCGTTGTCCCCGAAACGGATTTCGTCCACCGCGACCGTATCATTCTCGTTCACGATCGGCAGAGCGCCGGCTTCGATCAGAGCTCCGAGCGCGTTGCGCGCGTTGTTGAGCCGCTCGCGGTCCGCGAGATCGGAGTGGGTGAGCAGCACCTGCGCCGTGATCGCACCGTGGGCGGCGAAAGCCTCGTCGTAGCGACGCATCAGCACGCTCTGCCCCGCGGCAGCGGCGGCTTGAAGCCGCGCCACCTCACGCGGCCTGGTCCCGTAGCCGAGACGCGCGCAGCCGATCGCGATGGCGCCACTCGAAACCAGAGCAAAACTCCGGTTCTTGGCGCGAAGCGCCACGATTTCGGCGGCCAGGCGGGCAGGCAGCTCGGGGTCCGTGGCCAGGACCCGCGAGCCAATCTTGACGACCACGCGGCGGCATTGCGAAAGCTCGGCGCGCTTGGGGTTCATGGCGGCCGGTTCAATACCATGAGCGGGTCCGCCTCGACCTCCCGGAGCGGCGCTTCCGCCTGGAGCGCGGCCTCCAGGAGCGGCCGTGTGCCCTGCTCTGCGCCCACCGATACCCAGAGCTCCACCGGGCGCTCGTCGGTCACGGGCACGCTCGCTGAAATCGCGGAATGCGCGGAGATGCCGCGCTCGGCGAGGGCGGCGACGAAGCGCGACGCCCGACGCCCGACGACGACGCGATACCGCTCCGCGGGAGCGCTCAGCTCCGAAAAACTGCCGTCAGCGACGACCGTCTGCCGCGACGCCACGAGAACCCGCTCGCTCCGCTCGAGCCAGGCACGCGCCGCCCCGGCGGTCGGCAGCGGCCCCAGCGCGACAATCACCGCGGTGCTCGCCGCCGCGCGCTCGAGAGCTTCGAGCACGTACGGCTCCTCCGCCGCCGACAGGCCGAAGAACGGCTCTTCGACGAAGATGCCGCGAGGCTCGCCGAGCAAGGCATGTGAAAGCGCCAGCACGCGCCGCTCGCCGGCGTTCATGTGCCGCAGCCGGCGCGACGTCAGAGCCTCGGCGCCGAGCCGGCTCAACGCTTCCCGCGCCAGCTGCCGGGGCGGTTTCCCGAGCGGCGGCAAGAGCCGCGTGCTCCTTTCGAGTAGCTCGCGGCCGTTGAGCGCGCCCGGCTGAAGCCACGTACGCGGCGCCATGCCGAAAAGCCCCGCGGCGAGCGCCGCACGGCCCTCGAGCCCAGAGAGCGACAACGACCCTTGCTCGAGGCGCGCGGCGCCCAAGAGCCACAGCCACAAGGGCGCGAAGTCGCCGACGAGGCTCACCCGCCACGCGGCGTCGATGACGAAGTCGAGGCCCTCCAAACGACGCCCGTCGTCGGCGTCGATGCGCGCGTGGCGAGCACGAAGGAGGGCGGTCACGGCTCGTCCAAAATGACTTCCATGCGCGCGATGGGCCGATCGGGCTGATAGACGATGAACGGCGCGGCAGCGCGCAACAGCCGAGTGACCTGCGCCGGCAGGGGCACAGAAGCGTCCGCCTTCAGGCCTTCGATCCCGAGCAGACGGCCGAGCAGAGTCGTCGGATCGGGGGGCAGCTCGAGGATGGGCGCGTCCTCCTCGAGCCCGGTCAGCCTGCGCGCGTGGTCGAGCGCTTGACGCAAGCCTCCGAGCTCGTCGACGAGCCGGCGCTCGTGCGCCTGACGCCCCGTCCAAACACGCCCGCGGCCGACGCGGTCGACCTGCTCCTTGTCGATGCCGGGAACCAGCGCCCTCCTGCCCTGGACGACGCGGACCAGAAACTGTTGATAAAACTGCTCGACCTTGTGATCGAGGACCTTGCGCTCTTCGGGCGTGAAGGGCCGGAAGATCGATTCGATGTCGGCGTGGGGGGCCGTTTTGTAAACCTCGACGTTGACGCCGATTTTTCTGAGGAGCCCCGCGATGTCCGCCTTGCCGTAAAAGACGCCGATGCTGCCGGTGATGGTGAGCGGGTTCGCGAAAATGCGCGTCGCCGGCGTCACCATGTAATAGCCGGCGCTCGCGGCGACCGCGCCCATGCTGACGATGGTGGGCTTCACGTTCGCCGTCAGCTCCACCTCACGCCACAGGACGTCGGCGGCCATGCCGGAGCCTCCTCCGGTCTCCATTCGCAGCACGACCGCTGCCACCTCCGGATTTTCGCGCGCCTGCTTGATCGATTCGGCAAGCGTGTACGAACCGGCGAGCCGGGCACCGAGCAGCGGGATGACCTGACTCCTGCCGTCGACCATGTCGCCGTCGACGTAGATGAGGGCGATGGAGCGACGTCCGCCGAACTTGGCCGGGGCGCGCGGGGCCAGGCGGTCCTCGACGAGCGAAAGCCGGCGACCGACCAGGGCGCTCGCCACGTCCTCGAGCTGATCGTCGAACGCGTAGCCGTCGACGAGTCCGGCGGCCTTGGCCTCCGAGGCGATGAACGGTCCGGAGGCGAGCCGGCGCCGAAGCACTTCGGCGCTCAGACTGCGGCCGATGGCGATCTCGCCCACGACCTCGCGCTCGTACTGCTGCAAGAGGTCGATCTTGTCCCGCTTGGCCTGGTCGCTCGCGCCCATGCGCATGAACTGTTCGGGCGCCGACTTGTGCTCGCCGCGCCGCACGAAATCGGCGCGGATACCGAGCTTGTCGAGCAGGTCGGCCATATAGAAGTAGCGCGCGGCCAGGCCCGCGAAGCGCAGGCCTCCCGCCGGGTTGATGAGCACTCGATCGGCGGCCGAGCAGAGGTAGAGCTCCGAACCCCCGTTGTCTTCGAGGTGGCAGAGCACCTTCTTGCCGTGACGGCGAAGCTCGAAGAGCGCATCACGCAGCTCTTGAACGCGGGCCAGCGATTCGGCCG
>Ga0214471_10002679_pt1 | contig 13945 bp, 9 predicted proteins | sample RVTome_5_FD_207665 | JGI IMG/M metagenome (GOLD analysis project Ga0214471, IMG submission 207665) | Soil microbial communities from uranium-contaminated site in the Upper Colorado River Basin, Wyoming, United States - RVT142D155 | ecosystem: Environmental > Terrestrial > Soil > Contaminated >...
GCCGAGGCGTAGGCGCGGGTGGAAGCGACCCACCTGGCGGTGGCGCGCTTCCTCAAGGCTCACGGACTGCGCGGCGCCGCCCTCGTCGAGCTGTTGACGGACGAGCCGATGGAGGTGTTCGCCCCGGCACGCCGGCTGTGGCAGCTGGATGCGGACGGGCTGGTGCAGGGCGGTGGCCTGCTGATCCGACGGAGCCGGGCCTTCAAGGAAGGCTGGCTGATCGAGTTCGAGGGCATCGAGTCGCGGACCGCCCTGGAGGCTGCGGGGCTGACATTGCTGGGCGCGCCGCGCGAGCAACTGCGAGAACCGGGACCCCACGCGATGTACCTGCACGAGCTGATTGGTGCGGTGGTGGTGCAGGGAGACGAGCGACTCGGGATCGTGCGCCACGTGGTCGAAGGCGGCGGGGCCAGACTGCTGGCGGTTGAAGCGGAGGGCCGGGAGCATCTGATCCCCTTCCGGTGGCCGCTGGTGCGTGCGCTGGACCGGGTGGCGCGGCGCGTGCTGGTGGACCTCCCGCCGGGTTTGATGGATTTGTGACGCTGCTGCGGGTGAGCGTGGTCACGTTGTTCCCCGAGGTGTTCGGGGCGGCGTTCGCGACCAGCGTCCTGGGGCGGGCGGCGGCGGCGGGGTTGGTGGCGTATCAGGTGGTGCAGCTCCGCGACTTCACCCATGACCGGCATCGCACGGTGGATGACTATCCGTACGGAGGCGGCGCGGGTATGGTCCTGAAGCCGGAACCGTTCTTCGAAGCGTTGGACGCGCTGGCGGCGGAACCACCCATCGTCTTGTTGTCGGCTCGGGGTCGCCCGTTCCGGCATGAGGACGCGGTGCGATTCAGCGTGGGGCGGCAGCTTACGCTGTTGTGCGGGCATTACAAGGACGTGGACCACCGGGTGGCCGAACGCCCGGGGGTGGAAGAGTTGTCCCTGGGAGATTTCGTGCTGTCCGGTGGCGAGTTCGGCGCCTTGTGTGTGGTCGACGCCGTGGTGCGGCTGCTTCCCGGGGCCCTGGGCGATCACGAGTCGGCGGCGACCGATTCGTTCTACGAGGGACTGCTGAGCGCCCCGAGCTTTACCCGGCCGCCGGTGTATCGCGGGATCGCCGTGCCGGAGGTGTTGTTGGGCGGCGACCATGCCAAGATCGCGGTATGGCGTCGTGAGGCGGCCGAAGAGTTGACCCGGGTGCGCCGCCCCGACCTGTGGCAACGTTACGAGACCGAACACCGGTCCCTGGAGACCGATTGACCGAGGGATGACGTATGGAGCGACTGAGGGCGGTAGAGCGGGAGGGCCTGCGCGAGGATATCCCGGATTTCCGGGCTGGGGACACGGTGAAGGTCCTGGTCCGGGTCCGCGAGGGCGATAAGGAGCGCTTGCAGGCGTTTGAAGGCGTGTGCATCGGCCGGCGCGGGGCGGGCATCAGCGCGACGTTCACGGTGCGCAAGATCTCGGCGGGCGTAGGGGTGGAGCGCATTTTCCCGCTCCACTCGCCGGCGATTGCCCAGATCGATCTGGTGCGCCGGGGCCGGGTGCGGCGGGCAAAGTTGTACTATCTACGCCGCCTGGCCGGGAAGGCCGCGCGCATTCGGGGACGGCAGGAAACCACGACCACCGGCGGTGCGCCCGACCCTGGAGCGTGAGCGGGCGCTGTGGGCCAATGGCCTGCGCTGGCTCGCCGGGCTGGATGAAGTAGGACGCGGGCCCCTGGCGGGCCCGGTGGTGGCGGCCGCCGTCATTCTGGCGCCGGGAGGCCGGGCCATCCGGGGGCTGCGGGACTCAAAGGTCCTCACCGCGCGCCAACGCGAGCGCCTCGGGGGCGTCATCCGCGCACGCGCCGCAGCCTGGGCCATTGGTGCCGCCTCGGTTCCAGAAATAGACCGCCTCAACATCCGCGTTGCGACGGCACTCGCCATGCGCCGAGCCCTCCGCCGGCTGACGCTCGTCCCTGACCACGTCCTGCTCGACGGACTCCCGCTGCCCGAGTTGGCGTGCGGCCACGAGGCCATAGTGGATGGCGACGCCCGGTGCCACTCCATCGCGGCGGCGGCGGTGCTCGCTAAACTGGTCCGGGATCGCCTGATGGAGCGGCTGAGCCGCCGCTACCCCGCGTTCGGTTGGGAGCATAACAAGGGCTACGGGACGCCGGACCACTTGGCCGCCCTGGACGCCGGGGGGCCCACGCGCCACCACCGCCGGTCGTTCATGCCGGTGGTGCAGACGCGATTGGCGCTCTAGGCGGAGCGGCGCATATGAATTGGGGGCCGGCGAGCGCGCCGGCCCCCGGGCGGGGCTGGAACTGCCGAGCTGTTGCGAGCTACTTCTTCATGTGCTTGTTCACCAGCTTGGTCATCTCGAACATGGACACCTGTCTCTTCCCGTTGAAGACCGCCCGCATGTTGTCGTCCGCATTGATCATGCGCCGGTTCTTCTTGTCCTGCAGGCCCTTCCGCTTGATGTACTGCCACAGCTTCTTGGTGATCTCGGTCCGCGGAATGGCCTTTTCTCCTACCACCGCGGCGAGGTGAGCATCCGGCTTCATGGGTCTCATGAACGCCGCGCTCGGTTTACGCTTGGATTTCTTCTTGGCAGCCATTTCCACCTCGAGAAGGGGTGATGTGGGAGGTACGCCCAGCCCCCGTACGCCCCGAAAGTACCATTTTCCCTCGGGAGAACAAGGGTTTTCCCTCGGGGGCGGACAGGGACGGACAAGACGGACCGGGGGACGGACGGGAAGGTCCGACCCGCACGGCAGGCCGGGTTGGCAATCGGGACTTCCACGTCCGTCCCCCAGTCCGTCTGGTCCGTCTCCGTCCGTCTTGTCCTGAAGTGCTCCCTTCGTGACCTTTCGTTCCGTGGGGACCGGGTAGCTCAGTTGGTAGAGCAACGGACTTTTAATCCGTAGGTCGTGGGTTCGATCCCCACCCCGGTCATTTCCGTCGTGTGGCCGTTGCCCCCCGCGCCGGTCGTGACGCGCCTACCGGTACGGCCGCGACTTGGTCCACATCACGATGACGCCACAGGCGGCGTTCGACCCCGCGTACTCGCCCGGAACCTCTCCCGCACCGCGGTAGATCTCGATCCCGTAGATGTCGCGGATGGGTGTATTCTCATGGAACGAGCGCACTTCTACCCCGTCTATCCACCAGGTCGGCTGGCACGTGGGAGTGCGGGCCATGACGGCGAAGCACTCAAACTCCTCTTGGTTGCAGCGGATACGCACCCCGCGGACGGTGCGAAGCGCATCTCCCACCGAGCTGTATCCCTTGGCGCTGAGCTCGTCCCACCTGAAATACGCCCCCAAGCGGCGCTGCCGCCGTAACTCAAAGTCCCGGTAGCGGGGCGCCAACTCGTCGGCGCGGGCGCTTACCACGACCTCCGGCAACCGGTACCCGGTGAAATCCAGCGAGAAAACCTGGTCCACCACGGCGGACGGGCCGAGCTCAACCTTGAACGCTCCGTCGCCATATCCCAGCAGCTGAATCCTGACGTCCGCCGCTCCGGCCGGAAGCGATTGCGCCTCGAACCGTCCCAGGCTGTCGGTGGTCAGCGAAGGCCCCAGTCCGCGTATCCGGACCACGGCCCCCGACAGCGGATGGCCGGTTTCGCTGTCGAGGACTCGGCCCCGCAGGGTCTGGGCGGCGGCGGTCGCCGGACCGATCGCGAGCGAGCACGCGACGGCCAGCAGGTGTCCAGCCAGCGTGAGCGTCCCGGCACGAGCGCTCCGTGCCCCGGTGGCGTGCGGTGGTTTGGGAATCATGTCCCCCCCCCTTCATTCTTGGACCGAAAAGCCCTTGACTGGTTGCGGCCACAAGCAGTCCCCGGCCCCGAAAAGACCCCCCATTGCGCGCTGGCGGACGCGCGTGCATGCTTTAGCCGGACATTTCAAAAGTTCACAATATCACCCGGCCCGATAGGCCCATACTGGTCAACCTAGCACCATAACACGCGTCGGGATATTGGCGGTATTAGCAGGTAAGCGGCGGGGAACGGAGGTCGTGTACGGCCCGTCTGATTGATCAGGTTGGTTCATTCCGCCCGCTCGTCCTGGAGCGGGTTCGGCGCGCTCATGGGTGCGTATGGGACCCCCGGGCGCGCATTTTGAGACAACAAACGGCTATTCCTTTTTCTCATCCAGGAGGCGGATGATGCGCTTTCAACGTCTGGGCCCGCTACGGGTCGGATGGGTCGTCGGCGTCGTCGCGGTGTCTATCGCCGGGCCCCTCCCGGGGCAGCAAGCCGCGGTCATCAGCGGCCGAGTTACGTCGGACCGGGGCGAGGTGCTGGGCGGCGCCAGCGTCGTGGTGGTGTCCACCAACTTCAGTGTCACCACCGCCGCGGACGGAACCTTCAGACTCACCATCCCTGCGGGGGCTGTCCGGGGTCCGCAGGTGACGGTGACGGCGCGGTACATCGGGCATCGCCCCGGGATCCAGCGGGTTACCCTTGGACCCGGGACCATGCAGCTGAACTTTCAATTGGACGCCGACCCGCTACGGCTCGACGAGGTGATCGTCACGGGTACCGCGGAGGCGACCGAAGCCAAGAAACTCAGCTTCGCCGTCGCCAAGGTCACCGATGTACAACTGCGGGAGGTACCGGGCGTCAACGCCTTGGTGGCGATCCAGGGCAAAGTGGCAGGGGCGCGTTTGGTGCCCGCCTCGGCCCAGCCCGGCGGTGAGGTGGCGATTCGGCTTCGCGGCTCCACCAGCATCGGGGGCCGCCAGGATCCGCTGTACATTGTGGACGGCGTGATCACCCGGTTCGGCCTGGCAGACATCTCGGCCGAAGACGTGGAGCGTATCGAGATCATCAAGGGGGCGGCGGCGTCGTCGTTGTACGGCTCCGACGCGGCCAATGGGGTGGTGCAAGTTTTCACCAAACGGGGCAGGGGCCTGGCGGAGGGTGAGCTCCGAGTCAGCGCCCGGTTTGAGGGCGGCGTCAACAACATGCCCCGGCGGATGGAGTTCTCCCGGTCGCATGCCTGGCAGGTGGATGCGAACGGCGACTACCTCCTCAGCGCAAGCGGTGCCCGGCAGATTGAGTTGGACCAGATCGCGGACAATCCGTTTGGGGTGTACTTCGATCCCTGGAGTGCCCTGGTCAAGAGTGGGCAGTTCTGGACCGGCTACTTCTCGATTGGGCAGCGCCGCGGGTCCACCAACTTCAACGCCTCGTTCCAGAACACCCGGAACAAGGGCGTGATCTACGGCCTGGACGGTTACAGCCGGCAGAATTTCCGGCTCAACCTGGATCAGCAGCTTCGCTCCAACCTGGACGCGTCCTTTGGCGCGTTTTACGGAACCTCCACCAACGGCCGGGCGGCGGAGGGATCGGGAAGCCCCTTCTTCGGCCTCATGTTCGTGCAGCCGGACGTGAATCTCACCGTGCCGGACCCCGACTGGGGGTTCCAGTGCACCGTCCCGCTGAGTGGTGACGTGGCCAATGACTTCAATCCGCTCTGTGAGCTGGAGAATCGGAAGATCACGCAGGACCGCAACCGGTTCAGCGGCTCCAGCCGGGTCCGCTGGCGGCTGCTCGACTGGCTCTCCGCGGAGGGGAGTTTCGCCTACGATCAGGAAGGCGAGACGTTCAAGGACGCCACGCCGTTCGGGTTCCCGACGTCGTCGGGCACACCGACGCAAGGTTCGCTGGTGCGGCAATCGCTGAACAACTGGCAATACAATTCCGGCGCTACGCTCACCGGCAGTTGGAGCTTCGGGAGCATCGCCAACATCACCAAGGTGGCGGCGGTGTTCGAAAGCCAGGAGAATACCGCCCTGGCCGATACCGCGGGCACGCTGATCGTGGCCCGCGTGCCCGAGTTTGCCGGGGCGGACCCGAGCTCCATCAGGGTCGGTTCGCGGGAAGAGCGGATCCGGAATCAGAACTTTTTTGCCATTACCACGTTCGACATCAAAGACCGGTACATCATGGACGCCCTGGTGCGCCGCGACGGGTCGTCCCTGTTCGGTCCCCAGAGCCGGTGGGCCACGTATTTCCGGGTCTCCGGAGCGTGGCGGGTCACGGAGGATTTCAACCTTCCGGGCGTGGACGAGCTGCGGTTCCGGGGCTCCTACGGTACGGCGGGCCTCCGGCCCACGTTCGACGACCAATACGAAATCCTGAACGTGACCTCAGGCGGCTTCACCAAAGAGGTTCTGGGCAATCCGCTGCTCAAGCCCGCCCGGTCCGCCGAGCTCGAAGTTGGCGCCAACCTGGAGTTCGGGGACAGCCGGTTCAACCTGGAGTACACCTACGCGGAGAAGAAGACGCGGGACCAGATCCTGCTGGTGGATCTCCCGTCGGTGGCCGGCTTCAAGCAACAGTGGCAGAATACCGGAGCCCTCCAGTCGAGGACCCACGAGGCGACCTTAGGGGCCCGGGTGATTGACGGTCGGAACACCACGCTGACCCTGAACATCGTGGGCGACCGGACCCGCCAGCTCATCACGGAATGGAATCTGCCGGAGCGGCTGTATAGCTTCAACAACATGCCCGCCGCGTTCTTCCTGGGCAGGAACTCCAACCTGGGCGTGCTGTACGGCAACCGCTGGATTCGCAACATTGACGATCTGTACGATGACCCGGACAAGCTGGCGGCGTCCGGCGCGGGGCAGACGTGGAGCCGCGACTCCGTCAGGATCAACGAGGACGGCTACGTGGTGCGCACTGATCAGTACGGCACCATCGACGAAAAGGCCATCAAGTACACCTTCTGCAAGCGCCAGGATGCCGGGGGCAACTGTCTGGAAACGTCGCAGATCGTTCAGATCGGCGACGCCAATCCGGACTTCAACCTGAGCTTTGGCACCACGCTCACGTTTCATCGACTGGTGGTGAACACTCTGCTTGACTGGTCCAAGGGCGCCGACCTGTACAATGGGACCCGGCAGTGGGCGTTCCAGGCCACGAGGGACCGGGCGCAAGACCAGGCCGGCAAGGCGGATGCGGACAAGAAGCCGCTGGCCTACTACGCCGTCGGCTTCTACAACGGCCTCGATCCCAGCGACTACTTTATCGAGAACGGAACCTACGCCAAGCTGAAAGAGCTTTCGGTCAACTACACGTTCGTACGCGACCAGCTCCGGAAAGTGGGCCTGGGTGGGTTCCAGGAGTTGCGGCTCGGCATCATCGGCCGCAACCTGTTCACCATTACCGATTACTCCGGGTTGGATCCGGAAGTGTCCGGTCTCTTCGGCGATCCGTTCCAGGTTCGGATGGACTGGTTCCAGTATCCCCAGTTCCGGACCTACACGGCCGTCGTCGAGATCTCCTTCTGAGGGGGCGCGTCATGAACTCGAAACGGGAGTTTTCCATGCCGCGGTTGCCGTCCTTGACCGCGGCCCTGGTGGCGGCCCTGTTGGCGGGCGGGTGCGAGCTCGATGTCGAGAACCCGAACGCTCCGGACGCGCAGCGGGCCTTCGTTGATCCGTCCGGCCTGGCGCAGCTGCTGGGCGGCGCGTTCCGCACCTGGGTCGAGACCCGGGGCGACTACTACGGCGGGTTGCCGTTGGTCGCCATGGCCGACAACTACACGGCCTCGTGGAACAACGCGGCCATACGGTTCTACAGCTCGGTCGGCTCCGACTGTCCGCAACGCTGCGGCTGGACCAACAGCGCGACGGCGCCGGAGGCCGCTGGCGGCCCGAGCATCGAGTTCCTGTGGTATGGGTACAATTCGGTGCTCTCTTCGGCCAACGACGTGCTTGCGGCCATCGACGGTGGGCTGTGCTTCGACGACGACTGTGCCGCCGACAACACGCTCACGTCTCGCAACAAAGCCATCGCCAAGATGCTGCAAGGCATGGCCTATTCCGGCATCGCGTTGCTCTACGATCAGGGGTTTGCGGTGGATGAGACCACCGACTTGAGCGACCCGACCGCTCTTGCCTTCAATACGCGGACGGAGATGCGGGACGCCGCGGTCGCGAAGTTTGAAGATGCGTGGACTGAGGCGGGGCTCAAGACCTGGTCCACACCGAGCGAATGGATGGGTGTGGGTGCCGGGAAGTCCTACACCAACCAGCAGGTTCGTCGGCTCATCCGGACCATGCAGGCTGAGGCGCTCGCGTTGTGGCCACGCAACGCGGCGGAGAACGGCGGGGTGGCGTGGGCCCAGGTGGCGACGTTTGCCTCGGAGGGGATCAGCACGGGGGCCGCGTTCGACTGGGAGTTCTACATTGACGTCGGCGGCCGCGAGTGCGGGCTGGACTGCATCAAGACCTGGGGGAACTCGGTGGGAACCATGCGGGTGGATACGCGCGTGGCCGCGCTGGTCACCACCAACCACGTGGATCCGTGGCCCGAGGCGGCCGGCGGCAATCCCTGCCCCACAGTGTCGGCCGACAGACGCGTGGGCGACGGCTCGTGGGGGCCCTCGGATGATTTCAACGGCTACGGGACCCTCGCGAAAACCGCCAATGCCGGTACGGACTTCGCCTGCTCCGAGGTAGCGATCTTCCCGGCGGCGCGCGGCCAATACCACCAGAGCAACCTCCAGCACGTCCGCTATAACCACCTGGCCTACCGGGGCGAGAACCTCCCCGGGTTCGACGGCACGGGCCAGGACCCGTTCTACACCCGGGAAATGAATGACCTGCTGTGGGCCGAAGGACTGCTGCGAGGCGGCGGGAGCGCCGCCCAGGCGGCTGGGCTCATCAACAACAGCCGCGTCGGCCGCGGCGGGTTGTCCACCCTCACCGGCGGCGAGGGCCAGGCGGCGCTGCTGGCCGCATTGCAATACGAACAAGAGATCGAGTTCATGGGCCAGGGTCCCACGCCGTTCTTCAACCGGCGCCGGGTGGATGGCCTGATTGCCGGGACGCCGCGGCACATGCCGGTTCCGGCCAAAGAGCTGGACGTGCTGGTCCGCGAGATTTACACGTTTGGCGGGGCGGGGAAGCCGGATATGTCGGTCGTCGCTGGGGGCACGAACGGTACCACCAGCAAACGCACCAGCGTCCAGTCGGTTCGGGAGATCTGGGAGGGTTACCGGGCCCGGCTGGGTCAGCTGAGCTCCATGCGCAACTGAACGCGGAACGTCGGTGCGTTGGACGTTCGTGCTCGGGACGTTCGCTTGACGGAGGGGCAGGATGGATCCTGCCCCTCCAGTCGTTCAGGGGCCCAGGGCGAGGGGCTGGGGAGAGTGCGTCACCATCTGATAGCCACTATGGTCCTGTTCATGGCCATGGTGCCCGCCCTCGCACAGGCCCAGGAGCGCGGTGCGGTCGAAGGACGCGTAACCGACGCCCTGGGACGGCCGTTGGTGTCCGTGGCGGTGAGCGTGGCCCGCCCAGGCGCGCCCGCGATTGCTCGGGCCACCACCGGTGCTGATGGAGGCTGGAGCGCCACCGAGCTGGAACCTGGTCTTTACCAGATCCTGGTGACCCGGGCGGGCTATCGCTCCTCCCGACAGCAGGTTCAGATTCAGCCCGGCGTGGTGGCGCGACTTACCTTCACACTCGAACTGGTTCGCTTTACCCTCGATTCCCTGGTAGTGAGCGGCACCCCCCCCAGCATCTCGACCACCAACGCCGAGCTGGGTACCAAACTCACGGTCGCCGAGATCGCGTTGCTCCCGACCACGCTCGACCTGCGTCAACTGATCGCCGTCACACCGGGCGCCAGACCCGATCAGATCTGGGGCGGCGCCTCGGACCAGGCCAACTCTTATTCGCTGGACGGAACCACGGTCAACCATCCCGGCCTGGGTGGCGCGTCCTTCTTGCCCAGCCCGAATTGGGTCGAGACCCTCGAGGTCCGCGGCCTCGGTGCTGAGGCGGACGTGGCGGGGGCTCAGGGCGGGCTGGTGGAGGTGGTGACCCTAGGAGGCAGGAACGTGCTGGAGGGCGGGCTCCGGACGTCGTTCGAGTCCCACCGGCTCAACGGCTCCAACCTGATACCCGGGGAAATCGGGAGCGAGGTATCGAGACGCTGGGAGTTGGACGGTCAGGTCCGGGGACCGTTGATCCACGATCGCCTGCACTTCGCGCTGTTCGGCCAGGTGATCCGGCAGGGAGAGTTGGTGCTCAACTACTTGCCGGCGGGAACAGGCGAGTTCGTTTCGCAGCCGCCGTCGTTCAAGGACCACCGGTGGCTGGCGAAGTTGAGCTGGAAGCCCGGTGGCCGCGACCTCCTGCAAGGCAGTCTCATGGGTCGGCACCAGGGCGGCGAGCGCGTGGGACAGACCGGGTACGAAGCCGCCGATGCGACCGAGCGGCTGCGGCAGTGGAACCTGACCGGCAACCTCACCTGGCAGCGGAGCTGGTCACCCCAAGGCGCGCTTACCGTCCGCCTGGGCGGGTATGCTGCTCGGGAGCGGCACGATCCGTATGACGATCTCGCCGTGCCCGGTATCGAGCTGCTGACTCAGGTGAACCCCCCGCGGTATCAGAATACCCCCTTTAGCACGCGGGCGGCGCCGTCGAGCCTCGGGCTGACGGCGTTCTGGACACTGCGGGGCCAGTTAGCCGGCCTGGAACATGAGGTGAAACTGGGCGGCGAGTACACGCTGGGCGCCTGGGACTTTGAACGGGTGAGGAACGGCGGGATGACCTGGCGGCCCCTGCGCGTGCTGGGCTTTGATCCTGCGACGCCGACGACGTGGGTCTTTAACAACGCGATTGGCACGTCGTGGGGTGGGGACGTGAAACTCGACTCCGACGTCCGGAACGCCGCCGTGTTCGTTCAGCACCATGTCGGGATCCTCCCGTGGCTCCGGTTCAACCCGGGATTCCGGTACGGGTGGTGGACCGGGGCGCTCACCCCGGCGACGGGCCCCCGATTCACCGCCGTGCGAGACCAGGGCCTCGAGCCCCGGATCGGCGTGATAGCCGACCTGGCGCCGCTGGGCGGGATCGTCGCCAAGGCCCACTGGGGTCAGTATCACCAACCGATGTTCGCCGCCTTGTTCGATCGGGTGGAGGGGGCCGGGGCCTACAGCGACGAAGAGATCTGGTCCTACCTCGGGCCCTCGCCCACGACCCCGACGCAGACCTTCACCCTCGCCCAAAGGGAGGCGCTCGCCGCCACTGGGCTCTTCCGTTTCGAGGAATCGGTCCGGCTGGATCAGGCCGGCCAAGTGGAGCAGTACCGCCAGCCGTACGTGAATCAGACCGTGCTCTCGCTGGAACGCGCTTTCGGAAGCCGCTGGAAGGCCGGCGTGGTGTACGTCCGCCGGCACAACCGCAACCTGGTGGCGCTGGTGGACCGGAATCTGGCGTCGAATTACACGGTGGTCGAAAACGTCTTGATACACGATCGCTTTGGCCGGCCGCTGTTTTTCGACGGCCGGCCGCTGGTGCTGGAGAAGCTGGCCATCTCGAACGAGGACATTCTCCTGGTCCGGGAGCTGTTGAGGCAGGGTGTCCTGTCGGGCAATGCCCCTAACGTGATCTACGCCCCGCCCGGCCTGAGCCCGGCGGAGCTGGCCGCCCTCCGTTACGACCCCGATTTCGTGCTCACCAACGTGCCGGAGGCGACTCGACGGTTTGAGCAGCTCCAGCTCCGGCTCGATGCACGCTACCGCACCTGGTGGGCCGGGGCGTCGGCCACCCTCTCGGCGCTCGAAGGCAACTTCAACGTAGTCACTGGGCCGGACGATTACACCACTGGCGGGCCGGGTCCCTGGGTGCGGTTGAACGAGCAGTACAACTTCTTCGGTCCGCTTAACAACCAGAGCCGATTCGAGGGGAAGGTGCATGTCGGCGGCATCCTGCCGGCGCGGTTTCGTGGGGGCGCGTTCTTCTCCTACGCGACCGGCGACCGGGTCACGCCCACCATGCTGATCTCGGGGCTGTTGACCGACTACGCCCTCGCCCTGCCTCGGACCTCGGACCCCGCGGTGAGCGACACAGTTTCTTTCCATCGCTTTCTCTTCCGGAGCACTGCCGGGCACCGGATCTTCGTCCAGCCGCGGGGGGGCTACCGATACCAGGCGCGCGCATCGCTGGACCTGCACCTGGAGCGGAGCTTTCCGCGGGGCCGGGGCGAGATTGCGCTGGTGGTGGACGCCTTCAACGTGCTGGGCGACGCGAGCGTCATCGGTATCGAGACCGTGGTGAACACTGTGGGTGGGCTTTTTGAGAGTGACTACGGCCGGGTCCGGTCCCGGGTCTCGCCACGGACGCTCCGGCTAGGACTGGGCGCGAGGTTCTAGAGCCGCGGCGTGTGTTCGCTGACGCCGATCTCAGGCAGTACCTGGGGGACGCGGTCCAGGACGACGCTGGTTCGCCAACCGGAGTCTTCAGTTACGCCCATGCGTTGGTGGGGCCAGACAAGACCCGAGCACGGCGAGCGTAAGCACTGTGGGCAGGAAGCGGCTGGTCCCGCTGGAGTAGGCGCAGATGGTCATGGCACACGCACCGTGAGGTCCGTCTGCCCCGGTGTCAGCGACACCACCTGCTCCCGCCCGCCGGGCCAGCGGATCCATAGAGCCGTGGTCTCACCAGCGCGTCCCAGCACCTGCACCGCGCCGTTCTGCGACCAGTACCCCGAACCGGCCTGTATCTCACGCACCGGCCCTGCCAGCTCTCCGTAGCGCAGCCGCATCTGCGCGCCGACGGCCGTCGGATTGCCGGGCGGCCCGACCAGGCGGACGCGGAGGCCAGGCACCGCGGCGGCGTTGCGGAACAGGCGGGTCGGCGCGCCGTTCTGGCTCACCGCGAGGTCCAGCCGCCCGTCACCGTCAAAGTCGGCGTAGGCCGCGCCTCGCTGCTCGCCGTAGACCAGAAGACCGGAGCGCTGTCCCGGCACGGGCTCCACCTGTCCCGCGCCGTCGCCCAGGAGCAGCAAGCTTCGCCCGGCGTCGTAGCGCGGCGTCGCCACGTCTGTGGCAAAGAAGTTCTGACTCAGAAACAGGTCCTCGTTCCCGTCACCGTCAAAATCGGCGATCCCCGCATAGAAGGCCGGCGCGTACTGGGTTTCGAGGGGCAGCGGCCGCGCCTCGAATCGCGCCCCCCGGTTGAGAAACACCGTGTGGTCCATGGTGGTGGCGCCGAGCCGGATCGCGCCTGAGGCCAGCGGCCCCAGGACCTGCTCCACCGTGGCGTCCGAGTACGTCCCGAAGGTCCGCAACCGCTCAGCAACGCTGGGCAGCGCGAGACTGAGCCGGCCGAACGTGGCCAGGGGCGCGACGCCGCCGATCCGGGCGTCCTCCTGCGCCAGCAGTACACTGGGGCGGTTGCGTTCGGCGAAGAAACCGAAGTACAGCAGTAACGGGGAGGCCTCGCTCGCCTGATGATCAGCGTTCCGCCCCCAGCTCGTGGCCACAATGTCCAGGCTGCCGTCTCCGTCCACATCGCCGGTCGCCAGGCCGTTCCAGCGGCTATAGCGTCCGGAGAGGTCGGCCACTTCGGGCGCGGGCCGCAACCGGCCGCGGTCGTTGAGGAACATGCGGACCGTTCCCCACTCGATGGCCACGAGCAAGTCGGGCCACCCGTCACCATTGACGTCGCTGAAGCAAGCCGCGGAGATCATTCCGAGGCCGCGTAACACGGCGTTGTTGGCCGAATCCGGCACGAGGCGCCCGCCCTCGTTCCGGTAGAGTCGAGAGGACGGCGATAGGGGATACGCGCCGGGCAGGATCCGCCCCCCGACGAACAGGTCGAGGGTGCCGTCCCCCGTGTAGTCCGCCGCCGCCAGCGGGCCTGCGCTGGCGGTGTCGCCCGGCACCAGTGCGGTCATCGACCCCGTTGCCGGTGAGAAGCCTGCGACGCTCGGGGCCGCAAGCGCGTCACTGGTGCTGGCCATCTCATAGCTCGAGACGCCCGCGATTATCATCCTGCCGCCACGGCCGTCCGGCCATCCCAGGATGGTGGTGAGGTCTCCAGGCGCCTCAGGGACCCGTGTGGCGCCGGGCCTCAGGCGGCTGCCCTCGTTTCGGAACCACGCGAGCCTACCTGTGCGACCGGCGCCCACGATCAGCTCTTCCCGGCCGTCCCCAT
>Ga0214471_10002680_pt1 | contig 13936 bp, 11 predicted proteins | sample RVTome_5_FD_207665 | JGI IMG/M metagenome (GOLD analysis project Ga0214471, IMG submission 207665) | Soil microbial communities from uranium-contaminated site in the Upper Colorado River Basin, Wyoming, United States - RVT142D155 | ecosystem: Environmental > Terrestrial > Soil > Contaminated >...
TTCATTTCAGTCGCTTGTAATTATGTTCATAATTATACGCGTAGCTGAACGTAAGTGAGACTGTCGTAGACAGTTATTTTAACGAGTAAACCATTGAATAGCTAGCCATGTAATGAAAACACCACAAGCGCCCGCTGTTGCTGTTGTGATATTACGGGCTAATGGTGAATCAATTTTTTTCCATGCGTTCGTAATACCTAGATAAGTACCTTCGAATGGTGAACCAATTAATTCATGACTGGCCTTCCCCAATGCGCAAGATGCTTCACCAATACGCTTGACATAAGGTTCTAGGTAAATTTTATAACGCTGATAAATTTTCATTAAATGACCACAAAGATTACAAACTTTCAAATAACTCTCGGATACAAATGCACAATTATCCATAATCCATTTTGCTAAACATTTGATCCAAGTTGAAGGACGATAATTTGTTTTATTAAAAACCAATCCAATACATTCAAGTGTAAGCATAATCACTGCACTGCCTCCAAAAATATATCCACATGTAACTAAAATGGTAAATAGTTGATTATAAACATGTTCTAAAGCTCCAGTATATCCTTTCATAAAACTTTGAACAGGTTGAACAATCAGACCAGTCATATCCTTAAAAATTTCACTAATAGCAGTTGCAAATTCTTCAAAATAAGGACCCAGAATACGACGAATTGTTGTTAAAACATTACGAACAAAACCAACGAGATCGGAAATTTTTGCAATATTCTTTCCAATAATTTGTGCAATATTTGACAATTTTCTAGTAGCAAATTGAATAGCTTGCGTTGGGCGATAATAACCATAACGCTTGCCTAAAACTTCCCAACACACTGTTACTGGAATACCACAAATAACAATCGAATAAGCAACACGTTTACGGGGTTGGCTCCGGGAACCATTTGATAGCGAGTGATAAGTAATCTCCTGATCTGTCATGATGAAAGTATTATAAGCAAGGTACTGCTAAAAGCATTAATATTAATAACTTTAAACAAATGGCAATATGTTCAAATTTCAAATTTTTTTATAGGTCTCATTGAAATAATACCTATTGGTTTATCATAAGTCCATTTCCAGAATAAACCTTCTGTCATTTTACCCCCATTAACTTCTTTTTATATAAAACAATTTCAACACGAATAATATTATCTAAATAATTAAAAATGGTTAATGTTTATCCAAATGCATTTCATTATTTTATATTTATCGTCTTGTTCATTTTTTATTAAAAATTTGAATATTATAGTAGTTATAATATTAGGATCATTAAATCCATTCTTGCAAACGAAATAATGTTACATACTATTGTTACCAATTCTTGTCGAGCGACACGATCAATGGCCAATCATTGTTCACTTCGATCTGATCATTTTATTGCTCAGTATCTTCATCGAATGTTTTGGCACTATGTCGATGATTCTCCAGCATATTATTTCTTACGATTGTATTTTTCAAAACATGAAGAAATTTGGAATTATATTGCTAAAGGTGCATGTGTCGCGAAATTTCATGATACTTATAAAACAACCATTGCTTATAAGAAATTTATTGGTAATAAATATAACACACTATTAACTTTCGATCAAATTCCGGAAACAGATAAAGATAATTATGTGCAAAAATATGATTCAAAAGAATTAATGCGTAATAGTCAATTACCGAAGTTCGGACAAATTGATATGTCTTTGGATACAATTGGAAAACTTAATTTATGGTATCATGATAGCAAAGAATTATTAATTCAAACCCGTTTGATACAGTGCTTCAAATATCTTATTTTTAAAAATCAAGATATTATTTGTTTGAATACATGTAATACAGGTGTGATGGCTGCTAAGGCAATTGAAGATTTATCATTGTCTATAATCACTGGTCCGAATGTTGCTAAAGTATATGAGATTTTGAACGAATTCAAACAATTAAATATACAAAGACCTATAGTGATTATTGGCTCATCAACAATGATGGAATCAATCATGAAGGAAGCAGTAAAATATAAAATTAATTTGAAAGAATTAAAACTTTATGCTATTGTTAATAAAGAATTAAGTGAATTTATGCGAAATTATATTACCGACAATGGGTTCATCAAATGTTATTCTTATTATGGAGCAAGTGATCTTGATACTATGATTGGATTTGAAACTGATTTTGAAATTAAATTGAGAAAATTATGTCATCAAGATAAAGATATTAAACGAGAATTATTTGGTGAATGCGATCAGGTTCCCATGATTTTTAATTATGATCCGATGAATTATTATATTGAGGTTTCAGATAAAGGTGAATTACTGTACACATGTCTACGTGATGATAAAATATCTCCACGTATTAAATATAATCTCAAAGAACGTGGTATTGTTTTACCAATGAGTTATGTTATAAAAGTCCTTCAAAAATACTATATTAAAGATCTTCAACCATCAAACTATTTACCTTTGGTTTGTGTTCTGGGCCATCATAATATATCCATACTTTGACACTATAGCCAACAATTATTTGCGAACAGCACGAGCTTTGCTCGTATTCGCGTAAGCGAATCGAACGTAGTTCGCCGCGAAGCTGAGCGCAAGCGAAACAAAACCGTTAGGTTTTGTTATGTTAAAAGTTGAAATCCGAAATCATTGTCATATCCATTAATTTTGGGGAATAATTGCGTATATCCCTTCTTACCTCCATATATTATGAGCCACGATTTGACGTTTTTGTTGTTGGAACCATATACTGTTAGTGTTTTGGCTTTGATCGATGCTTCCCCGGAAAGTTTATGTCTTCTGTTATGCCAGGTTGATTTCTGTTTTGAATTACAGGGATGTAAGAACCTTTCACCGCTCCAGATAGCCTTGCTTTTGAAAGCTTTTGGTTTTCGGAAGTACATGGGCAAACCGGAATGTTGGCAAGTTGAACCGTTCACACATTGGAAAACAAAATCCCAAATCGGCAATGACTTGAGTGCTTTTCTTGACACTCATCCCGATCTCGTCCGGTTTCTCCAACAGCTTGTTCGACTGGCCAATCAACAGCTACTTGTTATATAAACATTTTTTTATAATCATCATATAAAAAATTGAATATTCGAATGTCTGAAAAACTCATTAAAAAAGGCCGGAAGTGACTCTTATCCCCTCGACAAACAATCAAGATGGATGCAATTTCCCCTCAATCTGCAACAGCAGCTGCCGCCGGTACTCAGACATTAGCAGTTGATTCTGGTGGCCGTAAGCTAGCACGTATCGTTAAGGTTTTGGCCGTTGAACCTATTTCTGGTGCGGATCGTATTGTTCTCTACACTGTTCTTGGTTGGAAGGTTATTGGTCAAAAAGACCAGTTCGAAATTGGTGGATTGGTCATCTATTTCGAGATTGACTCTCTCCTTCCCAACAATCCAACCGATCCTTGGGCTTTTCTCGACGGTAAACCTTTGAAAACCAAAAAGATGCGTGGTGTGATCAGCCAAGGTCTCATTGGTCCATTAGACTGGTTGCCCAAGGACTTTGATCGCTCAGGGGCTCAAGAGGGACTTGATGTTACAACAGTTCTGGGTGTAAAGAAATTTGTTGCTGATGAAGAACGGAAGGTCTATGAGTCTTCTTCGTCGCGCCCCAATCTTGCACCCACTCGCGCGCCTTTTCCCGAAAATCTCGTTCCGAAGACGGACGAAGAGCGTGTCCAGTCTTTGACTCCAGGTGCCCTTGACCAACTCGTTGGACGACCTTGTGTCATTACGCGCAAAGAAGATGGCACATCCACAACAGTCATTTACAATGGCAACAATGTTCAGATTTGCAGCCGCAACAATGTACTGCTTGTCAATGGTCCTGACACCAAGGAGTATTTTGAGATGGTTGAGAAGTACAAGCTTGTCGAAAAGCTACATGTCCTCAAGCGTAATATTGCGATTCAGGGCGAGACTTGCGGTCCGAAGATCAACGGTGGTCGCACAAAGATTAAGGAAAATGATTTCCTTGTTTTCAACATCGTCGATATCGACAAGAAGATCTATCTCAACTGGTCAGACGTAAGGACTATTTGCTCTTCTCTTGGACTGAAGACAGTTCCTGTTATTTGGGAAGGGATTTTCCCGAAAGAGTGGGCCAGTGTTCAGACCTTGCTTGACCTCGCCAACAAGCAGGAATATGCGCCGAAAGTACCAGCCGAAGGTATTGTGCTCAAGACCAGTGATGATCCTGAAAAGCGCTTTTCTTGCAAGATTATTTCAAACAACTACTTGTTGAAGAATGCTGTTTAGAAATCATAACATCCGAGAATAAAATCTCCTTTATATATCCTATATATTTTTTCTTTATTATTTTCATTCAAAAAATTAGTTTTCTTTATTCCCTCTTTATGATTTCTAATAATATCCAAACTTTTAACATCTGACAAATCAATATCATCACAATCTTCTATATATTTACTTTTATTATCATGTGGAACAATAAAATCAGTTGATATATCTAATTCCTCAAATACTTTTTTTAACTCTTCTTCTAAATTTTCAACATGCACAATATAATCAAAAGATATGTTAAATTTCTTCTGATAGTTCCAATGATCATTTATATTATAATATTTGGATACTAAATCGACAAATTCATTAAAAGTAATACCTATATATTTTTCATTATCAAAAAATAAATCGCGATTTCTATTAATTAAACCTTGTGCAAAACCTTCTAATCTAATAAAATCATTTAAATATCCTAACTTCGGATGGTAAATGAATTTATTAATAAATGCTGAAACGAGTCGATCATATGGATTTCTCATAAGAAATATTTTTTTATAACGATCAACTGATCTAAAATTGTTTAATTCAATCCTTTTAAAAAAACCTTTATCATATCGTTCGTACTTTGTCCCTCTAATTTGATTGATTATATTAAGGAGGCTTGTACATGCACATTTGGGCGTCCAAAAAACTAAAGTATTATCATTTACAATATAGGCATTCATAATATTGTATACTAAAAAAATATATTGTTTTAATTATTTCTAATGATGTTTAGATTTGTGATGTTTTGATTTATGATGTTTAGATTTATTATGCTTTTTATTGGAATGTGAATGAGAATGTGAATGGGAATGATTTGAACTAGTTACATTAAAACTTTGATGGTTAGTATCAAATTGGTGTAGTCTGTTTACATTTGATGAAGTATTAATTAGAGCAACATCATCAAAATATGAATATGTTCGGCTCTTGCCATCAGTTCCTAACATAAACTCATAATTTTCTCCATTCACCGAATTAAATGGTCCCGGAAGATTGAATGAATAATAATTATATGTGCTTGAATAACCTAAAGACGCATAGAACCATGTTCCAAGACCAGGAGGTTTGACCCAAACATAACTATAATAATTTTCTGGAAGAGCGTAGAATGATAAAGTACAACTAGTTACACCGGTTAAATCTGCACTAATCCTGGCCTTACCTGATCTTCTTGTTCGCAAGCATCTTACTCCACTATGAGTATGTTTGGAAGTTAATTCAGCATCACTAGATTGTTTAGTATCAACAAATGTCCATGAACCTACCCACCCTTGATCATTGCCATATTCAAACCCATGTGTAAGATTTGTGAATACTGGTTCTGGTTCGGGCTCTGGTGCTGGTTCTGGAGCTGGTTCTGGAGCTGGTTCTGGAGCTGGTTCTGGAGCTGGTTCTGGATTAGGATTATTTAGGAGAATATCTGGTCGATAAATGTAAACCATTTGTCTAATTTTCGAAGCTTGATCTTTTGTAAACATAAAAAGGTTAAGATCATCAGAATAATCCATATAATCCATGAACATATGACGGTATGCCTGTTTTTCATCTACCGGTTGACTTGTTGGCCAAGTTGTTGAATTTTGATAAGGATTACCATAAGTTGGATTTTTTTGAGGGGGTGTATCAATAACACAATCGCCTTTGTATTCTTGATCCGAAACAATATCAGTATAATCAATATTTCCTCCATCATAATTAAAAGTATCTTGAAAAGTATGATATAAACCAAACCAATGTCCAACTTCATGTGTCAATGTTTTATTTAAATTGAAATTTTGATATTGTGGATTAACACCGAATGTACCTTTTGCAATCACAACTCCATCGGTACTCAAAGCTGAACCTAATTCCCATGGAAATTGGGCATACCCAAGCAAACCACTGGTTAAATCAGCAACCCAAATATTCAAATAACGATTTGATGCAACCGCCGGTGATACACCTTTCAATATATTATCGAGAATAGAAATGTTACTTGTCGATTGTGTACTTACAGGTGCATATACGATATTAACTAAATAAAATTGAATATTACATATTCCTGCTAAACTTACATAACTATCATAAGTTGATTTCAAACTAGGATCAGTATAAACATTAGTGCCATTATTAAAATTATTATTTGTTTTATTGAAATCTTTATTCATCATATCAATGGTATGCTGCACATCTTTTGTTACTTGCTCGACATTATAATTTTGAAACATAATGTGAAAAACCATACCAATATACATTGTTCGTCCATCATCAGCAACTCTTGCTTGGTTAAATCTATCTAAAAGGGCTTTTCTTACTTGATAAGAATCATCACAGCATCCACAAATTCGCTTTTGTACTGACATTTAATAATGATATTATTATTAAATAATCTTTATACCCTTTCCGGAAAGGGCATAAAAAATTGAATAATAAACTCATTGTTCTGTTTTTAAATAATCATAAAGTGTCTTTCCCTTTATTTCCATTATATATGGCCGCTCCGGTTTCTAACCCCCAGACTTGGTTTAATTTGTCCTTTTTGCGAGATATTTACCAAACCTTGTTTTTGCATATTCGCCCAGAAAATCTTCGGGATGCCCTGAACAAAGTACCCGAACTTCAAAAGCAATTCCAAGTTCCATTTACTATTCAAATGTACTGGCAAATTTGGTTCCTTCGTGATTTGCAGCATCCGAGAAAGCGGGAAAATGTTTGTGAGTTTATTGGCTTTTTGGGATTTCAAGAATTTATCGATTTGAGCTATAATAATTTCCAAACTTGTCCGGGATTTAATGAAGACATTTTCCAAGTGCTTATCATGTGTAATCGAAATGATCTTATTGCCCAAATTATCGCAAAAAATGCAAGATTGAAGAAGACAGCAAACGAACATTATTTCTATGCCGCCATCAGAGGAGGCAATGTGGATTGCATTCGAAGTAATTGGTTAAAAGTTAAGCAAATTAGCAATCGTTGTATTTTGAGTGAAGCTTTCCATTTTCTTGGCCGGTATCACCCTCAAAACAATCAGCTTTATCAATTGTTGAATAATTTGGAACGAACTGATGATAGTCCATTGATCCCAATTGTTCATTTTATGTTTGGGTTGGTTGAAGGAAATCATATCGATGTTTTGAAAAAAGTCCATAGTGAAAATTTGATATTGTTCAGTGATCCTGACTTTGATTCACATTGTTATGAAAATGGAACTCTTGAAGATCAACTGATTCAATTTGCGGCACAGAAAAATAATGATTGTATGGTACAAGTCTTGCTATCGTGGAATGCAACTCATCGTTTTATTCTCAACGGAATCATTATTAGTATGCAATTTTATTCAAAGTGTGGCAATATCCTTTATTTTGATCCCGAACATTATCGGATGTTCCAACAATACATGCCGTATATTAAATCAACAGAATGGTATGATATTTTGGACTTTGCATTAGATAGTAATAATTATCAGTTGATCCAACACATTTGTGATGATCTTGCAACATTGGAAAATTGCCCTCTTGATTATTATTTGCATCTGCTCCAATACTTGTTGGAGAATTATGGCACAGAACAATATGACACAGAACAAGATATTGATAATTTCATCCTATTTTACAATATGTTTAAGGAAAAAGGACTCCCGATCAATCTCAGGGCGATGCTTCATAGTGATAATGTTGCCGATGATGTCAAAAAGCATCCCAAAATCATTGCATTATTGACATAAACAAATATTAGAGTTCGATAAACTTTCATAAATTGTATCAATAAATACATTATTAATATTATTTGTAATTTGAAAAACATCCTGTGTTACACTCCATAACATCATTTTATTATAATGATTATCTCTTAACCAATTACCAATTTGTTTTATCGTATCTAATGATGTTTGTGTTACTGCTACTCCAATAGATATTTTATTATAATCATTAACTAAATTTCCATACCATTGAAATTCATCAATCATGGAATCAAATGAATCCCAATAAGCCATTAGATGAACAATATCAATATCATCTTTAATCCGAGATAAGATTTGTTGATCATTTGAAGTCATATCATAAGTTGTATAAGTGATTAATCTGTCTGGTCCTAAATGTTTGCGCAATGTTTTCACCAAAGAAACAAAAGTTTCAACATACTTATCTTGTGGCATCTGTGATTCAGCATCGATGTCAACACCATCTAAATTCCAGTTTTCAATCAATGTCATGAGATTATAAGTGAAAATTTCAAGATCAACCTTTTGCCAATGAATATCTGGTGTATCCATGAGTGATAGTAAAACTTTTGGCGAATTGCTTTTTTGTTTTAATCGTTTAATATCGCGATAAATAGTTTCGGGCATGTAGGTTGTTTGAGAAATACCAAAACTATATTGTGTTGAAAAATTACTCGGTGATATAGGTAAAGTGGGTGCCACAAAAGCTATAGGTATAATAGAAACATTTTCCGAAACTTGACTGATAGGATATGGTTGTACTTTATGCTCTGGATACCCTTCCCAATAACCTGTAATACAAGGTTGGGATATTGCAAGAGTGATTAGAAGGCAAAATATTATATAGTTCATTATTTATTTTATGAATGATAAAACAAAGGAGGAACAAGAAAAAAAATCAATTTTTATTGAATTGATTTTTGTGAGTACAATGTTTTCAGTTGTTGCAACAACAATAAAAACTGAAACAATGTGTTTTCATGTTGCAAAATCACATCATGGATTTTGGTTGGATCAGCGGTCGCAATATTTTGACCAATCGGCCCGAGTCGTGCCAAAATCAATTCTAGTGATGGAGGTGTTCCAGTTACATCCATCCTATGAACTTTTGATTGATCCGAAACGAGCATCGGTGATTGAATTGGTACAGCAACGGCATCCGGATCTACTGGAGGAAAGGGATCAGCACTACCGGCAAGCCCTCCAAAAGGGGGAAATTGCTTGGCCATATTTCTATTGTAATGAATTTATTAAATCCAGATAAAAGGGTTTTTCAACGAATGAATTTTTCAACTTTTGTTGGCCTAATAAAAAATTGAACTATTAAGTCACTCAATAATAATTTCTAAATAACAGACATCAAAATCATTCAATTATCAAGAATGGACTCATCTCCTCTTTTTACCCAACAACAAATTAGTGTTCCAGCGCAGGTTTTTGTAGGATCACAAATTAATTATCCGACACATATCTCTACGTCGGTCGATATTATAGCACAAGAATTATCAACCATCAAAGATCATAATGTCGCAACATTTCAAATTAATCCCCCAAAATCTCAATTTAATACTAAAAAAGTTATAGACGTTGATGCTTTAATCAGATCACCTAATTTTAATGAATGTGTGCAATTATCAAAAGATAGTACTGGGAAAACAAAATATTTAAATGACACACAGTTACACGAATTAAGAGAAACTGGTAATTTTTCAGTTCCAAGCCAATCATTTCCTGGTCAAGAACATAAATGGTCTGTTAGTGGATTATTACAAAAAGGTACTGATAATATCGAAGAATCATTTTATGATGATATTGCGAGTGGCACCCATCAAATTATTATTTCGATACCTAATAGAATTTATAAAGGTGAATATATTACTATAAAAAATAGCATTAAAAATCTTCTTTATACATTTTATGATTTGCCTATGTTATTATTTGGATTAAGTTGTTACAAAAAAGAATACAGTGCACATACTATCAAATGGAAATTAGAAGAATTTGTTAATGATAAATTCATTGAAGATGTTATTCTAAATAAAAATATTGCACAGGGAGTATTCGAAGTTCAATCAGTCAATGGTGTTGAATTGCACTTAGTTTTAGATAAACGGGAAGAATTATTAAGCAAATTACTTGGACCATATGCTTCATTTAAAGTTACATGGGATAATAATAAAATTGCAAGAAGAACAAATTTACAACAAAATTTATATAATCCTTTGCAAAGTGAAGATGATAATATTAAATTAGTACTTGAAGAAGAAAATAAACTTTATTTGAAATCACTTTTTGAACTAATTACAGCACATTTAGAAAAACAAGATGCGGAAGCATTGATTAGTTTGATAAAGAATATGAATATTTATAGTAAATATATGAAAAATTATGAATCACAAAAACAATCTGATCTAGCTAATTACATGTTGGCTTTGAAACAAAATAATAATATTCGTGCTCGAATTCCATCATGGATAAAAGATAAAGAAATTGAATATCGTACAAATTGGTTGAAACAACATCCATTGGATAATGTTTATCAGAAAATTTCAGATGAATTATCCGGACAAGAGAAATACATTTATGATTTTAATAAAAAGATTCAAGATTCGAATGAATATCAAAACAAAAAGAAAGAATTAGAAAATAAAGAAATCCCAGGAAGAGTATATGTCTATAAATTTAGAATTATGAAACCATCAAATTGGAAAATAAAACAAGATGATGGATATTATTATGCAGAAAAGGAAAACATAATTCAAAATAGTTCAACTTACTTTGGATGGAGAATTGTAAATAGAATACTTGATGTTGCTGAATTATTCTATACTGGGAACTATTATACATTTATAAATCTATGGCAAGGACCATTTGGTTTACGTTCTCTATGGGGTTTTGATAAATTCCATACAAGTGCAGATATTAATCATAATAATGGTAATATCATAAAAACTGATCCACATAAAACTTGGTTCGGTAGAATGAAAGATTTATGGGATAATATTTCACGATCAAGGGATGAATTTGAAAGGAAACCAGATACAAGTATTTTAGGTAAAGATTTTCTCCGAATCATCAATATTGTATGGAATTATGGAATTAAAGGAGGAATTGGTTTGCCATTAATTTTCTTTGGACAACCATTCCTTGTTATGTTAAATACTCTAATAAGTGCAACAATTATTCTCACTTCACCAGTTTGGTCTATCGGATTATCACATTTGAAACATTTGTTTGACTTATTAGTATATGATACAGAATCCCCCCAAGCAAAGAAATTCCCATTGATGCAATTACCATATATCTTATTAGTTAAATTTCCATTGAAAGGTTTATTTCAAGGATTTTTAGCTGCAAATGGTGTTATTCTGCACGCACACTTGGCAGTCTTAATGTATTTGTGGGGTGTGATATCAAATGGTACGCGGTTTTTACATGATTCGGCAATGTATCATTTAATATTAAAACACAAAGCCAAAATACCATCAGAAAATGGCTTTTTAGTTAAAAGAGTATCGGGGCCAGGATTAAGTGGGGATTATTTCCATTTAATTACTAGTAACATTGCTTTGGTATTGTTACAATATCAATTAGAAATATTTGAAATGGATGCATACCGCATTAAAATATCACATGATATTGAGATTCCTTCCCAACAACTAATAAATTATTATGAACAATTTAATAATGTCGGTATGACTCAAAGTTGTAATGGTTCCCCAACAAAAGAATTCAATGTAACAAAAAATAAATTAACAGAACAGTTAAATCAAAAAATACAAGAGCATTGGAAGAATTATAGTATTAATAATAATATTTATTCTAATCAAAGAGTGAGATTATCAAGAGATGAATTAATGATAACTTTAGAAACCGGAAAGAATATATGTCAATTATTTGTAACATCTAAAATCTTTCCACTGTTATCACCAACTGAAATTAAAACTTTCTGGGCATCCAAAAATACAGCGGAAAATGACTGGATTGGATTAACTAAATATTGTCTAACTGTTCAATTAGGTAATGCAGTATTAGTACCAATGGAGGATATTGACTCAACCGGATTTCATCTTACGATATCTGATGTTGATTTTACTGATTTTATTAAAGATTTATTTGATGGTAATCCATCTGATATGCAAAAGAAACTTGAACCAATTAATCCAATTGTTGGTGATAATAAATTAATGACTATATCTGGTAATGAGATGAGCATTGACCAAGTATTTAATGAAGATTTTAAAACGATAATTGTCAGAAAATCACAAATTGATAGTTATAATGAAAGACATACAGTCGAAAAAAAATGAAATTTCAAATGTCTATTAACCATATATTTTTAATTTATACTATTATAACCATTTCAATCATGGTTACTTTTGTTGAACTCATTCGTTCAGGCAAATTAAAGCCTGTTTTTTCGGACACTTTTGACCCAACATGGTCAGACAAAGTCTTACTTAAAAAAATCATCGAATTAGATTGTGAAGGTAAACTTGTTATTAAGGTTAATGAACAACAAGTTAATGTTATTCCTATTCCTGAATTACCAAATTGTAAAAAATTAAATTGCTGTAATAATAAACAAACATCACTACCACAACTCCCTAAATGTGTAGAACTAGATTGTTCTTATAATCGATTAAGAGAACTTCCCTCTTTAAACAAATGCAAGCGATTGAATTGCTTTCGAAATCAACTAACGTCATTGCCCGAATTACAAAGTATCGAATGGCTCTATTGTGCAGAAAACGAACTCATTAGTCTACCTCAATTATCCTTATGCCATTCTTTGTTTTGTGGTAGTAATCAATTAAACAGTTTGCCTCCTTTACCCGTATGTAAAATTTTACATTGTTGTTATAACAATCTTAATTCATTACCCGATTTACCCAAATGTGAAGAACTTGCTTGCTATGAAAACAGACTAAAAATTCAACCTAATCCGAAAAACTGTAAGCATCTAACTTGGAAGTTTGGAGAAATTATTAGTTCAGCTTAATGTAAAAGTGTTTCAAATAATTTGGTAAGGACATATTTATGGTCCATTGATATTTTATATTTGCGACACACAAATTTAATGCACCATAATTTCAAGAAAATAAGATGAATTTAATTCAATATATGACTTTTATTACTCAATGTTAATAAAAAAATTATTGTGTCTTGTTAATTTGTATCCAATCGGTTGTAGCATATTCAACAATTTGTTTATCTTGCCATTTCTTACCATATTCACATCGAACTTGAATAACTTTATCGCATTTTTTACATTTAGCATCTGCCATCCAAAAATGACGATATTGAATACCATCCAATGAAGGACCTGTAAACAACCGAACCACACAACCAACTAATGCGTGTTCTGTACCAATCTTCTTTGTACTCTCGTCCACTTTGTATGTTTCGTGACTACAGGTTTCCGGATCAATAATCTTCCATCCAGTATAAGATATTCCAGTTAATTTTCCTTTATGTCTAATACCTCGAAATTTTTGGCCGCAATCTTTACATTCAATTTCACCGGCTTCGTATTCAAAAACTATACCTTGTATGCCGGTTTCTGAATATTGATTTGTCAATCCGGTTGGTTCTAAACGATTGTGAGAACAATGAGTGCCCATGTTTGATCTTTTTTTCTTCCAAAAACGGAAAACAGTTAACTAATAATAAGAATAGTTCAATTAGTTATAAAATCAATTTTTTGAGAAAGATTTGATTGATTATACGATATTCATAAAAATTTGATTTTTTTATATTATGTATATATCCGATTTAATCTAATAACTAGTAAAATAAAATGGCAACAAGTAGTAGCCTATGTCCAGTAAATAATATACCACAACAGACTCCGCAGTCTAATTTTCTAGGAACAAATCAATTTGCTGATTTAATAATCAGTAACTTCATAGTAAATAAAATCGGTGATGTTATGAAAAATGATTTCCAATTGTCGGCCA
>Ga0214471_10002681_pt1 | contig 13934 bp, 11 predicted proteins | sample RVTome_5_FD_207665 | JGI IMG/M metagenome (GOLD analysis project Ga0214471, IMG submission 207665) | Soil microbial communities from uranium-contaminated site in the Upper Colorado River Basin, Wyoming, United States - RVT142D155 | ecosystem: Environmental > Terrestrial > Soil > Contaminated >...
GCCGGCTAGGTGGTAAAGGAGGCCTTGGCGGTCTCGACCATCTTGCCGAAGGCTGCCGGCTCACGCACGGCCAGGTCGGCCAGCACCTTGCGGTCGACCTCCACGCCGGCGGACTTCAGGCCGGCGATGAAGCGGCCGTACGGCAGGCCGTGCTGTCGCGAAGCGGCGTTGATGCGCTCGATCCAGAGGCGGCGCATGTCGCGCTTGCGGGCCTTGCGGTCGCGGTAGGCGTAGACCAGCGCGTGGAAGAGCGCCTCTCGCGCCGGACGGATCAGCGTCGAGCGCGTGCCGCGCCGGCCGTGGGCCTGGGCGAGCAGCCGCTTGTGACGCTTGTGCGCGGCGACGCCGCGCTTGACTCGAGGCATCGGTCCAGCCTAGGCGTGCGGCAGCAGCCGCTCGAGCTGCTTCGCGTGGGTGGGCGAGACGACCGCCTTGCCGGCGTAGCGGCGCGTGCGGCGGCTCGACTTGATCTCCAGGTGGTGGCCGCGCCACGCCTTCGGCCGGACCCACTTCCCGGATCCGGTCTTCTTGAACCGCTTGGCGGTTCCCTTGTGTGTCTTGATCTTCGGCACTGGTCTTATCCCTGCTCCGCCGACTTCGTCTCATCCGCCGCTTCGGGCTCGACCGTCGCTGTCGGAGCCATCCCCTTGGCGGTGAGCGCGTCGCCGATTGTCTGTCCGCCGGCCGGCGCCTCGCCGGTCCCCTGCGGCCCGGCCGCGGCCACCTCGCCGTTGCCGGTCTTCTTCTCGATCCGCTTCTCGAGCGGCGCCATGACGATGTACATGTTCCGGCCCTCGAGGAGCGGCTGTCGCTCCACGATGCCGTGCTCGGTCAGCAGCCCGGCCGCCCGGTCGAGGAGGTCGCGGCCAAGGTTGGCGTGGCTCATCTCCCGGCCTCGGAACTGGACCGTGACCTTGACCCGGTCACCCTCGTCCAGGAACTCCCCGGCCCGTCGCAGCTTCGTCCGCAGGTCGTTGACGTCGATCTTGACCCGGAGCCGAATCTCCTTGAAGGTCTGCGACTTCTGCTTTCGCTTTGCCTCGCGCTCGCGCTTCTGCAGCTCGTATTTGTACTGGCCGAAGTCGAGGATTCGACACACCGGTGGGACCGCCGTCGGCGCGACCTCCACGAGGTCGAGCCCCTTCTCCTGGGCCAGGGCGAGCGCCTCAGACGTCGGCAAGACGCCCAGCTGCTGCCCCTCATCGTCGATGACCCGCACTTCACGAACGCGGATCATCTCGTTGATTCTCAGGTCCCTACTTATGGTGTCGTCGCTCCTTCAACAGACAGGCCACCGGCCGAGTCGGGCAGGTGGCCCACATCACGCGAAAACGCCCGCGGATCTTACACCGATTTCGAACATCCGGTCAACGAGCATCGGCCGTCCAGTCGTCGATCAGGCCCTGGGTTTTGTCGACGTAGTAGGTCGCTCCCTTCTGCTCGTAAAGGGCCAGTGCCTGGCGAGCTGCAGCCAACGCTTCGTCCGCCTTGCCGGAATCGCGGAGCACATGCGCAAGGTGGACCAGGGCTCCGCCGTGCTGATCGAGATAGTCCGTCTTGGCCCTGATCGCGACCGCCTCCTGGGCCAACGCCTCCGCGGCGTCGTGCCCACCACGCCGAGACAGGACCCGCGCCTGCACCGATCGCCCGCCGGCCTGGGAGGCCACGTCGTCGGTCGAAGAGGTGTCCCGCGCGATGGTCCCAAACCGCATCGCCTCGGCATCGTCGCCGAGGTCGAGGAGAACCTCACCCAGCCCCACAGCAATCGTCGACGCGAACGACCGGTCCCCGAGCGCGGTCATCGCTTCATATGACTCACGCAGGAGTCTGGCGCCCTCGGTAAGGTCGCCCGCCTGGTGTTCGAGTCGTCCCGCGACCTCGGCGATCGACGCCAGCATTTGTCGGTTGCCGAGCTCCTCGGATGCCGCCTGCGCGCGCGCGAGCAGCTCGCGCGCCTCAGCGAGGCGACCCTGGAGAGCCTGCAGCCGCGCGAGGCCCATATAGGCTCCGAGTGACGGCCCGCGCGCTGCGGCGCGGTCCAAGGCTGCCTGAATTTCGCGAATGGCCTCGTCGATCGGCGTGGGACCGAAGACCATTGCCGCGCCCCTGGCCATCCGAGCCTCCGAGCGCCAGAACTCGTCCCCTTCGCCCAGCTCGACGAGGGCCTCGGCCCGTGACCTCGCTTCGCCCGCACGACCCATTCCGAACAGCACGAACGCGGCCCAGGCCTGTCCCAGGCGTGCCCCGGCCTCATCGCCCACGCGTTCCAGGGTCGCGGTAAGTCGTTCCACCTCTCGCAACGATTCCGACATCTCGGGAGAACGTGTCGACATCCGCACCGCGGCCAGGACAAGCGCGGCCAGCGCGCTCGCGCCTTCGTCACCGGCGCGGTCTGCCTCCGCGATCGCACTGGTCAGGATCTCCTCAGCGCGCGGCGCATCGCCGCCGTCGTAATACCGGAAGCCGAGCGTGACGAGCAGCCGGCGTCGTCGTGGCACGTCCTCCGGCAACAGCTCGACGGCTCGGCCCAGCAGGTCGATGGTTGCGGCAACATCCGCGCGCGCGTCGGCCCGCTCACCGGCGTCGGCCAGCAGGCTCCCGGCTCGACGCGCCAGCTCCTGCGCGCGGGCGTCGGCCGGGCCGAGTTCGATCCGGAAGCGATAGGCCTGTTCCAGGTGGTAGGCCACGATCTCCTCGTACTCGGACAGGCGATCGGCGGCGACGCGCTCGAGCCAGGCGGCGAACCGCTCATGCAGCTCTGAGCGAGTCTGCTTGGCGAGGGCTTGATACGCGGCATCACGGATCAACAGATGCCGGAACCGATACGCCTCCTCGCCTGCGAACGACGCCTGGTCGGGACGGACGAGCTCCATGCGCATCAGGCTCGCCAGCCGCTCGCGAACCTGCCCGCGCATCGGCTCCGGCGCCAGCTCCGTCACGGCCCCGCGATGGAAGACCTTGCCCTCCACGGCGGCGCGCTCGATGACCGACCGCTCCTCGCCGTTGAGCCCATCCAGGCGGGCCGCCAGGAGGGCCTGGATCGTGGGCGGGATGACCAGCTGATGCATGTCGCCCAGGGCGGACCATCCGTCACCGGCCGTCACCAGGAAGCCGTCGTCGATCAGCTTGCCGAGCAGCTCCTCGACGAACAGCGGATTTCCCTCCGCTGCCCGACTGATCTGGCCTCGCATCTCGGGCGGCAGCTCGGTGCGTCCCAGCAGGCTGGCGACCAGCTCCTCACTCTCCACCTCCGACAGGGGCTCGAGCGACATGGTGGTTGCCCACCGCTTGCCGCCGCCCCACGCCGGCCGCTTCTCCAGGAGCTCGGCGCGGGCCATCACGATCAGCAGGATCGGCGCGTCGCGCGTCCAGTCGGCGATGTGCTCGACCAGGTCCAGGAAGGTGGGCTCGCCCCAGTGCACGTCATCGAAGACCAGGACCAGCGGTTGGCTGCGGGCCAGCGCCTCGAACGTCTTGCGGATGGCCCAGAAGATCTCGTCCGGCGCCGGCGGGCTGTCCTCGATGCCCAGCAGACCGCCCACAATTGCCGCGATCCGTTCGGCCTCCGGCTCCGCGCCAAGCACCTCGCGCAGCCGGGCGATCGCCGTCTCCGGCGGGTCACCCTCGGCGATGCCGGCTCCATGGCGGATGGCCTCGGCCACCGGCCAGTAGGTGATGCCGTGGCCATAGGCCAGGCAGCGACCGGTGGCCAGCCGGGCCTGATCCCCCAGCGACGCGGTGAACTCGTCGACCAGCCGCGACTTCCCCACCCCCGCCACGCCGAGGATGGTGAACAGGTGGCAGATCCGCTCCTCGACAGACTCGCGGAAGGCCTCGTCGAGCAGGCGCAGCGGCCGGCGCCGTCCGACCAGCGGCGCCTCCAGCGGACGGACGTGTCGATAGGTGGTGTCGAGCACCTCCATCAGCCGCCAGGCGGGCACTGGCTCGGCCTTGCCCTTGAGCGGCAGCGGCTCGAGCGCCTCGGCGGTGACTGCCGCGCGGACCAGCGCATGCGTGTCCGGGCCGAGCAGGATCTCGCCAGGCGTCGCCGCTGCCTCCAGGCGCGCCGCGACGTTGACCGCGTCGCCGGTCACGATCCGCTGGCCGACGCTGGCGTCTCCGGCCACGACCTCGCCGGTGTTGACCCCCATCCGCCACTCGATGGTGGCGCCCTGGTCGGCGCGGATCTCGGCGTCGAGACTGGCCAGCCGCTCGCGGATCTCGACCGCTGCCCGGCAGGCGCGCAGTGCGTCGTCCTCGTGAAGGGTTGGAACTCCGAATACGGCCATGACCGCGTCGCCGATGAACTTCTCGATCACGCCGCCGTGGAATTGGATCACCGCGCGCATCACATCGAAGTAGCGCGTCATCAGGTTCCGCAGCGATTCGGGGTCGAGCTTCTCCCCCAATGCGGTGGACGAGGTGGCATCGCAGAACAAGATGGTCACCGTCTTCCGCGTCTCGGCTGGAGCGGTGCCTTCGACGGCCAACGCCGTGCCACAAGACCAGCAGAACCGAGACCGCTCGGGGTTGCCGGATCCGCAGTTGGGACAGGCGCGCTCGGCGACGGTCATCGGTCTACATCGTCAATTCGGATAGTCGTAGAAGACCGCCACCTGGCGTCCATCGGGGTCCGCCACCCGGAAGGAGCGGGTTCCCTCCCATCGGTCGCCCGATGGTGGCCCGACCAGCGCGAACCCGCGCTGGCCCAGCTCGTGGGCCCAGGCGTCGACCTCGGAGGCGGTGTCGACCCGGAAGCCAATCTGCATGCCCTCGCGCGTGGCACGCTCGCCGCGGCGGAAGCTGAGCTCGAAGCCGCCCAGCTCCAGGTCGACGCCGGTCTCGTCGCCGGCGCGGCGGCGGAATCCGAATGCCGCCTCGTAAAATTCGGCGACGCGACCCGGATCGGTCGACGCCAGGGCCAGCTGCCCAACGCCACGCATCTTTCTCACGTGCGCCAGCCCCGTTTTCGGCCCAGTTCCCGTCTCTCAGTAACCACGTTGGTTGTAAGCGACACAACCGGGCGCGCGGCGTCTCGCATGAGTATTTGTTGAGCGTGAGTAGGCCGTAGAAGTGTGACTACCCGCCCGAAATAGCCGCTTAGCAGTAACCACATTGCTAGGTGGCGGCAACGCCGGCGCTATCGCCGCTGTCCCCATCCTCGGCGTAGGGCCAGAGCTCGCGCGCCGCGACCCGGCGTCGCAGGTCGGCCACGAACTCGCCCAGCGGCACGCCCTGCATCGACTCGCCGGTCCGCAGCCGCGGGCTGACAGCATCAGCCTCGACGTCCCGATCCCCCACCACCAGCATGACGGGGATCTTCTGCTCCTGGGCGTCCCGCAGCTTGGCCTGCATCCGCTCCGAGCGGTCGTCTACCTCGGCGCGCAGGTCGGCCGCGATCAGCTCGTCGCGCACCCGCGCGGCGTACTCGACGTGCCGGTCGGCGATCGGGATCACCATCGCCTGCACCGGCGCCAGCCAGGCGGGAAACGCTCCCGCGTAGTGCTCGGTGATGACCCCGATGAAGCGCTCGAAGCTGCCGTAGATGGCGTAGTGGATCACCACCGGCCGCTCGAAGCCACCATCGGCCGCGCGGTACTCCAGGTCGAAGCGCTGCGGGAGCTGGTAGTCGAGCTGAATCGTCGGCATCTGCCACTCGCGGCCCAGCGCGTCCTCGACGTAGACGTCAATCTTGGGTGCGTAGAAGGTCGCGCCGCCAGGATCCACCGTGTAGGGAATCTCGCCCGCCTCGAGCGACTCCCGCAGCTTCCCTTCGGCCATCTCCCAGAACTCGTCGGAGCCGAGCCGCTTCTCCGGCCGCGTGGCCAGCTTGAAGGTCGGCTTCAGCCCGAACGGGGCGTACTGCTTCTGAACGAGCGACAGGGCCAGGTTCACCTCGTCGACCACCTGGTCCTCGCGGCAGAAGACGTGGCTGTCGTCCTGGGTCAGCTGCCGGACGCGGAACATGCCGGCCAGCGCCCCGGTTCGCTCGCGACGCATCAGGTTCGAGTAGTCGGAGAAGCGCATGGGCAGGTCGCGATAGGAGCGGGAGGTGGTCTTATAGATGACCATCTCCTCCGGGCAGTTCATCGGCTTCAGGCCCGAGACGTGATCGTAGTCGTCCAGAACGAACATGTTGTCCTGGTACAGCTCCCAATGGCCCGATGTCTCCCACAGCTCCTTGCGCACCACGATCGGAGTACGCACCTCAGAGAACCCGCCGTCGCGGCGGACCTCGCGCGACCAGTCCTCGAGCGCCCGCCACAGCGCCATGCCACGCGGATGCCAGAACGGCGCAGCCGGTGACTCGGGATGGAAGCTGAACAGGTCCAGGTCGCGCCCCAGCTTGCGGTGGTCGCGCTTCTTCGCCTCTTCCAGGCGCCACAGGTATCGATCCAGGTCCTCCTGGGATTCCCAGACCGTGCCGTAGATTCGCTGCAGCATCGGTCGCTTCTCGTCGCCGCGCCAGTAGGCGCCTGCCGAGTTGAGCAGCTTGAAGGGTCCCAGCCTGCCGGTTGACGCCACGTGCGGTCCCCGGCACAGGTCGCTGAAGCCGTCGTGCCGGTAGAAGCTGACGACCCGCGCGTCCTCCTCAGGGAGGTCGCGTACGATCTCGACCTTGTAGTCCTGGCCGTCGCTCGCCAGCTGCTCGAGCGCGGCGGGGCGGTCGAGCTCGGTCCGCTCGAACGGCAGGTCGGCGGCCACCTGCGCGCGCATGCCCTCCTCGATCGCCTCGAGGTCGGCAGGAGTCAGCGCCCGAGGGAGGTCGAAGTCGTAGTAGAAGCCGTCCCGGATGGCGGGACCGATGCCCAGCTTGGCCCCCGGAAAGAGCGAGAGCACGGCGGCTGCCATGACGTGGGCCGCGGAGTGACGCATCGTGTCGAGCGGGTCGTGCGCACCCGCATCGAGGAGCTCGGATGCTTCAGTACGGACCTCGTCTGAGTCAATCGCCATGCGGCGAAGAGTAGCGCACGGCCGGCGTCAGACGGACTTGAAGTGCTCGAACGGCTGACGGCAGTCGGCGCAGTGGTAGATGGCGCGGCACAGGGTCGGGCCGAATGGGTTCTCCAGCGTCGTGTTGCGCGAGCCGCAGTAGGGGCACTCCGCAACGGGCAGCATGGTCAACAGCTGGTCCTCGCCGAAGGATGGACCGATGCGGACCGGTGGCGCGAATCCACTGCCCCGCAGCTTCTCGCGCCCAGCCGGCGTGATCCGTTCCGACGTCCAGGGTTCGCCGAAGCTGACCTCGACCGCCACCTCGTCGGCGATCTCCAGGGCCCGCAGCCGCTCCCCTATCTGCTCGCGCATGATGTCGATGGCCGGGCAGCCGATGAAGGTCGGCAGCAGCTCGACGCTCAGTCGCTCGCCGCCGCCCTGCGTTGGCGCGAAGGCCACCTTGCCGATCACGCCCAGCTCCACGACGCTGATGGCGGGGATCTCCGGATCGGCGATCTCGGCGAGCGCCGACCAGACGGCCGCCTCGCGCGTGTCGCGTGCCGGGGCGCGGGCTACCACGTCGCCCCCTGGTCCGAGCGGGCGACCATCGTGAACTCGCTGTGCAGCCAGGCGAAGTCGTCGCTGCGCCGCGTCCTGCCGTCGCCCGCCGGCGGCGCGGCGCGCTCGGCCTGGGCCGGTACCGGGAGGTCGAGGCTCTCCAGGACCGGCACCACCCGCTCGAGCCATCGGCGGCGGAGGGACTCGAGGTCGTCGGGCAGGATCCCCGTGCTCACCAGGATGACCTCGCCCGCCAGCGGCGCGAAGACGGCCTGCGCGTCAGGCCAGAGCCGCTCGAGAGAGCTGACCAGCCGCTCGCGGGCCTCGCCACCGGCGTCCGCGAGGCGGCGCAGCCAGAGGTCGAAGTGCAGCAGGTGATAGGTCTCCTCGCGCCGCATCTTGGCCGCCAGCTCGGCGACCGGCGCGTACGTCGAGCGGGCGAGCGACTCCAGGCGTGCCGCGTCGGCGTGCTCGTAGAGGTAGCGTCGCGCTACGGTGAATGCCCAGTCGGTCCGGGCATGGTTCATGAGCGCGGCATGGCGGTAGCCGGCTGGCTCGCGTCCGAATGCGATGCGGTCCGCGTCGTCATCGGTCAGGCCGGCAAGCAGTTCGTACCAGGCCTTAGCATGCCCGATCTCGTCCTGGCTGACCGAGCTCATCGCCACGTCCTCCTCCAGGATCGGCGCGATGCCGGTCCATTCGGAGTCCCAGAAGCCGAGCACGAACTCGTCGTCGGCCAGCGCCAGCAGCAGCTCGGCCAGCGCCTCGCGTGTCGTGGGGTCCAGGGTCGTGGCGTCGCTCACTCCCCCACCTCCGCGCCCTCGGCCGTGGCGGCCGCGGGGGCCCCGGCCCGGGCCTTGGCCGCCTCGAGCTTGTGCTTGATCAGGTAGCCGCCGGGGCGCTTGAACGATCGGTCGAACGGCGGCTTCAGCAGATCGGGGTCGTCCAGCTCCACGATCGCGTCGCGCGGCACGACCCAGAGCCGGTGGCTCTCCTGCCGCCGGCCGTAGAACTCGCGGGCATAGTGCGTGGCCAGATCCTCGTCAGGGGCGCGGACGCTGCCGCCGTGGATCATCGGGTCGCCCTCCGCCTCCTGACGGAAGACCTCCCACACCCGATCCTGCGGCTCCGCTTCATCGGTCATGCCCGAAGCGTACCGCGCCCACCCTTGATACGCACTCCTGGAGGCAATTGCGGGTCGACGCCGCTGCCGCAATTGTCAGATGCGTCGTGGGATTCGCGTTCCCAGTGTTGTGGTGCCAAATCGCCGTCAAAAGACAACCTGACTGACCTTAGACAGGTTCTGGCGCCGATTTGTGCTGCCGCTGGGACCTCGCGACGCTCAGGCGAGATGTCACTACGGCGCTGACACCCGGCGATATCGCGTCTAACGCCAACCACGTTGCCACATGGCAACGTCGCGCGAGCAAGCGCGCGTCAGGCGGCTGCGGTCCTCGGGGCTCCCAGGATTGCGTCGCGGACCCACTGCGTGGCGTCGCGAGCGTCGCGGCGGAACTGCAGGCGCTCCTGCGACTTCGGGCCGTGGCCGGTGACAACCGAGCGCAGCTCGTCCCAGTCCGGCTCGGTGTAGTGCCAGCGGCCCTCGGCCTCGTCATGGCGCAGCGCCACATCAGGAACGGTCAGGCCCAGCTCCCAGATGCGCGGCACGTAGATGGAGAGGAACTCCTGGCGCAGCTGCTCGTTGTTCTTGCCCTTGATCCGCCAGTGCAGGTCCTTGTCCTTGGCCGGGTCGGTGGGCGGGCCGTGCATCTGCATCAGCGGGCCCCACCATCGGTCCAGGGAATCCTGGACGAGCGCTCGTTGCGCATCGGTCCCATTCATCATGGTCAGGACCACGTCGCGGCCATGCATGATGTGGACCGATTCCTCCCAGCAGATCTTCTTCATGGTGCGCGCGTATGGCGCGTAGGAGGAATCCCGCAGGGCCTGCTGCGAGACGATCGCCGCGGCGTCGACCAGCCAGGCGATGATCCCCACGTCGGCCCACGACGCCGTGGGGTAGTGGAAGACGTTATGGAATTTCGTCTTGCCGGCCAGCAGGTCGGCGAGCATCTGCTCCCGCGGCTTGCCCAGGTCCTCCGCCACGCGGTAGAGCAGCTGGGCGTGGCCGACCTCGTCCTGCACCTTGCTGGTGAGCGCCAGCTTGCGGCGGAGAGTGGGTGCCCGCAGGATCCACTCGCGCTCCGGCAGCACGCCCATCAGCTCGGAGTTGGCGTGCATCTCCACGAACTTCAGGACAGCGGCGCGGTAGTCGTCCGGCATCCAGTCGTCGGCCTCGACCTTGCCCCCGCCGCCAACGTGCGCGTAGAAAGCCTCGGCCGGATCGATCTCGGTCACGGTCACAGGGTACCGCATGACCGATGCCGGCGCGCCACTGCCACTCGGCGCCGTGTCGCCCATTTGACGCTTGACACCACGTCGCGTGGTGCCGTAGCCTCACCCCATGCAGTCCGCCTCGCGCACCGTCTCGGAGCTCACCCGGCTCGGCCTCACCACTTACGAGGCCAAGGCCTACGTGGCGCTGCTGGGCCGCGACTCGTTCACCGCCGCGCAGGTCTCTCGGCAGGCCGACCTTCCCCGCCAGCGCATCTACGACGTGCTCGGCAGCCTGGTCGAGAAAGGCCTCGCCTCCAGCCGCCCCGGAACCGTGGTCAAGTACTCCGCCGTCTCGCCAGACCTGGCGATCGAGCGTCTGGTGACCGCCCACCGCCACGAGCTGGCCGACCTGGAACGCTCGGCCGAGGCGATCATCGCCGAGTTGGGGCCCAGCTATCGGTCCGGCCTGGAGAAGACGGATCCCCTCGAGTACATCGAGGTGCTGCGCGACAGCGGCGCCATCAACGAGCGATTCGCCGAGCTCCAGGCATCGGTCAAGCGCGAGATCCTGGTCTTCACCAAGCCGCCGTACGCCACCCCGCCGCAGGAGAACATCGAGGGGCTGGAGGTAACGCGCACCCACACCGCGCGCAGCGTGTACGAGATGAGCGCCTTCGACGATCCCGAGGTGATCGACGGCATCCGGCGCTTCATCGCCGCCGGCGAGGAGGCACGCTTCGTGCAGGAACTGCCGCTCAAGCTGGTGATCATCGACGAGACGATCGTGATGTTCGGGATGCAGGATCCGGTAGGCCACGGGCGCGACCTGACGATCATGGTGGTCGAGCACCCGTCGCTGGCGAGCGTGCTGAAGACCTCATTCGACGCAACCTGGGAGCGGGGGCTCACCATCGACGAGGCCGAAAAGCGCCTCACCGCTGGGCAACGTCAATCCGCCTGATCGACCGATGAAGCGGACGCCGGCTCGCCTGACTCCCCTCCTGGCGGTGCTGGCTCTGGTGGCAGGGCTGCTGCCGGCTCCGGTGGCCGCCTCACCGGCGGCGCTCGCGTCTGAGACCCCACCGGCTGAGGCGGCATTCGCGGACGCGGCAGGCAAGCTGCGAGGCGACCTCGCCGCTCTCGTCGCCGGCGAGTCCGTCCTGGATCCGCGCATCGCGGAACTGGTGAGTGGATATCAGGACGGCGAGATTCCTTATTTCGTCTACCTCACCGAGCCGAATGATGCGGCGCACCGAGCGGTACTCGTGGGCCTCGGCGCGCGGGTGCTGCGCACCTACCGCAGTGTGCCGGTCTTTGCAATGGCCTCCAGCCCGACGAGTGTGCTTCGGGTCGCCGCGCAGCCGTGGGTGGCCTGGCTGGCTCCAATCGAGCTGGTAGTGGCACTTGACGAGCCCGTCGTCGACCAGTCGCGGGCCACAACGGCCGATGTCGGCGCGCCGCCGCAGTGGGCTGCCGGAGTGACCGGGACGAGCGTGCGGATCGCCGTGCTCGATACCGGCGTGGATCGCGTGCATCCCGACCTCGACGATTTGGATTTCGGTAACTGGAGCAGCCTCCTGAACGCACCTAAGGTGGTGGAGGCGCGAGACTTCAACGGCGGCGGCTGCGCCCCGTTCGTCGCCGATGGACATGGCCACGGCACCCACGTGGCAGGGATCGCCACCGGCACGGGCGAGGGCACTCCGTCGGCCGACGACAACGGCCGATATGCCGGGATCGCGCCGGGGGCCGAGCTGGCGGTTGGCAAGGTCCTGACCGATGTCGGGGCCGGCATCAACTCGGACCTGATCGCGGCGATGGAGTGGGCGGCGATGCCCGATGACCCCGCCGACCTCACCAGCTGCTCGATCGGCGCCGACATCGTGAACCTGAGCCTCGGCTCCGAAGCGCGGCCGGCGCGACTCAACTCGGACAGCGACGTCGACATGGTCAGCCTGTTCCTCAACCGGTTGGCGGTGCAATACGGGACGCTGTTCGTGGTGGCGGCCGGCAACAGCGGGCCATACATCGGTTCGGTGCTCGAGGCGCCCGGCTCGGCGGCCCAGGCCCTGTCGGTCGCGGCCGCGGCCAAGGACTGGGACGTCAACCACGACGACACGCTCTCGGGCGACACCTGCGCCGGCTGGCAGCATCCGCCCGCGACGAACGAGGACGACGATTGCAGCGGCGGGGTTGGGACGCAGCCACCGTCCGTATCGTCGTTCTCGTCGCGCGGCCCATCTGGCGACGTCTGGTTGCGACCCGACCTCGCGGCGCCGGGCTACAACATCGTCTCGGCGCAGTCCACCACCGGCGCGGCGCTGCTGCAGAACGACCTCAGCCCCAACACGCGCACTGATCCGCTCTACGCAACCGCCACCGGGACGTCCATGGCGGCGCCGGCAACCGCGGGCAGCGCCGCACTGCTGCTGGACGCCTATCGCCAGCGTTACGGCATGGACCCGACCGGCGCCTCCGGCGTTATGGGGCTGAGCGCACCCGCCTACGCACTGCTGCGCGCCGCGCTCATGAACTCGGCGGGCGGGGACCTGTACGAGTCGCGCTGGATCCTGAGCACGGACGACACGACCAGGTTCGACTGCCCCGATCCTGATCCCCTCTTCGGGCTATGCGCCATCGCCGAGCTGCTGGCCGACACCGCGATAGGATCGTTGACGCTCTACCACGTGCGTAATCGCGCGACCGATCCCTACGTCGGCCCGCTGGCCGAGGGCGCCGGCAAGCTCCAGGTCGGGCGCGCCATCGCCGCGCTGCGCGACGGGCTGGTCGTCTACAGCGCGGCCTCGGGGAGCGGTCCGACAGCAGGGACCGGCCACCGCGACCTCCAAGGTAGCTGGCAAGTTGGGGCCGTGACCGCCGGCAGCACCGTCACCCAGCGCTTTGTGCTCCACGCGGCGCCGACGGCGGGAGCACAGAAGGCCACCTTTGCCTTCGACCCGAGCCACCCCTCCGATGGCAGCCGCGCCATCCCGATGGGCGGCGTGTCCGGAGCCTGGTCGGTCACCCTTCCCGGCAAGACCACGGTCCTGCCTGGGGGCAACGCGACGGTCAACTTCAGCCTGACCATCCCGGCGGGTACGCCGGCCGGGACCTACACCGGGATCGTCCGCATCACGACCACCGCCGGCCAGGCGATCCGGGTGCCGGTCTTCGCCTCGGTCGCGCTGCACGATCCGGACGCTGCCGAGGGCAACGCGCCCGGTCCGCAGGCCCGCGTGGCATCGGGGCTGGACGTCTTCGCCAAGGACGACACCATCTGGCCGTCGGCGGCCGGCGCGGCGCCGACCGGGTCGAACGCCGACTGGCTCGTCTTCCCGGTGGAGCTGGCCGCCGGCTTGACCGAGGCACGCTTCAGCGTTTTTGACGCCGCAGTCGGCAACGAGACGTACGACCTGTACCTGTACGACAGCCGGCTCGACTTGATCAGCAGCACGCACCCGTTCTTACCCTTGGGCGACACGACCGACCACAACGCCAACGCCGCGCGCGGTCCGTCGACGGCTGCCAGCCCGCAGGTCCTGTCCATTGCCACGCCGGCCTCTGGCCGCCATTACGTGGTCGTCAGCCGCGCGCGTATTGGCGGCACCACGTCGGGCGACTTCGGGGCGTTCGTCATGACCCTGGACGAGATCGGTGTCGCCAGCGCGGACCTGGTGGTGAGCGACATCACCACCCTGCAGAACACGGGGAATGGCGGCGCGAACGGCCAGCCTAAGGCCGGCGACAAGGTGATCGTGCGGGCCACGGTCACGAACGAGGGCAGCGCGGCGGCGGGAGCCAGCGAAACGACGTTCGAGCTCGACGGCACTGAGATGACCGGCAGCCCGGTGGCGACCGGTGCCATCCAGCCGGGCGGCTCGGTGCCCGTCGAGCTGATCTGGGACACCCGCGGGCTGAACGGCGACCACACCATCACCGTCACCGCCGACAGCGGCGAGGTGGTGACCGAGTCGAACGAGGACAACACCTCGACCCTGACCGTCAGCGTCAGGGGCAACAAGGTCAGCAACGGCGACTTCACCGAACCCAACGCGGTCGGCGACGGGCCGGAGGCCTGGTCCGGCTCGAGCACCGGCGCCGGC
>Ga0214471_10002682_pt1 | contig 13930 bp, 12 predicted proteins | sample RVTome_5_FD_207665 | JGI IMG/M metagenome (GOLD analysis project Ga0214471, IMG submission 207665) | Soil microbial communities from uranium-contaminated site in the Upper Colorado River Basin, Wyoming, United States - RVT142D155 | ecosystem: Environmental > Terrestrial > Soil > Contaminated >...
CGCGCTCCCGTGCGACTTCCAGCGCGCGCTCGTAGCCGGCGTCGGCGTGGCGGATGACTCCCATCCCCGGATCGGCGGTCAGGACGCGCTCCAGGCGTGCCGCCGCTTCATCGGTCCCGTCCGCCAAGATCACCATCCCGGCATGGAGTGAGTACCCGATCCCCACGCCGCCGCCGTGATGGAAGCTGACCCAGGTGGCGCCGGCGGCGGTGTTGAGCAGGGCGTTGAGGATCGGCCAGTCGGCGATCGCGTCCGACCCGTCGCGCATCCCCTCGGTCTCACGATACGGGCTGGCGACGGAGCCAGCGTCCAGGTGATCCCGCCCGATCACGATCGGCGCGGCCAGCTGCCCGGACCGCACCATCTCGTTGATCCGCAGTCCTGCGCGAGCCCGCTCGCCGTAGCCGAGCCAGCAGATCCGGGCCGGCAGGCCCTGGAACGGCACCTTCTCCTGGGCCAGGCGCAGCCATCGGTTCAGGCTGGCGTCATCCGGGAAGAGGACGGTCAGGGCCGCATCGGTCTTCAGGATGTCGTTCGGGTCGCCCGACAGGGCGGCCCAGCGGAAGGGGCCCTTCCCCTCGCAGAAGAGCGGCCGGATGAAGGCCGGCACGAAGCCGGGAAAGTCGAAGGCGTTCTCGACTCCCGCCTCCTTTGCCTGGGCCCGGATGTTGTTGCCGTAATCGAAGACCACCGAGCCCGATGCCTGGAAGGCGAGCATCGCCCGCACGTGCTGGGCCATGGAGGCCATGGATCTCTCTACATAGGTAGCGGGCTCGCGCTCGCGCAGCTCACGCGCTTCCGCCAGACCGATGCCTCCCGGCACGTACCCGCCCAGCGGGTCGTGGGCGGAGGTCTGGTCAGTGACGACGTCCGGGTGCCAGCCACGGCGCACCAGCTCGGGCTCGACGTCGGCCGCATTCGCGATCAGTGCCAGGCTCCGCGCCTCGCCGGCGGTCCGCCAGGCGTCCACCTTGGCGATGGCCTCGTCCAGGTCGCCGGTGACCTCGTCAACGTAGCCGGCCTTGTGCCGCCGCTCGGCGCGGGCCGGGTCGACCTCGATCGCCAGGCAGGCGCCCTCGTTCATGGTGATGGCGAGCGGCTGGGCGCCGCCCATCCCGCCCAGCCCGGCGGTGAGCGTGACCGTGCCCTTGAGCGAGCCGCTGAAGTGCTGGCGAGCCGCCTCGGCGAAGGTCTCGTAGGTGCCCTGGATGATTCCCTGGGTGGCGATGTAGATCCAGGAGCCAGCGGTCATCTGCCCGTACATGGTCAGGCCGGCGCGTTCCAGCTCGCGGAACTGCTCCCAGGTCGCCCAGTGGGGGACCAGGTTGGCGTTGGCGATCAGAACGCGCGGCGCGTCGGCGGTGGTGCGGAAGACGCCGACCGGCTTGCCGGACTGGACGAGCAGCGTCTCGTCGTCGGCCAGCCGCCGCAGCTCGGAGACGATCGCGTCGAAGGCTTCCCAGCTGCGCGCCGCTCGCCCGGTGCCGCCGTACACGATCAGGTGATCGGGGTCCTCGGCGACCTCCGGATCGAGGTTGTTCATGAGCATCCGGAGCGCGGCTTCCTGCTGCCAGCCCTTGCAGGAAAGCTCTGTCCCTCGCGGCGCGCGAACTGCGCGAGGGCCTGCCTGCGGTGCGGTCGTCGTCATGACTCGATGATACGGCTGCGCACTCTCCTACCGAGGTGCGCCGAGCCAGAAGGTGGCCTGCCCATTCGACTGGCCAACAAGCACCAGTCCGAGCTCAGAGGCGACGGCTGCCTGTACGAGCAGGCCGGTCTCCTCTCTCTCTCTGAAGAGTGATGGGATCGAATGACAGCTCGGCGTTCGGCAGCGGCAGCCAGTCAACTCCATCGAGTGAGATACGTGGGCTGCTGAATCCTTCAACCTGCTGGTCCCCACAGTAGAGTCGCAAACTCGCTACCAGCCAACTGCCGGCGCTTTGTAGGTCGGCCACTCCCTCGTCGCAAGTCGTTCCATCCCACTGTCTTGACATCACGTCGATCGTGCTGAGCTGATGCCAGGCGATGCCGGCAAGCGAGGTCCAGACAGTCGTCTGCGGCTCTTCGAGGGCCTCTCGATAAATGCCACCATAGGATTCAGGGCCGCTCGCGATGACTATCCACCCGCTCGGGTGGGCGGCGACGCGCCAGACGCCCGCGCGCGGCGGAGCCTCCGCAACAACCCACTGCCACCCGGCTGCTGAAGCAATGGTGAGCGCTCCGCCCGACATTCCTGCATCACTGCGCCCGATAGCAACGAAACCGTCCTCGCCAGCACTGATGTCCACGAGGTATTCGCGATAGGGCTCTTCAACGGATGGGGGTCTGGCAAGGTCCCAGTCGAGCCCATCGCGCGAGAACCAGACCTCCGTATCCCAAAAGTAGAGCCTGCCGTCATCTCCCTTCTTGAGGACGTGACCGCGGAGCGCGTAGCCGAGTCGCCCCTGTGCCACCTCCGCAACGTACCTCCTCGCTGGGAGGAGATCCCCAATCTCCCGCCAGCTCCGCCCGTCATCGGAGCGCCAGAATCTGGTCTTGGGGTCACCATTGCGCGGCCAAAACTGGGCCTGACGCCAAGTCTCGCCGACGGCGATCAGAGAGCCATCTCCGCCCACGTACACCTCGTGGAGTCGGACGTGGTCGAACACGTCCGGAGGCGTCACATCGTCCCAGGATTTGCCATCCGTCGAAAGCCATATGACCCCGGTAGCCGTGGGTGGCAGCGGACCGCTAGCTGGGATCTGGCCAAGGTAGCGGGCGCCCACAGCGACGATCCCGTGAGCCCATTCGGTGGCGTCGAGGACGTCCATCGCTCTCTCGTCGCCAAAGGCTGCCGTTTCTGTCCATTCGAGGTCCAAGGTCGGTGGCGGTGCGGCAGTTGGTTCAGCCGTTGGCGACGGTGTTTCCGGAACGGCGCTCGGTGAAGGCGAGGCTGTGGCGCGAACCATGGGCTGCATCGGGGTCTTGAAAAGGGATACAGCCAGCACAACTGCGCCGGCAGTGCTCGCGATGCCAAGCAGGAATGCAGCGAGCCACCATCTGCGAGAAGCGCGGAGCATCAAAGACAACTCTCCTGACTAGGAGTAGCCGCGGACGGCGTTGGGCGTTCAGCCCGGCCGGGTCGGTGCTCCCGCGCATCATCGTATGCTCCAGGGATGGACCGCCCGATGTGGACCTGCCCCGATTGTGCTCGCCAGTTCGTGACCGCCAAGGTGTGGCATTCGTGCATCCCGCGTCGAGCCGTCGACGAGATCCTCGCCGGCAAGGCGCCAGGAGTAGTCGCCGCCTATCACGCGCTGGAGGCGATGCTCCGAGAGCTCGGCCCGGTCCAGGTGGAGCCACTGAAGAGCCGGATCGGCCTCAAGGCCGGGTCGACCTTCGTGAGCGCCACCTTCACGAAGTCGGCGATGCGAGTCGGGATCGTGCTGGCACGCGTCGTCGACGATCCGAGGCTCAAGGTCGACTCATACGGCGGGCGGCACGTCCACACCCTCCAGCTGACCGAAGCGACCGAGTTGGACGACGCGGATGTCCGGAGCTATCTGGCCGAGGCCTATTGGCTCGGGACGGAAGGCGTCGGCAAGCGGATCAGCTGACCTTCGAGAGCAGGAATGCAACGGCGAAGCCGAACACAGTGGCAAGGCCGGTGAGGTTTCCCCCGTCGGCAAGGGCGTGGGGGATCATGGTGTCGGCCAGCATCACCAGGATCGCGCCCGCGGCGAAGGCCTGGATGAACGGCACCAGCTCCGACGCGCCCATCTCACCCAGCACCCCATAGCCGAGGGCCGCAGCCACCCCGGAGACGAGGGCGACGACCACCCAAAGACCGATGATCCAACGGGGGCGATGTCCCGTGCGCTGGAAGTCGACGGCGGCGGAGAAGGACTCGGGGACGTTCGAGATGAATACGGCGGCCAGGAACGGGAATCCAACGCCGGCGCCAGCGAGCAGCGTTGAGCCGAGGACCACGGACTCGGGGATCCCGTCCAACAGGGCGCCGAGGACGATCGCAGGACCAGTTCCCGCATCGGCGCTGCTGACGAGTCTCCCCCGACGTGTCGCGCCTCTTCGATCGAGGAGCTGGTTGCCGCCGAAGAATACGAGCGCGCCAGCAGCGAGGCCGATTGCCACTGGCGCTGTGCCGCCCACCGCAAATGCCTCCTCGGTCAGGTCGAAGGCGAGAGCCGAGACCAGAGCGCCGCTCCCGAAGGCCATCAGCAGCGCGACCCAGCGTCGGGGGACGGAGACGATCAGGGCCGCGAGCGCTCCGAGCACCAGAGCGCTCGCGCCGGCAAGTCCCCAGAGGCCAGCCTCGAGCATCGTTCAGTCGTCGCCGAACGGATTGGGGCGTTTCGGCTTTTCGGGGAGCCGGAAGAGGTCGTCCTCGGTCGGCCCCTTGGGGAGCGGAAGCGGCCACTCGTCGCCCTCGTCAGCGGGCCGGGTGTGGGCCAGCAGATCACCCCAGCCGATGTCCGTTGCCGCGCCAGCCAACTCGCGGCGCATGACCGGGTAGCGGTCGTCGCCGGCGACGTGGTCGAAGCTCGAAGCCGCGTAGATCGAGGCGGGCCCCGCCGAGGGGAGCCACGGATCGTCGACGCCCTCCGGATAGGCCTCCAGCGCGGTGATGCCGCGCCGGTCCAGCTCGTCGCAGACCGCGGCGAGCAGGGCGCCGGCAACCGCATCGCGGTCTGCGACATCGGCGGGCACCTGCAGACAGGTGATCACCCAGGGCGCGGGCGAGTCAGGCAGCTCCGGATATCGCTCGCGAATGACCGCGGCGCGCGGGTAGGCGGAGATCGGTCCGAACTGCGCCCAGCCGACCGCGACCCGGTCGCCGGAGGCATCGGTCCGCCAGGCGAGCATGCCGTATGCGCCCGCCAGCCGGGCACCGGCCATGAGCCGGGCGAGCTTCAGCTCGCGCGCCGCCGAGGATTCCAACGCGTCGCGGGAGCCGTTCATCCCTTCCCAGTAGTCGCACGTCTGGCAGCGCGAGCGGGGCCGGGCCGGTGTCGGGATCGCGTCGAACGACGATTCGTCGACGAGCGCGAACTCGAGGTCAGGCATCGAAGGAAAGCTCGCCGGCGCGCAGCAGCTCGCGGACGGCGGCGATGTCGGGTGCCGGGGCCCGGTCCTCGGCGAGATGGGGGACCAGCGAGCGGAGGCGGACGTGGGCCCGGGCCACGCCGGCTCCCGGTTGCAGCGGCGCGCGGTAATCCAGCCCCTGGGCTGCGCAGAGCGCCTCGATCGCCAGCACCGCTTCGGCGCGGTCCACCACCTCCCGCAGGTGGAGCGCGGAGGTGGCACCCATCGACACGTGGTCCTCCTGGTTGGCGCTGGTGGGAATGCTGTCCACCGATGACGGATGCGCCAGGGTCTGCAGCTCGTTGACCAGGGCGGCGGCAGTGTACTGGGCGATCATCAGCCCGGAGCGCAGCCCGGGCGCATCGGTCAGGAAGGCAGGAAGGCCGGAGAGGTGGGTGTCCACCAGCCGTGCCGACCGCCGCTCGGAGATGGAGGCCAGCTCGGCCACGGCCGTCTTGGCGTAGTCGATCGCCAGCGCCAGCGGCTCGCCGTGGAAGTTGCCGCCGGAGATCACCTCGCCGTTGGGGAAGATGAGCGGGTTGTCGGTGGCGGCGTTCATCTCGATCGCCAGCACGCGCTCGAGCTGATCGAGGGCGTCGCGCACCGCCCCGTGGACCTGGGGCATGCAGCGCAGCGAGTACGGGTCCTGGAGCTTGTGGCCGCTCTCGGCGTGTGAGGCGCCGATCGCCGAGCCGGCAAGCAGCGCCCGCAGGTGCGCGGCAACCGCCAGCTGGCCGGGATGCGGGCGGGCTCCGATCAGGGCCTCGTCGAAGGCGGCCGCGGTACCGAGCATCGCCTCCAGGCTCATGGCACCGATGACATCCGCCGCGATCGCCAGCCGTCGCGCGTCATCGAGCGCCAGGGCAGCCAGGCCGGCCATCAGCTGCGTACCGTTCAGCAGCGCCAGGCCTTCCTTCGCCTCGAGCGTCAGCGGGCTGAGCCCGGCGCGCTCCAACGCCTCGCCACCGGGGCCTGGGCCGGCGTCGTCGAGCGTGGCCTCGCCCTCACCGATGAGCACCAGGGCCAGGTGGGCGAGCGGCGCCAGGTCACCGCTGGCGCCCACGCTGCCGCGGGACGGCACGACCGGATGGACCTCGCTGTTCAACATGTCGCACAGAAGTTCCACGAGCTCCGGCCGAACGCCGGAGAGGCCGACCGCCAGGGCGTTGGCGCGCAGCAGCAGCATGGCTCGCACCACCTCCACGGAAAGCGGCTCCCCGACGCCGGCTGCGTGGGAGCGAACGAGGTTGCGCTGCAGCTCGGCGGTCTGGGCGGGATCGATCCCCACGTCGGCCAGGTCCCCGAAGCCGGTCGTCACGCCGTACACGGTGCGGCCCTCGGCCAGCACCCGTTCGATGACGTCGCGCGAGGCCCGCATCCGCTCCACCGCGTCCGATGCCACGGTCACCCGACGACTGGCGCGGGCGACCGAGGCCACGTCGTCAACGGTCAGATCGCGGCCGGTGATGGCGAGCGGATCCTGCGGAAGGTCCTGCGACGGCTGGCGCGTGGGTGCGACTCCTTGCCTGCAATCGGAGGGGCCCGAACGGCGGCTGGGCGTGAAGGCGTCCCTATACTACGGAACGTGCGACGACTCCCGGACCCAACGAGCCGCCTGCTCGTCGCCTCGGACGCCCAGGACCGGCTCGGAGGAGCGGTCCCAAGCCCGGCAGCCGCCTTCCTGATCACCCTCATCGTCCTGCCGAGCCTGTTCTGGCTGGTGGCGCTGAAGCGCACCACGGGGTACACGGTGCCGGAGGAATGGCTGATGACCAGCCTGGTGCCGCAGGTGCACAGCTGGGTGCAGTCCATGGCGCCGCCTCTCGACGCGCTCCTCATCGGCATCAGCGGCCTCGGCTCTGGCTGGTTCGTGGCGGCGGGCTTCGGCGTGCTGGGACTGCTGGCGCTGGCCAAGGGCCGCCGCGACCTCGCGATCGTGCTGGCGGCCGGGACGCTCGCGTTTCCGATCGAGTGGGCGCTGAAGTTCTTCACCGCCATCCCGCCGATCACCCCGCTGCAGCTCTTCAACGCTCTCTTCGACGTTGGTGAGATCGGGCTGGACGACCTGGCCGACTTTCCAGCCGGCCACGCGCTGCGCGCATCGGTCTTCTACGGTCTGGCCGCCTTCTGCGTGGCGCGCCTGGCGCCGGACCGACGCCAGGGCCTGACGGCCTACGCCGTAGCGGTGCTGCTGATCGGGGCGATCAGCATGACCCGCATCTACCTGGAGGCCCACTACCCGATCGATGTCCTGGGCGGCTGGATGGCGGGCGCCGCCCTGGTCTCGATCATCGTCGCCGTTCACGTGCTGGGCCTCGACGAGCGGATCCGCGCCGCAGAGGAGCTGGCCGCCACGACCGACGAGCGACCGCGCCGGGTGGCCGTGCCCTTGCGCCACCGGCGCGAGTCGTAGGCGATGCTCGACTTCATCGACCGGACGATCATCCCGTTCTTCCTCGACCTCTACGACGCCATCGGCTACGTGGGCGTGGCCGTCGCCATCGGCCTGGAAACCTTCGTTCCGATCATCCCCTCGGAGGTGATCGTGCCGATGGCCGGCTGGAAGGTGAGCCAGTCGGCGGCCGATCCCTCCGTGCTCGAGCCTCTGACGGGTGCGCCCTGGAGCTGGGTGGCGGTGCTGATCATCGCCACGGTCGGCGCGGTGGCCGGATCGCTGGCGGGCTACCTGATCGGGGCGTGGGGCGGACGGCCCCTGTTGGACCGATGGGGCCGGTACGTCCACATCCACCCGGACGACCTCGACCGCGCCGATGCCTGGTTCGCGCGGTACGGCGACTGGGCCGTCTTCCTGGCCCGGCTGGTGCCGCTGCTGCGGGCGCTGATCAACTACCCCGCCGGCGTCGCTCGGATGCCGATCGGTCGCTTCGTCCTGTTCAGCACGCTCGGCTCGTTGCCCTGGAACGCCGGGCTGCTGCTGGCCGGCTACCTGCTCGGCGTGAACTACCGGCACCTTTATGACGCCGTGCGGCCCTACGAGTACGCGATCTACGCGGTCGTGATCGTGGGTGGCGCCTACGTCCTCTACCGATGGATCCGCGGCCGCGGTGGCCCCGGCCAGGTCACGGCAACCGAGTAGCCTCAGTTGCACTTTCGTTAAAGGCCCGTGGTCGAATGATCCAGTTCGAATCGGCGGGATCGTGCCATCTGAGCTGTCATCGCGACCGGGCAGGCTGCCGGCATGAGCTTCGCGATCTATCGGCCTCGTAGTCAAGGCCCTGTACGACGTCAGGAGCACCCATGACGAACAGGATCCTCTCGCGGCAGTTCCACGGCGCGGAAGGCGCCGAGGCGTGGCGCGTGCTGCCTGACGGACACTCGCCGATCCGGCCGGCAACGAGGTGGACGTCGCCACGACGTCGGCGCCGGATCAGGCCGAGTGAGCGTCAGGTCAGCCCATGGGCGGCCCGAAACCAAACAGCCGAGTCTCCACGGAATGCAGGTCGGTTCGACCTTCCGTTCGCGCACGCCGTCTTCGAGCAGCGGTTGACCGCAACCGCCCTCGGTGCCACCCTTGGGGCAACTGAACAATTCCATCGCCTTCGGGGCGGGGTGAAAATCCCCACCGGCGGTCGGCTCCTCGAATACCGGAGCCAGCCCGCGAACCCCGGCAGGCCCGGCGCTGCGGAGAACGGGGCCGGGAGCACCTGACGGGGCCGACCTGAACCCGAGCGAGCGCGACGCTCGCCGGCAGCCAGGGCCGACGGTCACAGTCCGGATGGGAGAAGGCGACCGCGAGGCGTTCCTCCGACGCATCGACCGATGGCTTTGCCGCGCGCTGGCGCTGCCAAGTCGTGGTCCACCTGCGCAGTAGGGCGCTCCCCGGCGGCGCCCCGTGCGATGCCATCCGACCAGCACGGAGCCCGCGTTGACGACCTCCACGGAACCGTTGCGACCCGCGCCTTCATACACCGGCGCTCCCGGTTTGGCCGTGCGCCTCGACGGCGTGCGCGTCTCGTTCCCCACGCCAGATGGCAGGCTCGTTGCGCTCGACAACCTGTTGCTCGACGTGCCGGCGGGCAGCTTCTCGGTGGTCATCGGTCCCAACGGCAGTGGCAAGTCGACGCTGCTACGTGTGGTTGCCGGCCTCCTAACGCCTGAGGCGGGACGCGTGATCCTGGGCTCTGGCGCCGGAGCCTCACCGCCGCGGGCAGGTGACGGCAGGGTGGGGCTCACGTTTCAGCAGCCGCGCCTCGTTCCATGGCTCACGACCCTCGAAAACGTCGCCCTCCCGCTCAGCCTGGCGGGAGCACCGTCTGCGGAGCAGCACGCGCGGGCGGAGGCAGCCCTGGAGCAAGTGGGACTGGCTGAGGCCGCACAGCTTCGGCCGCCCAACCTGTCGGGTGGCATGGCCCAGCGGGCAGGTCTGGCTCGCGCGTTGATCCAGGATCCACCGCTGCTGATATTGGATGAGCCTTTCTCGGCGCTCGATGCGCTGACGCGGGAGGCCTTCGATGGCGAGCTCGAACGCCTCTGGCTCGAGCGTCCGCGCACCATCATCCTGGTGACGCATGCCGTCGGCGAGGCGATCCGGCTGGCGGACCGGATCGTGGTGATGACCGCTCGGCCGGGCACGGTCGCGCGGGAGGTCGAGGTCGAGCTGCCGCGTCCCAGACCGGCGGATCTGACAGGCGACCCGCGGGTGGCCGAGATCGGTCGCGTCGTACGCGAAACCCTGGCCCAGGTCCATCCGCCCGAGCTCGCACCCTGGACGGACTCGCCATGAGACGGCTTGGCGCGTCCCTCCTCTCGCTGGCCGCCTTCCTCGGGGCCTGGAAGGTGCTGACTGTGCTGACCGGCACGCCCGATTACATCCTGCCTGCTCCCGAGGTCGTGGCGGAGCGGGGCTGGCGGGCGATCCAATCCGGCGTGCTGTGGCGGCACACGGCGGTAACCCTGGGCGAAGTCGTGCTCGGCTTCACCGCCGGGGCCGTCGCCGCCGTCGTCACCGGCACAGCGCTCGGCAAGAGCGTCGTGATCGAGCGCGTCCTATCGCCGTACATCGTCGCGGCGCAGGCGGTGCCGATCCTGGCGCTCGCCCCGCTGCTCGACATCTGGTTCGGCGGCGGCCTCCTTGCGCGCGTGCTGATCTGCGCGCTCATCGTCTTCTTCCCGATCGCGATCGCCACCATGGTCGGCATCCGCTCGACCGATCCGCTGCTCGTCGAGCTGTTCCGTAGCCTGGGCGCCACGCGCGGCCAGATCACCACCCGTCTCGAGATCCCATCGGCCCTGCCGGTCATCTTCGGTGGCCTGCGGGTGGGGGTCACCCTGGCGGTCATCGGCGCCGTCGTCGCCGAATGGGCGGGCGCCAGCATCGGCCTTGGCGTACTCATCAACATCGCCGACCAGGGACTGTTCGACACGCCGCTCATGTTCGTCGCCCTCACCACGCTGGCGATCATCGGCCTGGCCTTCTACAGCCTGGTCGTGCTCGTCGAGCGCCGGCTCATCCACACCGCTTTGAGGTAGACCGATGTCTCCGCGCCGCTTCTCGATCCCGATCCTCGTCCTTGCCATGGTGCTCGCCGCCTGTGGGCCTTCGGCCTCGGTCGGAGAGGAACAACGCGCCGTCAAGCTGCTGCTCGGCTTCCGCCCGGACGTGCAGTTCGCGCCCTTTTACCTTGCGCAGCAGGAGGGCTACTTCGCCGATGCCGGCCTGGAGGTGACGATCGAGCACAGCACCAACCTGCTGCCACTGGTGGCCGACGGGCAGGCCGAGTTCGGGGTGGCTGATGCGACCGACGTCATGATCGCGCGCACTTCCGGGGTCCCGGTGAAGTACATCTCGACACTCTACGAACGCTTCCCGGTGGCGCTAATCGGGCCTCCCGAGGCCGTGCCAGCTGTGCCTTCCGAGCTGGCGGGGCTGCGAATCGGAACGCCGGGACAGTTCGGCTCCTCCTGGCACGCGCTGCTGGCTCTCCTCGATGCGGACGGCCTGACGGCAAACCACGTCACGATCCGTGAGTACCCGCAGTTCAACCAGGTCGAAGGGCTGCTGAACGGCGACGTCGACCTGATCACCGGCTTTCGCAACAACGAGCCACTCCAGCTCGAGGCGCGGGGCATGGAGGTCGAGCTGCTGACGATCGACTCGATCGCTCCGCTTCCCGGCCCCGGCGTGATCGTGGGGGAGGAGCTCCTGACCGAGGACCGCGAGCTGGTTTCCGCGTTCGTCTCCGCCGTGGCCCGGGCGCAGGCTGCCGTGATTGAGGACCCGGAAGCCGGGCTCGCAGCTGCAGAAGTGGCGGTCCCGACCATTGCCGAGGATCGAGAGGTGGCCCGATCGGTGCTCAACGCCACGGTCGAGCTGTGGCAGGGGGCGGCGGGCTTCCGGAGCGGCGCGATCGATCGGGCGGTCTGGGAGGCGGGCTACGCCACGATGCGACGGCTCGGATTCATCGATGGCTCGGTGCCGCTCGACGACATGATCGAGGAGGGGATCGCCGGCGGCTAGCGGCTGGCGTTCGCCTCGCTGTCGACCCGGAAGCGGTCGAGGGATGGCTCGCCGGGGAGGGCCTGGCTCTCGAACGCCTGCATCGTCTGCTCGAGCAGGGTCATGGTTGTCACCGGCCCGACGCCTCCCGGAACTGGCGTGATGGCGCTGACCACCGGCCGCACCGTGGCGAAGTCGACGTCGCCGACGATGCCATCGGGTGTGGTGTTGATGCCGCAGTCGATCACCACCGCCGAGCGGTTGACCATCTCCGCCCGGATCAGGCCGGGATGCCCCGCGGCGACCACCAGGATCTCGGCCCGGCGCGTCTCGCGGGCCAGGTTGCGCGTCCGTCGATGGCAGATCACCACCGTCGCATCCGCCCTCAGCAACAGGGAGGCGGCCGGCCGGCCCACCACCGCCGAACGACCGACCACCACCGCTCGCCGGCCGGTGATCGGGATCTCGTAGGTGCGGAGGATGGCCATCACCGCCAGCGCGGTGGCAGGCACGAACCCACGGTCGCCGCGTGCCACGCGCCCGGCATTGAGCGGCGTCGCGCCGTCGACGTCCTTGGCCGGATCGATGAGCGCCAGGACGGTGGCCGCATCCAGGTGCGCCGGGATCGGCTGGGCCACCACGATGCCGGAGATGCTGGGGTCGCGGTTCAGGGCACCGATGCGGGCCGCCAGGTCGGAGAGGGCCACGCCCTCCGGCGGGATGATGTCGATGGGGTCGACGCCGACGCTGCGCGCCGCTCGTCCCAGGCTGCTGGCGTATACGGCCGCGGGTCCGGCGTCCGTGAAGCGCACGATCGCCAGCCGCGGCGGCGCCTCGGCGGCAGCGGCCAGCGCGGCGCCACGGTCGGACAGGTCACGCCACAGGCGCGACGCCACCGCGCGGCCATCGAGCAGGCGTGCCGTCACGAAGGCTCGATCCTCGCGCCGACGACCTCGAGCGTCTCGCGCTCCTGCTCGCTCGCCAGGCGCTCCAGGCGCGCGGCGTCGATCGGGGCGGAGGTGCGCAGGGGCTCGTCGGCGGCCAGGTAGGGGAGGTTGATGCGCACGTTGAGGAGCGCGCCACGTACCGATGACGCGGCCAGCTGCGCCGCGACCCCCGCGTCGCTCGCCGCGTTGCGGTTGCCGATCGGCGCGATCGCGTGAGCCAGACCCAGGACCTCGGCCGCGACCTCCGCCGTGCGCAATGGCACGCGCGCGGCCTCGACCATCGCGGTCCGAAGGGCGCGAGCTCGGGCCTCGCGATCGGCCTCGCTCTCCTTGGGCAGGTGTCGGGCTCGGACGACCGCCGCGTAGGCGACAGCGTCCTCCTCGGCCAGGTCGAGCAGCGCGCTCATGCGCTGCGTCGCTGCATCGCCAAGGTCGCGGAGCGTGTCCCGGTGGTCCGCGGCGTCCGGCCGTCCGACGGTCAGCTGCACCACCATCGAGACCAGCGCCGCGCCCATCGCGCCCGCCAGGGCGGCCGCGCTGCCGCCGCCCGGGATCGGCTCACTGCTCGCCAGGCGGGCGGTGAGCTCGCGGACGCTGAGCTCGGAGAGCGTGGTCGTGGGGTCGCCCATTGGCGAGATGCCTCGTGCGTGATCGGTAGGCAGGTTCGTTGCGGATTTGCCGCCGAGATTGTAGGGCTACACTCGCTGAGCCATGACCGAGCCGAGCTGGCGCGTCGCGCTGATCACCACGGTCCCGCCGGTCGCCGCGTTCATGACGACGGCACTCCGCGAGCTGGGCCACGATCCGGTGGCGGTCATAACCGCCCGCCGGAGGGAGCCGGTCCCGGACCGACCGCAGATGTCCGACGAGACGGCGCCACCCGGCATGGACGTCCTGCTGGCGCGCGACAAGTGGTCGATGGAGCCGCTCCTGCGCGCCTGCCGCCCCGATCTCGCGCTGTGCTGGGGATTCCCGTGGCGGATCCCGAAGGCAGCGTTGGAGGTGCCCCGCCTCGGATCGGTCAACTGCCACCCGGCGCTGTTGCCGCGCCATCGCGGCCCCATCCCGATGGCCTGGGCGATCCGCGAGGGCGACGGGCAGTACGGCGTCACCTGGCACCGGATGGACGCCGATCTCGACACGGGGCCGATCCTGGCCCAGACGACCGTCCCGATGCTCGACGACGAGTTCGACATCATGCAGCTCGGTCCGCGGATGGGAGCGGTGGCGATCGGACTGCTGCCCCAGGTGCTGGCCCGGATCGCGGCCGGCGACCCGGGTGACCTGCAGCCCACCGAGGGCGTCACCTGGGCCGGCCACTTCGAGGAGGACTACGCGGAGGTCGACTGGTCGCTGTCGGCGCGTCGCATCCACGACCAGGTGCGGGCCTGGGCCTTCACCTTCGGGCTGTCGCCCGCCGTTGGGCCGGTCGCAACGCTTGATG